>Ga0209460_1000385_pt1 | contig 42748 bp, 39 predicted proteins | sample EBPBio132013_DNA_FD_185868 | JGI IMG/M metagenome (GOLD analysis project Ga0209460, IMG submission 185868) | Wastewater treatment Type I Accumulibacter community from EBPR Bioreactor in Madison, WI, USA - Reactor 2_5/13/2013_ DNA (SPAdes)... | ecosystem: Engineered > Bioreactor > EBPR >... | reverse complement strand
GGGCACTCACACCCGAAGTCTACGACCGTATCCTTGCCGATCATACCGGACTCCCGATCGCACCAGCTGGCTGGCAGAAAGGGTACACAGGCGGATCTGATGATCACAGCGGATTATTTATTGCCCGGGGTTATACGTTTGTAAAAGATGCTGAAACCGTTCCTGATTTTTTACTGGGAATTGCAGAAAAACACTCGGATGCCACCTGTATTCCGGAAACTTCGGTCAGTTTTGCCCATGGACTCTACTATACGATTTTTTCCTACTACAGAAATAAGTATTTTGTTGGAAAGGGATCAAACGGAGGCTTTGGTAATGCCATGAATGTAGTCGGCGGTTTTGTTGGAAGTGAAGAAGCTTCCATATCGTTCCGGGATAAAATGACCTTTGTCATCAACCGGCTCCGTGGGAAAAAATCACAGCAGGATTTCAAACAATACCTGATGTCAAATCTTAACCATCTGAATGAAGAGTGGGGGAAGGATGAAAACATCCTCGATCCTCAAAAAAACCGGCAACTGAATGCCAAAACCTTCGAAGTCGCCAACCGGGTAACGAATGAATTACTGTTCAGATTTACCCGGAAAGCCATCAATAAAATTTCAGAAGGATCCATTTTCGGATCCATTCAAAGTCTTTCTTCCATCGTTCCTGTCGGAATCGGGATGGTTCCTTACCTCATTTCCTTCCTCAATTATAACAAGAGCCGTGAATTCTTCCGGACGGTCAGCAAAAAATATCTCAGGAAAGATCTGGATTTTTACTCCAATCCGAAAAAGGCCTGGGTGACTGATACGTTTACTGATGTGAATGGGGTTGCAGTCGTCATCAGGAAAATGGTGGAAGCTGGGTTGAAGCACAAACATCAGCTTGTCATCATCACCTGTACCAACGAAGAAATTCAGGATCACGGACTCCCGCTGAAAAACTTTACTCCCGTCGGTGACTTTAAACTTCCGCAGAATGATTCGTTTACGATTGCCTTTCCGCCGTTTCTTGAAATGGTGCAATATTTCGAGAAGGAAGGGTTTACCGAAGTTATTATTTCAACGCCGGGTTCTGTTGGACTTGCTGCATTATGGGCCGCAAAACTGCTCAATCTGAAAATCACCATGATTTATCACACCGATTTTCCCGGATATGTGCGGTATTACACCGATGACAAAGCCATGGAAGAAGTGGCCTGGAAATACATGACCTGGTTTTATGATCAGGCCGATCTGGTTTACGTGCCCAGTTCCCATTACCGGAATCAGCTGGTCAGGAAGGGAATTGATCCAACTAAAATGTTCCTGTTCCCGCACGGAACTGATCTGGAATCCTTCTCACCAACCAAAAGAGTGAAACACGCCTTTGACAGTTTTGGCCTGAATGGCGGAAAAAAAGTTATTTATGTTGGCCGGGTTGCGAAGGAAAAAGATCTTGATCTGCTGCCGGAAGTCTGGAAGAAAGTCCATAAAGCCGTTCCGTCTGCATCGTTGGTGATTGTGGGTGACGGACCTTATCTGAAAGAATTAAAATCTGAACTGAAAGATACAAACACAGTTTTCACCGGATTCATGGGTGGAGAATCACTCTATAAAAGTTTTGCCTCAGCAGATGTTTTTCTCTTTCCCAGCACGACGGATACCTTCGGAAATGTGGTTCTGGAATCGCTTGCAAGCGGTGTTCCGGCCATCGTGAGCAATATTGGGGGTCCGAAAGATATTGTTCAGGACGGAATTACAGGCATCGTGACTCACGCCAAAAACACCGATGAACTGGCAACGGCCCTTATTGACCTGTTGACGGATGACGTTAAAAGAAAAGAAATGTCAAAAGCTGCCAGAACCTATGCAGAATCACAAAGCTGGGAACAGATTTATCTGAATTTTTGGAATCACAAGGTCGTAGGTAGTAGACAATAGTATTAAAACAAAATGAGTGTCACCCTGAGTGAATTTGAACGAAGTTCAAATTTTTATCGAAGGGTGTCCGGCAACTGCCGGACGGGGTGGACGGTCACTGAGCGGTACTTCGACTTTGCTCAGTAACCAAGTCGAAGTGCCTGTCAGCAACCACCTACTACCTACTAAACTACTAACTCCTTGTTTCCATTGCCTTTATGCCTAAACCACTATAATGAAAGGTTTTAGGTAGACTTTCTTTAAATTATGTGGTGAAAGTGGAATTTGGGTTGCTTGGGGTAAAAAAACGTGTACTTTTGCATGTTGATTTTTTGTAAAATCCGGTACCGAACCCACCGGATGAAGTTCTTTTTAGTTCGAAAATTTATAAATCAGGAATAAGCTTATGAAAAAAGGGTTACTGTTAATCGCAAGTTTGCTTGTTGGAATGAGTGTTTGGGGACAGAGTTTAACCGAAAATTTTAATTACACTGGGGGAACCGCCTTAACTTCAAATGGCTGGACTGCTCACAGTGGGGGTGGAACCAATGTTATTTCTGTAACATCCACAGGCACCGGGCTAAGTTATTCAGGATCTTCAAATTCTGCAATTGGGTTTGCTGCAAGCCTTACAACATCAGGTGAAGATATAAACAGAGGCTTTACAGCCATATCAAGTGGATCTATTTATGTTGGTTTAATGGTCAATGTTACGGCGGCTCAGGCGACTGGGGATTACTTCTTTCATATTGCACCTGCAACAATCGGTTCGGATTTTAAAGGTAGGATTTATGCAAAATCTACAACTGGTGGCTATTTTATAGGCTTTAGTAAGGCAGGAACAAACGTTACTTACTCTTCCACTGTCTTAACATATAATACAGTTCATTATATCGTTTTGAAGTACACCTTTGTATCTGGAGCAACAAACGACCAAGCCGCCCTATTTATTGACCCAACTTTAGGCGGTTCAGAACCTAGTGCAACTTTAACTGGGACAAGCTCTGAGACTGATATTTCTGCAACTGGTGCTGGAACTGTTGCACTTCGTCAGGGAAATACTTCAAATGCTCCGACGGTGCTTGTGGATGGAATATTAGTTGGTACTTCTTGGGCTTCAGTAACACCACTTTCAACCCCAATAGTAAATCTATCTGTGACTTCAAATTCTGGATCAGAAGCTACACCAGCCTCAATCACACTTACTGCAACATCCTCTTCTGCCGTTTCTGGTGACCAAACTGTGGATGTTGCCGTTACAGGAACTGGAATCACCGCTGGTGACTATACTCTTGGGGCCACATCCATTACAATTTTAAGTGGGGCAACAACCGGAACAACCACTTTCACTGTGGTAGATGATGGCGATATTGAAGGATCAGAAACAGCAACCGTCACCATATCAAGTCCAACTTCCGGACTTGTTTTGGGTTCCACCCTTTCCCAGAATATTGTCATTACAGATAATGATACTCCGCCTTCAGCTTCCATTTCCATCAGTGGTTCCGTTGGTGAAAGCAATGAAGATGCCGGAACTGTAACAGTAACCCTTGCCAATGATACCTTTGTCGGTTCATTAACTCCTACTAACTGGACAATCACCAACCTTCCAGCCGGTGTTACTGTGGAATCAATCACCCGTGATTCTGATACCCAGGCTACCATTGCCTTTTCAGGAAACCGGATCACAGATTATGATTCTGATATCACCAACCTTACTGTTTCAGTATCCCATGAGGAATTGACCACACTGGCATCCGGAAGTGTATCGGATAACAGCGGTTTTACATTTACAGCGACCAATGATGCCGAAAGCATAACCATTGCTGATGACGGATCAATCACCGAAGGCGCAGAAAATGGTGAAATCATTACTGTTACTCTGGTGGGCGGAACCTTTATCAGCACCATCAATGCAGCCAATTTTACTGTTTCAAACCTGCCAACCGGTGTGACCAAAGGAACTGTTACCCGCACATCCGCCACCTCAGTAACAATTGTCCTCAGCGGTAATGCTACAATCGATTACGACGCAAACATCACCAATGTGACTGTTTCAGTAAATGAAGCGGAAGTTGATGAGTATACCGGAGCAAATCTGACAGCCAACACAGGCGTGACTCTGACCGCCACCGTTGAACCAGTATTTCTTACCTTTGAATTTGTCAGCTTAGCCGGAGATGAAACAACTGTTAGCTCCAGTGGCAATGACGCTAACTTGACTGCTTCAACGATGAGCCGGGGAGCGGGATTAACTGCCACCACGAATGCCCAACGTTTAAACGCAACCAACTGGGCATTGACCTCCATAGCCAATGCAGTTAGTGAAAATAAGTATATGGAATTTACCATCACTCCTCAAACAGGATTCCAGTTCAGCGTAAGTTCAATTTTTATCAATCTTCAGCGGTCTGCAACCGGTCCCAGTGCCGTTGCTCTTCGCAGTTCTGTAGATGGATATGCATCAGATCTCGATCAGGTATTTTCTATTGTTGATAACACGTCAACACAATCATTTACTTTTACCTTTACACAAAATAACTCCTCCGTACCAGTAACATACCGGTTCTACATGTATGCTGAAGCAACGGGTGGTTCTGGTGGGATTGGTGATGGAACCGGGGATGATATTATTGTTACAGGATCTACTTCAGTTGCTCCTGCAAACACCGCACCAACAGCTTCATCGGTTTCTTTCTCAGGAACACTAAACGTTGGCCAACTTTTAACCGGAAGTTACACTTATTCTGATTCTGAATCTGATGTTCAGGGAACTTCAACCTTCCGTTGGATGCGTAGTGATGACGGTTCAGGAACAAACAAAGCCGCAATTGGCGGTGCAACTTCATTGACTTACACACTGGTTTCCGGTGATAATGGTAAACATATTTCCTTCGAAGTTACACCGGTTGCTACAACAGGTGTGACAACAGGAACTGCTGTAGAATCAAGTCTTCAGGGACCTATCGCCAATCCAACAACCGTCCAATTCAGCACTGCAACATCTTCTGTTGCTGAATCCGGTGGTACTATTGATCTGACTGTTTCTATTGCCAATCCGAGTGGATCTGTCGCTACAACCGTCGATGTTGCTCTTACCAGTGGCACCGGTTCTGCTGCAGATATCAATACTTACACAACTCAAACGGTTACTTTCCCGGCTGGATCTTCGACATCAGAAACCGTTACCTTAACCGTAACCGATGATGCAGTTATGGAAGGCAATGAAACCCTTGGTTTCACGCTTCAGAACGTTACAGGTGGATCCTCCGCAACTTTGGGTGCCCAAACGACTCATACGCTTACGATCACTGATGATGATAATGCTTCAATCACTTTATCCGGTTCTGCAACAGAATCATCTGAAGATGCTTCTGTCATTACTGTTAATCTGACCAACGATACGTTTGAACCTTCACTCACAACCGGAAACTGGGCAGTGACCAATCTGCCTGCAGGTGTTACAAAAGGGGCACTGAATCGTGTGAGTGATACTCAGGCTACCATTACACTTTCCGGAAACCGGACAACTGATTATGATACCAATTTCAGTCCGATTGTGACCATTGATCATGCTGAATTGGTCGTTACATCTTCAGGATCGGCATCTGCCAATTCCGGATTTACCTTCACTGCAAATGATGATGCTGAAAGTATTACAGTTGCAGGTGACGGAAGTATTACTGAAGGATCTGAATCAGGTGAAATTCTGACCGTAACCCTTGCTGGTGGAACCATTTCCTCAACTTTTTCACAATCTGCCTGGACTCTGAATAACCTTCCTGCCGGACTTTCAAAGGGAACCGTTACTCAGGTTAATGCAACTCAGGTTACGATTGCAATCACAGGTACGGCTACAGATTATGATGAAAATGCAAATGTTACTGTTTCTGTTTCTCAGGATCAGATTGATGATTATTCTGGATCCGATTTAACATCAACGAATAATGTGGTGTTTACGGCCATCATTGAAGCAGTTTCCGCCAGTACAGTAACCTGGAATTTTGCAACAGCAAGTCCTTCATCCACACCGGTCAGCAACCTGACCGTTTCAGCCGTAAGTCAGGGGAACAATAACGGGACCACCACACTGTTGACCACAACTTCACCTTCTACTGGTTATGCAGGTGCATCAGGAACCAACAATGCCGGTGCTGCTGCAAGAACTGGTGGCATTACTACCGGTGCCTCAGGAAGTGCCTATTTTGAGTTTTCGTTAACTCCAGATGCAGGATATAATGTAACCCTCAGTTCTTTTTCTTTTGGAAGCCGTTCAACTGGTACTGGACCAGCTGCATACTCTCTCCGGTCATCACTTGATGGTTATGCAACAACACTTGCTAGCGGTATTTTATTGACAACTGGTACCTGGGAACTTAAATCAAATTCAGGATTTTCATCAAAGAGTCCGAACGGATCTGCAATTACATACCGGATTTACGGTCATAGTGGTGCCGGTAGTCCAAGTGCGAATACCGCAAACTGGAGAATTGATGATTTGACTCTTGGTTTAACTGTTACGGTTGTAGCTTCAAACCCAACTTCCGGTTCACATGTTGATGCTCAAATTTCTGGCAATACAACCCTCACCGGTAACCTCACGGTTTCTGGAACCCTAACGATTTCGGGTGCCAATCTGAGTACGGGTTCTAATTCCATTAATCTGGGAACTACCGGTTCCATTTCAGGTGAAACGACAACCAACTACATTTTGGGTACGGTCAATGCAAACCCAACATTGAGTGGTGGTTCACCTGTTGGTATAGCTGGTCTTGGGCTTACTATCAATCCGAATGGGAATAATCTGGGTTCAACAGTAGTCATCCGCCGGACAGGTCCTTCGGTAGCTGCCTTGGGTGTAGGAATCAACCGTCGCTGGACCATTACACCAACCAGTCAGCCATCCGGTGCAGTAGATGTAACCATTACCTGGCCATCTGCTGATGATAATGGCAGAAACCCTTCAAATCTGTTTGTCTGGAAATCAGATGACAATGGCGTAACCTGGCAAATGCATGCAGGTCCATTTTCAACAGGAACAAATCCAAGATCCATTACTTTCACAACGACGTCATTTTCTGACTGGACGGTTAGTGATGGGGATTCACCACTGCCAATTAAATTGCTATCCTGGACTGCGACACCAGGAAACAAGAAAGTAACTTTGAATTGGGAAACGGCATCCGAGCTGAATCATGATGGTTTTGAGATTTACAGGTCAACAACCACAAAGGAAAACTTCCGGTTATTTAAAAGTTATATTTCATCAAATGAACTTAAACCTAAGGGAAATACAGGCGGGAAGTATTCCATTGTTGATCAATCGGTACTTAACATGGAAACCTACCATTATAAACTGGTAGATGTAAGTGTTGACGGAAAGCGTAAAGAACACAAAATTCTTACCGTTATTCCAACAGATGGAAAACCTGTTCAACCAGGGTTCGTTGTTCCGATTACCTTTAAAATCAGTTCCATCTACCCGAATCCGTTCAACCCAACAACGAATCTGGTATTTGACTTACCAAACGATGGTTTGGTCGTGATTAGATTGTATAACGTGATCGGACAGGAAGTTCAGGTAATCCGAAATGAAATCATGAAAAAAGGCCGTGAAAAGGTTGTAAACATTACTACAAATGGACTTCCGTCAGGCGTTTATATGGTTTCAGTTGAGTTTGGCGGTCAGAGATTAACCAAGAGTCTTACCTTCCTTAAATAACGGGGGAGTTTTATCGCCCGGGGTTCTTTTAGGGCAGTGAAATTTAAAAAGCCACTCCATTCGGGGTGGCTTTTTTTTGCAGGAAAAAGGACAAAGAAGATAATGGTTAATCGAGCGAAGCGAAGATCCCGAACACTTTCGGGATGATCAATGGTAAATGGTTAATGGAATTCAAAACCCGTCAGCTGACGGGGTGATATGATTTTAGCCCCGGTTGATAAGGTTCATTTTCCCAATTAGATTCCACAATAGTTTTTCAACTTAATTGTAAAATATTGTTTTGTTATATTGAGATTAACAGACCTTTTTGTTACTTTATTCTTTTTATAATCGGGAGGTATCTATGAAAAAAATGTTAACGATTCTATTTGCACTTACCCCAATTCTGGTATTTGCTCAAATTGAAACACCAACGGCACAAAGTGTTCTTGCTCCTCCGCAAATTTGGGAGCCGGAAGGATTGAATTTACCTGGCGCATGGAATAGCTATACAAATCCGCCTGCTACTGGCTCAGCACTCGGAAGTTTAACTCAGGTTTCTGGACAAGTCACGCTGAAAACTACTGGAACGCGACGTTATTCAACCACCATAAAGGTTGCTGCATCTGGTGGTGACGTAACAGGCGGTACTTATGAATTCCTGTTTACATCGGGTCCTACTGGTAGCCCATGGAATAACAAATGGACAGGAACCAATGTTTCAATGAATACAATACAGACCTACACTTTTGGTGCAGATCCAAATAACTCCATTACAGTTGTAGATGATAAATGGTACACTATGAACTGGAAAGATATTGGCTATACCAATACCGAAGCCATTTTTATGGAAACTACTGGTGATCCGGTTACGATTTCTTCAGTTTCTGTTCCTGCCGAAACACCAACTCCTGACGATGCAGTTTCCATTACGGTAACGCTGAGCGGAAGCAAATCTGCAGAAGAAAAAGTGTATATCAGGTATACCGCTGATGGATGGTTCTCTTCTGATGCCGTTCTTGCCTCGGTTACTGGTGCCTCAGCAACTGCAATAATTCCGGCACAGGTTGAAGGAACGGTTGTTTCTTATTACGCACTCACCACAACTGTATCAACTCCATGGAGTGATGCAGATATGATTACTATTAAATCGAATACTAATAGTGGCTCGAATTATTCCTATACGGTTGGTCCACCAACACAAGGTTCGGTAACCAATGTGACCTATTCAGCCCCTACTACTCTGACTGGAGACCTAACGGTTACAGGAACTCTGACAATCGGTGCTACCGTAAACACAGGTTCTAATGGAATTGATCTGGGTACAACCGGTTCAATTTCAGGTGAAACGCCAGCTACATATATCGTCGGAACGGTTCAGGGCCTGGCTGATATCAATGCAGCTCCTGTTTTGAATTTTGGCGGTTTGGGAATTTCTGTTGACCCTGCTGCTTTCAATCTTGGAAATACAACCATCCTCCGTGAGTCTGGTCCTGGTGCTGGAATTGGAACAAGTATCAATCAATCATGGACGATTACACCAACCAATCAGCCTGGTGGAAATCCGGTTGATGTTGACTTTTCCTGGCCTGCCTCAAATGATAATGGAATCAACCTGGGTGATTTATATGTCCTAAAAAGCAATGATGGCGGACTGACTTGGGTTATTGTTCCTGGTGCAGTATTTAACACAGGAACCGATCCGAGAACTGTTTCCTTTACCGTTACGTCATTTTCTGAATTTACTATTGGTGACGGCGATACACCACTCCCAATTGAGTTACTTTCCTGGTCTGCAACCCCTGGAAACAATAAAGTTACGTTAAACTGGGAAACGGCTTCAGAACTCAATCATGCTGGATTTGAAATTTATCGGTCAGCAAGAGAAAAATCTGATTTCAGACTGGTTGCCAGTTATACCTCAAAAAGTGAACTTCGTGGCAAAGGAGATCAGGGAGGCAAATATTCGCTGACTGATCCTCAGGTCATTAATTCCGTGACGTACTATTACAAACTGGTTGATGTTAGTATTGATGGAAATCGTACCGAACATAAGGTTCTATCCGTTATTCCAACAGATGGAAAACCTCAACAACCTGATTATGAACCTCCTGTTGAATTCCAGATCAGTTCAATTTATCCAAATCCTTTTAATCCGGAAGCAAAAATGCTTTTTGATATTCCGAAGGATGGATATGTTTCGATCCGGTTGTTCAACGTGATTGGTCAGGAAGTGAAAGTTCTCAAAAACGAATTCATGAAAAAGGGCAGAGATTATGTCCAAAACATCACTACAGATGGCATACCATCGGGTGTTTACATGATAGTAACTGAGTTTGAAGGCCAGAGACTGACCAAAAAACTCACCTTCCTGAAATAATGGGGGATTCTACCGCGGAGGCACGGAGAACGCAGAGACATTCAGATTTATATAAAAAAGCCACTCCAATCGGGGTGGCTTTTTTATATTTTGGGAAAAAGAAAAGAGAGGATAATGGTTAATTGTAAATTGTAAATGTCAAGAACCCGGCTTTTGGCGGGGTTAATGAAAATCTAAACCCTGTAGGGGTGAAATGATTGTAGATAAAAAATTCCCAAAGACCCACCCTCGTCCGGGCATAAATCTTGTAAAACCGAAAATGCCAATTCCGGACGAAACGGGGGAAATTCCAAAATTTGCTTTTATTTCCAAAAAGAAAAAAGGCGGCTGAAAGCCGCCTTTTTTGTTGCCGGATTTTGTCATCATCTTGTTAAAACCGGAATTTCTTTCGGTTTTACAGCTTCTGACTTTGGAATGGAAATGGTAAGTTGTCCATTCTCAAATTCGGCCGTAATCTGGTCAGTATTAATCAGGTCAGGCAATTGAAATGATCTGAAAAACTTCCCGGTGACACGCTCAATCCGGTGATAATTCCGGTCTTTCTTTTCGTTTTCAACCTGACGTTCACCGCTGATACTGAGTTTACCATTGGCAAACTGAATTTTAACATCCTCCTTTTTGATTCCGGGCAAATCACATTTTATAAAGAAGTGATCCTGATCTTCCAGAATATCTGTTAAAGGTGTCCAAACGGAAGATTCATATAAATCAGTTTCAGTGTTTTTCTCTCCAAACGGATTCACCTGATCAAAAACTCTCCTGAATTCCTTTTCAAAATTCAGAAGGTCTTGTCCTGAGTTCCATCGAATAAGTGACATGGCGTCCTCCTTGATTTTGATTGAGTTTATTGGCTTTTGGTTACTTTACTTTTATTGTAATCTCTTTTGGTTTTGCTTCCTCTGCTTTTGGCAGGGTTATGGTGAGCTGTCCATTGTTATGTTCTGCCTGAATGGAATCAAGATTGATGTTTTTGGGCAATTCAAATGAACGGAAGTAACTTCCGAAGGACCTTTCAATCCGATGGTAGTTTTTTTCCTTGGTTTCAGTTTCGAGTTTCCTTTCTCCTGAAACGGTTAACTTTCCATCCTGAACATGAATTTTAATATCGTCCAGTTTGACACCCGGCAGATCAAGATGAAGCAGAAACTGATCCTTTTCTTCGATCACATCGGTAAGGGGTGACCAGACTGAGTTTGATTCACGTGTGGCTGAACGGTTTGCCAGCTCATTGAAAAGACGATTGATATCTTTTTCTGCTCTTAGTAAGTCAAAAGCGGGGTTAAATCTGATAAGTGACATTGTTTTTATCCTTTCATTTAATTTAGGTTTCTGACATCTTCTTTTTCAAAGTGTGTGCCAAAATCCGAGTGTGAAAAGAGTGACAGATGAGACTGAAAAGTTTTCAGTCCTGTCTGAAAAAAAATCAGTTTCGTCTGAAAAAATTTCAGTTTTAAGCTGACAGGGAGGGAAAAGTTGTCGGAGATAAATGACAAAAATAATGGTCAATCGAACGAAGTGAAGATCCCGAACACTTTCGGGATGATAAGTGGTGAATTGTTAGTGCAATTAAAACCGGTCAGGCGATGGGTTTCATATGAATAGCCCCGTGTGCGAACACGGTGGAATAATGAGTGTTGATAATTATCATCGTCCGAACACATAATTTTTAAAAAAACGATAAATTTCATTCGGACGAAACGGGGATGAACCACGGGATTGGTAGCACGGGTAAAACAAAAAAAAGCCAGTCCGGCAAAGGCCGGACTGGCTTCAAAAAATACAAAAACGGAAAACTTACCTGATTAACTGAATCATCCGGGTTGTTGATTGATTTCCTGCCGTTAACCGGTAGGTATAAAATCCACTCGCAAGAAAAGATCCATCCATTGACCAGGAGTGAAGTCCTGCATCCATCCTGCCAAGACTTTTACTCATGATTCGTTGCCCAATGATGTTGAACAACTCGAAGTGAACCGGTTGAGATTCGGTAAGGGTGAATTCAATGGTTGTCGATGGATTAAATGGATTCGGATAATTACGGGTAGAGAAAACAGCAGGTTTATTTCCACCAGAAACTTCTATCGATTGACTAAAGGTCGTAGTTCCATCCAGATCAATCTGTTTAAGACGGTAAAGCGCCGGTGACAGGGGACTGGTGACAGGTGACGAAAAACTATAAGACTGTGCTTCTGTGGTGGTGCCTTTACCGGCAACAAAACCAATTGTCTCCCATTCTGACCTGGACCCTGAGGCTCTCGAAGGGTCCTGGTTTGAGATGCCCGAAGCAGAGCCTTCGAGAGCCTCAGGCTCCGCGATTCTTTTTTGTATTTCAAATCCGAAGTTATTCGTCTCAGTCGCTGTTGCCCAATTCAGCAACACATTTCCATTTATCCATTTTCCGGTGAAAGATGCAAGCTCAACTGGAAGCGTAACGGAAGTCGCATATTTTGAAAGCGAAAGCGGATCATTCCAAGCGGCCATAGAAGAATCATCAGGAACGGAATCAAATGAACTATGCTCCCCTGCATTATTTCCGGAAATATAAAACTGAACATCACCTGAGGTTACATTTCCGATCATGGATTGAAGGATTCTGACTTCAACAAATGTCGTGGTGAATTTTGTCCAAACATCTTCTGTAAGTAAAGTAGCATGATCAACCCAGGCACTTCCATCCCAAGTTTTCAGGTTGGCGTTTAATCCGTTCTGAACGATTGCAAAATCTGGAAGCTGAGAATGCGCATAAGTGGCAACATCTGAGGCCGCAGAAACCGAACCTCCTGCTCCTGAAATTGTGTTGATTAAAAATACCCATTTTTGCCAGGATGCATAATCAACTTCAGCACCCAAATATACATAATTGGCGTCATGGGTGACGTACATTTTTTTTGCATTGACGTCAAACCAACCTGCAACACCGTCAGCAATTGCAACTGGCGCTCCCCATTTTGATTCACCATCAAAAAGACCATCCATAATGATAAGAGGTTCGGCTATAGTAGATGCAGACACTTCGTTCGACAATGTTGCTTTGTTGGTTGCCTGATCAACGCCACGAATTTTAAAATAATAGGTGCTCCCCCATGAAAGTCCGGTCAGTGTTACTGAATTGGATGTACGGGTACCCAGTGCAATAAATTGGTTTTTATCAAATTTGGAATCGACATCGGAAACTGAACCGGTCAGATTGTAGAAAATTTCATAAGTATCAAAGTTGTCTTCCGTAGCCGGTGTCCAGGAAAGGGTGATTCTGGCCAGATCAGCATCTGCAGTGGCAGTAAGATCTGAAATGGTTGATGGTGGTGTCGTATCTGCTGCTGTGGCCGATGTGTAGTTGTAATTGGTTCCGGCATTGTTATTTGCTTTAAGGGTCAGTACATCAATGTTTGCGCCCCATGAAGAAGAAGTAACAGGTGTAGTCAGTGCATAATACGAAACGACAGTTCCCTCAGATTGAGCCGGAATCGTAACAGAACCCGAAGTTCCGGTGATGGGGACTAAAAGAGGGGTACTTGTACTCCAGGCATCTGTTGTGTATCTGAGATAAACAAACTGATCTGCACCGGGTGCAGCGCTCAGGTTTACTGTAATTAAGGGTGCATCGGTTGGAGCAGGGGAAATGATATCCCGGGTAACACTGCTGATGGTAACCGGTGCTGAAGAAGTTTCCAAAATTGAAAAAAGTTGGGATGTGTTTCCAACCAAAGGAGTAGTTGGAACATTAAACGTATAATATTTCCCAAGCGTAACACTAAACCGACCATCGGGAGATCCGCTTCCACCTGCGCTCGAAAATGTCATCGCAGTATTGACCGTATTTACTGCATTTGTCCATTTATTTGCCCAGTTTGTTTGACGATAAATGTAACCTGCGTTTGTTGTTGTAGCCGTGGCCTGAACAGTCGCTGAGCTTAATCCTGCAAAACCTTTGGAGGTAACAGCGGTTGGTGCGGGACCCACGCCATCAAACAACCATAAATCATAAACTTGTGCTTCTGCGGTAAGGGTAAAACCCAGCAGAAAGAATAGGGGTAGTAACCGTGTTTTCATTGCTTCCTCGTCATCATTAAATTGGGGAACGTTTGAAGTAAAAATAATAAAAAAAAAGAAAATCGGGCAGATAAATACAAAAAAATCAGGAATTAAATGGGAAATGACTCATAAAAAAAAAGCCCGTCGGATGACGGGCTTTTAAATAACTTAAAACAAACCCTTATTTCAGGAAGCTCATTGTTTTGGTTACCGATTTTCCGTTAAAGGTTAATTGGTAGAAATAAACACCTGATGAAAGTCCGTCAGCTTTAAATGAAAGCTGATTAAGACCACTGATTCCGTTCACTTTTGATGAAGAAACAAGTTGACCTAAAGTGTTAAATACTGCAAAATCAACTGTTCCTGCAGAAGGAAGCGAAAACTCGATCACCGTTGATGGGTTGAACGGATTCGGATAGTTTCCTTTTAATTCGAAAGATTCAGCAACTCCAGAGAATACTTCGATTGAAGCAGAATAGGAAGTGGTTCCGTCAAGATCCAATTGTTTCAGGCGATAGGTAGCTTTATCGCTGACTTTTGAATCTGAGAAGGAATAGGATTTGGCTTCAGTTGTAGTTCCGTTTCCGGCAACAAATCCAACTTTATTCCAACCGTTTCCAAGATTTTTCTCAACTTCAAATCCGTAGTTATTCTTTTCAGAAGCTGTTGACCAGCTAAGCAGAACATTTCCGTTAACCATTTTTCCGGTGAAGGAAGCAAGTTCAACTGGAAGGGTAACTGAAGTTGCATAGTTTGATAAGGTTAGCGGATTATTCCAGCTAGTCATAACCAAATCATCAGGAACTGAATCAAATGAACTGTGTTCACCAGCATTATTGCCTGTGATATAAAACTGAACATCACCAGGTGAAACATCATTCAGCATGGATTTCAGGATTCTGACTTCAACATAGCTTGTTGAAAAACCAGTCCATACACCTGCAGTTAATGAAGTTGCATGATCTTCCCAGGCACTTCCGTTCCATACTTTCAAGGTTGCATTTACACCATTTTGTACAATTGCAAAATCAGGTAATTGGGCATGACCATAAGTTGTGGCATCATTTGCAGCAGTAACAGAACCACCGGCACCCGGGATTGTGTTAATGAGGAATACCCATTTTTGCCATGAGGAATAGGTAACTTCTACAGCAAAGTAAACATAGGTTGCATCATAGGTGATGTAAAGTTTCTTAGCATTCACATCAAACCATCCGGCAACCTGATCAGCAGTTGCAACAGGTGATCCCCATTTACCTTCTCCATCAAATGTTCCATCCATGAGAACGATTGGTTCAGCAATTGTTGAGGCACTGACTTCATTTGAAAGTGTACCTGCATTGGCGGAAACGTCAACTCCTCTGATTGTGAAAAAGTAAGTGGTGCCCCAATTAAGACCTGAAATGGTAGCTGTACTGGTAGCAATTGAACCGAGTGAAGGAAGTGTTGTTTTGTCGATTTTGGTATCGCTGGTAGAAACTTCACCCGTGGTGTTATAGTAAATTTCGTAGGTTTCAAAATTGGCTTCTGTCACCGGTGACCAGGTGAGTACAATTTTATTCAGGTTTTCATCAGCAGTTGCACTAAGATCAGAAACGTCTGTTGGGTTGGTTTCATCGGGTCCGGCACTGACAGTGTAGCTGTAATTTAGTCCACCATTGTTGTTAAGTCTCAAAGTTAGAACATCTTTTGATGTTCCCCATGAAGCAGAAGCAACCGGTGAAGTCATGGCATAATAAGACACCGTTGTTCCCAGGGTTTGGGCGGGAATATTGGCAAATCCAACATTACCTTCCATAAAAACAGCTGCTGCGGTATAGGTACTCCAGGCATCAGTTGAATAGATGACATAAACCAGCTCGTCTACACCAGGTGAAGCAGCAAGGGTAACTGTGATTTCAACCATGTTTGATGGAGTTGGTGTTGGAAAATTCCGGGTCAAACTTGAGATTGCGGTTGGTGAACCGGCAGTTTCAAGAATGGCAAATTCGGTAACATTGTCACCAAATACAGGTACTGTTGGAACGTTGAATGTATAATATTTATCAAGGGTTACACTGAAACGTCCGTCAGGTGATCCAGGACCACCAGCACTTGAAAAGGTCATAGCAGTATTTACAACATTGGTAGCGTTGGTCCATTTGTTTGACCAGTCGGTCTGGCGGTAGATATAACCAGCATTTGTGGTAGTTGCTGTAGCCACAACGGTTGCAGAGCTAAGATTACCTACACCTTTGGGTGTTACAGCAGTTGGGGCAGGTCCGACTCCGTCGAAAAGCCACAAATCATATACCTGAGCACTTGCAGAGCCTGCAAATCCCAGTACCAATAAAACAGACAATAACCACGTTCTCATATTTTTCCTCTTTCATGTTGTTGGTTGTTACAGAAGCGCTTCCAATGTCAATATTATGTCAAATAAAGTCAAGGGAGAGGGAGATTGGGCAGAAAAATTAATTTATTTCCAATATAAAATGACCTGAAAGGAAAGCCCTTTCCACAGTTATTTGTGTTCTGATTGGGATTCAACCTGCTACTTTCTTAATTTTACACTCCGGCTGAACCTTAGCCGGATTCATTTTGTTCATATTGTCTACAATTTAACTGAGGATTTATGCTTACTACCCTTTTATTGTTTGCACCACCCGCACCCGGACAAAGCACTACCGGAAGTCTGATTGCCAATTTACTGCCAATCGTGCTGATTTTCGTAGTCTTTTACTTTTTCATGATCCGCCCTCAGAAAAAGAAACAAAATGAGCGTGAACTCATGATCAAAAACCTTCAGAAAGGTGACAAAATCATCACAACCGGTGGCGCACACGGTGTTGTGGATGCCGTTGAAGATAATGTTGTCATTTTAAAACTTGCTGAAAACGTCAGAATTAAATATGACAAATCTGCAATCGGAACAGTTGTTAAATCTACTGAAGTGAAATAATGTCTCACCCGTTTGACTCCATCGAATCAGCCCTTGAAGATATCCGGTCAGGAAAAGTAATCATCGTCGTGGATGATGAAGACCGGGAGAACGAGGGCGATTTCGTAGCTGCAGCCCAGTTTGCGACTCCGGAAATGATCAACTTCATGGCCACTTTCGGTCGTGGGTTGATCTGTGCTCCGATTACCCGTGAACGGGCAACCCAGCTCAATCTTGAACTTATGGTTCCTAAAAACGATTCCAAATACGGAACTCCGTTTACCATTTCAATTGATTACAAACACGATGGGGTTACAACGGGAATTTCTGCTTCTGACCGGTCAAAAACGATTCAGGCCATTGTCAACTCTGAAAAAAGTGCTGACGACTTCACCCGTCCCGGACATATTTTCCCCCTTATTGCTGCTGACGGTGGATCCATCCGCCGTGCCGGACACACAGAAGCCAGTGTTGATCTTGCCCGCCTTGCCGGTTGTTTCCCCGCAGGAATCATTTGTGAAATTATGAATGATGACGGAACAATGGCCCGTTTGCCAGATCTGATCAAAGTTGCTGAACGATTTTCACTGAAAATTATTACAATAAAAGATCTGATTGCCTTTCGGTTACAAAAAACCAAACTGATTTCCCGTGCTGCTGAAGTGAATCTTCCAACCCGTTTTGGTGACTTTACTATTGTTGCTTATGACAGTTTGGTTGACGGTAAAACTCACATTGCTCTCGTTAAAGGTGACGTTGCCAATGGGGAGCCGGTTTTGGTTCGGGTCCATTCCGAATGTTTAACGGGTGATGTTTTCGGGTCTCAACGTTGCGATTGTGGTGAACAGCTTGAAGCAGCTATGCGCCAGGTTTCCAAAGCCGGTCGTGGCATTGTGCTGTATATGCGTCAGGAAGGGCGGGGAATTGGTCTGATCAACAAACTGAAAGCTTATGTGCTTCAGGATCAGGGCAAAGATACCGTAGAAGCCAATCTTGAACTTGGTTTTAAACCCGATTTGCGTGATTACGGAATTGGTGCCCAGATTCTTTGTGATCTTGGCGTAAAAACCATGCGTTTGATGACCAATAACCCCAAGAAAATTGTTGGACTGAATGGTTATGGTCTTGAAGTGATTGAACGTGTTCCTCTAGAAATTGAACCGAATTCAGTCAATCAGAAATATCTCGAAACCAAACGGGATAAAATGTCGCATGCTATCCTGGGTTCTGAAAATTCTGCCAATCATGACGCCTCCATTTTCGATTCTCTGATCGGGGATGAAGAAGCCTGACCTTCCGGATGATTTCCGGCCTGATCTTCATTTTCTCCCCCCTGCCAGGTTAACTCCTTCCTGGCTTACTTCTGACGTTATTTCTAAGCTTGCTTCATTTTCTATTCCTGATCAGGTTCTTTTTGGCGAACTTCGGTTCAGCAGGCAGATTTCATTTGAATCTGGAAAAGCTAGTCTGCATGATCCGGTTTTCTCCTCCGGTTTTTCTCTTTCTGATACCAAAACCGGCGACGAGCTTCTCCTTCCATTTACCTTCGGGTCACTTTCCAGTTTTTTCAATTTACGTTCTGCCAGATTTGACAAAAAAGACCTGGTTCTGAACCGATTTGAGGTGCAGTCAGGACCCAAATTGCCAACTGATCCTTCTGTTATTATGGAAATGCTTTACAGGTGCAATGACTGGATCCGTCAAAAATCCAAAGAAATTATCAATGTTGCTTTTCAGGCTGAAAGTGAAAGCAGGCAGGTTTTAGGCATTACTGAATATTCTCCGGGTTTTATCAGGAATGAAGTGCATTCTGACTGGATGTGTACCGTTTACCTTCGAAGAAAAGGGAAGATATTCTCGGGAAGTTCACGTTTGGGAGAACGGGATTCAGTTTCCGGAGCTCAGGTGTCAGATCCGTTCAAGGTTGTTTTAGCTGCCCTTCAAAAGGCAGAATTTGCAGCCGGATCCCATCCGATAGAAAATGGATTTTACGATATTTTACTCCCGCCCGGGTGGGGAATGATGTTTTTTCATGAGATTATAGGTCATGCCTGTGAAGCTGACAATGAATCCGGGATTTTTTCATCCCTAAGAGACAAGACAGGAAGTGAACTGCTCACGATTTCTGATGAGGGACTTTTTCCGGGTGGACGTGGATCACTGGGATGTGATGATGAAGGAACTCCGGTTTCAAAAACTCTTTTAATTGAAAAGGGAAGATTTCATACTCTTCTTGCAGATCGTAAAACTGCAGATGTGAAGGGAATTCACCCAACAGGAAATGGCCGAAGGTCCGGATTTGACCAGCCCGTCCAAACCCGCATGACCAATACCATCGTCCATCCCGGAAATTCATCACGGATTCAGCTTTTTAATCAGATCAGTGAAGGAATAGAAGTTACCGACTCTGGAAATGGCATCGTCAATTCAGAAACCGGTGATTTTAAATTCGAAATCCTTCACGGGTATCTGATCAAAAACGGGAAACGAAAACACCCGGTTTACAATCTGCAAATTGTAGGAAAGATTCAGGATGCGCTTGAAAAAGTTGTTGGTGTCGGAAATGATTTTTATCTTGAAACTTCTACCGGATTTTGTGATAAAAAAGGTCAACGTGTTCCCATTTCGGTTGGCGGACCTTCTGTTTTACTTGAAAAATTACGTGTGATCGGATTACCTGCATGAAAAAACAACTGATTACCGAAAAAGATGTATTAAAAGCTGCATCCGGCACTAAAATTCTTTCCGTGCCCAAAAATGCACTGATTACCTCATTGGCAAAAGATGCTGCAAAGGAAAAACAGGTCAAATTTGTTGAAGAGCAGCCTGTTGGTGCGGTAAGTTCAAGTCCTTCAAACGTGGTTCTTGAAGTGAAAACAATCATCATCGGTTCTGATCATGGCGGATTTTCGTTAAAAACTGAGTTGATTCCCTGGTTGGTTTCAATGGGCTATCAGGTTGAGGATGTGGGAACAACGTCTGAGGCTGCGGTTGATTATCCTGATTTTGCCTTTGCCGTCGGGTTAAGGGTTAAACAAACACCTTCCGCAATCGGTATCATGATTGATGGTGCCGGTATCGGGTCCGCAATGGCTTTGAATAAAATCCCTGGTATTCTTGCTGCCTGCTGTTACAACGAATTTACAGCCCGGAATGCCCGTCAGCACAATCATGCAAATGCGTTGACTCTCGGGTCAAAAGCTCTTGGTTCTGAAACCTGCAAATCAGTCATCCAGGCTTTTCTAAAATCGGTTCCCGAACCCGGAAGACACGAAGCACGTGTAAAAAAAATCAGAGACTTAGAAGCAAAGTTTACCCTGTCATGACTGGTGATGTTGTTTTTTTGCCAGACTGTGTGGCTTTACCCCCCCTTCTGATCAGGGAATTATTCGGGTTGACTCCGTTAACCTGGACAACTGAAAAAGGAGTCTCACTTTCATCAGAAACGGTTGCAGTTGAGCTTGAAGGGGTTCGGTACTTTCTTCCGGTACTTCGTAATGATTACCTTTCTCCCCGGCTTTTTCTTGATTCGGCCAATCTGCCAGGCCTGACAGGTTCTCTTTATTCACGTTTTTCTGATCAGGATCTTACTTTTTTGGGTCCGGCTGGAACGGTAAAACGACGGGGGGCCTCCTTTTCCGTTACACCGATGATCTGGTCTCCATCAAAAGAAAGTGAAGATATCAAAGAGTGTGTTGCTGAGGTAACACTTAAAACCAGAAACCAGACTCTTATTTTTCATTCAGCACCAGTCATTATAGCCTCTCACGACCGTTTAAGCCTAATTCTGCCAGAAAAGTGGAAATCAGTTACTGGAATCCCTGAAGAGATTACACTTGATTTCAACCGTATTTTAAATGACGACTCAATTCTGACCTTTAGCAGGATCATCACCGAAAATGATGTCAGGGTCGCAAAACGCAAAAATCAGACAATCAGACTTGAAAGTTTTACACGGCTCACACCTGCCGCCCGAGATTTAGGTAAAGACCTTAAAATATTTAGATGATCCCGATCACATTTGCCAAAAATAATATTTGTCAGAAAAGTATTTAAGTTGTTGTTTCTATTAGGCTAAGCGCTTCCACTTTGATTTTTCCAATATTTGATATGTGGTGGTAATCGATTAATTTCACCTTCCGAAATGGAACAAAACAAACCTCAGACTGATGTCAGCATACTGAGTTTAGCCGTTCCAAATTAAATTTAACTCCACATCAAAAGAAGAATATTATTGCCAGAAAAGAGAAATAGTATGGATGGTTCTGACAAGAAAAGTAAATGGGATGAGATGCGGAAAAACATGTTCCAACGTCGTCTGACCCAGCAAATGATGGATATTGGTGTTGACCGTCCGCTTGCCATCAAACATGCACGGGTTACCATTGATATTGCAGTTGAAACTTTTGATTCGCACAATAAATCAGTATCCCAGATAATAAAGAATAATTTCAGACAATCTTTATCTGAAAAAAAACGGGCAGGACGGGACAATTCAAAAGTTGTCTATCTTTCGCCTGCACCCTGGCAGCCAAACCCGGTTTTGCCTGCCTGACCTTTTGGGAAATGGTATTTCTCTTCATTCCGTTTAAACCGTTTCATTGCCCCGGGTAAAAATTGCCCTAAATTTGTGATTTTTGTTGAATTTCTATTGAACAGACAATCGTATATTTACGATTGGAAGACTTCTGGTTGATAAGTGTTGGCCGGTTTTAATTATTGCTTCCGGCAAAACCACGTTTACCAATAGGGATTACCATAATGGAAAATCAACAAACCCAGTTCGCTGCCACAGCTCATGACCGCAAAGAGACTATTCAGCGTCGTCTTACCCAGCAGTTGCTCGATGAAGGGGTGACCCGTGACATTGCCATCAAACACTCGGCAATTACTATTCAAATCGCACTTGATGGATTTGATAACCACGGCAAGCCACTGCCCGAAATTCTCAAACACAGTATTTTACTTGCAATAGATGATTACCTTAACTCAGATATTGGCGCAGAACTTGACCTGTTTAATCAAAAAAACCCGAATTCAGATCCGGTTCCGCGTGATCTTATGGGGAAAAGCTGAGAACGCCATTCTGAATGGCTGACATTCCACTCTATCTTGATTATAACTCAACCACACCTGTAGACGAGGCTGTGGTTGAGGCTATGTTGCCTTATTTTTCCCGGCATTTTGGAAATTCTTCTTCCGTTCATCGGTTTGGTCTTGAAGCCGATGTTGCAGTTCGTCTTGCCCGAGAACAGGTTGCTTCTCTCATCAATGCCCATCCCGAAGAAATTATTTTCACTTCCGGTGCAACAGAAGCATCAAATCTGGTCATTAAAGGATTGGCATTAAATCCCCGTAATACCCGGAAATCACTTTCAGTATCATCAACAGAACATAAGGCAATCCTTGATCCTGCCGGTACACTTTCTGCGTTCGGATTTTCCTGCAGAGAAATTCCTGTTCTTGCTTCCGGGCTTGTTTCCGCCGATGATTTTAAGTCATGTGTTGACGATCAGTCTTTATTGTCGGCAGTGATGCTGGCCAATAATGAAACTGGTGTTATTCAACCTGTCAGTGAACTTTCTGAAATTGCCAGACGTACCGGATCTTTTTTTCTTTGTGATGCCGTTCAGGCGGGTGGAAAAATATCAATTGATGTGAAAGAACTGGGTGTTGATTTTCTGCTTCTGTCATCCCATAAACTTTACGGACCCAAAGGTGCAGGGGCATTGTATATTTCCAAACGGGTTCCTCGGTCAGTTATTCTCCCGTTAATTGATGGGGGTGGACATGAATCAGGACTTCGTTCGGGAACACTAAACGTTCCGGCAATTGTGGGATTTGGGAAAGCCTGTGAACTCGCAAAAAGCAGGATGAACCAAGATTCGTTAAAAGTAGGCGATTACCGGAATCAAATTGAAAAGGCCCTACTTGCCTCATTTCCTCAGATTATCATAAATGGTGCAGATGCACCCCGCCTTCCAAATACCCTCAGTTTTTCAGTTCCCGGATTGCGGCCGAAACAACTTATCAAATCGCTAAAACAGATTGCTGTTTCTTCGGGCTCAGCCTGCTCTTCGGCAAATCCAGCACCTTCTCATGTGCTTTTGGCGATGGGAATGCCGTCCGCTCTTGCAGAAAATACAATCCGGATCAGTTTGGGACGGATGAATACACAGGAAGAAATTGATCATGCTATCTCAATTTTGACCGAAACCATTGGGCGGATAACGAGTTAAGAATTTTGAATCGACAGTTCTGCGATGCAAATTCCGATTAGAAGATTCAGAAAACCACCCCATCCGGCGCTTGCCGGATTGCCCTACCTTGAAAAGGAGGGGAATTTAATTCCAGTAACCCGTCATTCGTGACCCGTAACGACATACCACATACCACATACCACCTATTCACTTTTTTTTCTTCCTATTTGGAATTATTTCCCCGATTCTTGACTTTTATATATAGATTCAATTTTTAAAAGATTTTTGAGGTTTTTATGATCAGTGTTTCAGAAAAAGCAGCTTCGCACGTACATTCCATTATGGAAGAAAAACAGGTTCCTTCAGATTATCATCTGCGTGTTTCAGTTGTGGGTGGTGGTTGTTCAGGCCTATCTTACAGTCTCGCCTTCGACAACGAAATGAAAGAGGGTGATGAAAAAATCACCGAAAATGGCGTCAGTCTGGTTGTTGATGGGAAGTCACTTCTTTACCTGGCTGGAACCGTTCTTGATTTCTCTGACGGCCTCAACGGTAAAGGATTTGTTTTCAACAACCCGAACGCATCAAGAACTTGTGGTTGTGGTGAATCTTTCAGCGTTTGATGTCAATTAAGTACACCATCCTGGTCAGAGATGAGCAACATCTCTGGTTTCTCGAAAAGGGAATACCGGTTTTTGATATTCTGGACTGGTTTTCCCCCCAAAGTATTTCAGATAAAGAGGGAAACTCAATAAAACCGGGATTCCCTCTGCTCCCGGTTACTTTTGAAACTGATCTTGGATGGACATTTTTGTCATCTATTGAAAATGGCAAGTTCCTGATTTCAGAACGATCACAAAGCCGCCCGGGAACCTTTCAGTTTTTAAAGGAAGCCGGTGTAAAACCGGGAGATCAGATTCAAATAGAAAAATTAAACGAGTTTACATTCAAGCTATGCAAGATTTAAACATCCAGCAACCCATTGCACCCAAAGAATCACCTTTCGTTACGGTTGATATGCAGGATTTTATTGAAGGGGGTCTGCTTCGGGAAAAGCAGTTTCGTGCTGCCCTGAAAGCTCACAACTGGGATCAGTATAAAGATCAAACCGTTCTGGTAAAAGGATGCGGGGAGATCCCGGTTCCAACCTGGTCTTATATGCTCATTGCTGCTTATCTCGTTCCCGTTGTCGGGTATCTCATGTTCGGCGAAGGGTGTTCTGCCATTCCGATCTACAGAAAACAAGGAGATAAGTTATAAGTGGCAAGTTATAAGTTATAAGTCGGTGCGACCGGCTGGTCGCCCATGATCTGATTTTCCCCCGATTCCTCACCTAAAAACTCATCATCTGCGTAATGTTTTCAAAGTGATCAATCGTCACTTCTCCGTTTATCCTCGCAATACTGATCACATCCAACCGCTGATCAAAATCCTTAAAATTTTTGTTGACCAGTAAAAAACCATTGATTCCAAGCATGACCATTCTGATTTTCTTCGGGGTAACGGCATCAAAGGGTTGTCCGTAGTCGAGTCGGGATCTCATTTTCACTTCAATAAAAACCAAGGTTTTATCTTTAACCGCAATGATGTCAATTTCTGCCTTTGAGAAGGTGAAGTTTCGTTTGACGATGCGGTAACCTTTCCCGGTTAGAAATTCACAGGCAGCCGTTTCTGCCCATTCACCGATCTTCCGGGTCGGATTTGAGTTTGAATGATTTTCTGTGGTGGGGACATTGTCCATGGATTTTCATTGCCTTTCTGTGTTCAAGGGTTCCGTAGCCTTTGTTTCTGTTAAAACCGTAAACGGGGAATTCACGGTGAAGGTCAGTCATGATCTGATCACGGGTTACTTTTGCCAGAATTGATGCAGCTGAAATGGATAAACTCAGCGCATCACCTTTTACAATGGCTTTTACTTGTCGTCTGCCCGGGATTCCATAATTTCCATCAACTAAAACAAAATCTGCTTTTATACTCAGGTTTTCAATTGCACGGTTCATCGAGAGAACAGTTGCCTGAAGAATATTCAGGCGGTCAATTTCCTCAACAGAAGCCATCCCGATCCCATAAGAAACAGCATTGGATTGAATCCAGATGAAAAGTTCATTTCGCTGGGATTCAGATAATTTTTTACTGTCGTTCAGTGACCAGTTTAGGTTTTCGGGATCTAAAATAACAGCGGCAGAAACAACCGGACCAGCCAAAGGTCCACGCCCGGCCTCATCAACACCGACAACCGCTTTTTTGCCGGACTGGATCAAACTCAATTCAAGGTCAAATCGGGAATCAGGAAAACCCGGGGGACGGGTGAAATCGTTTACATCAAAAAATGAGTTCATTGATTACTAAAAGTTTGTCATGAATGCAATATCCTTCAATATTGTCATTCCCGCGAAGGCGGGAATCCAGCATTTAATTAAAGCTGTTCTCCAATTTCAAACCAATTAACTGAAAGATCATTCCATTCAGGATTATTTTCTTCGATAATCCTGATTTTCCATTCCCGGTTCCACTTTTTCAATTATTTTTCTTTCAAAATTGCTGCGTCAATTGAATTGGTTTCTTCAAACCAAACTAATTGATTCGTGTTGTATTTTTTTGAAAAACCATCAAATTTACCTGATTTATGTTCAAAAACTCGTCGAATTAAGTTGTTTGTAACACCGATGTACAGAGTACCATTTCGTTTACTTGCCAGGATATAAACGTAGTAGGTGTTCATGTTTAACTAAAAAAGATTAAATACTGGATTCCCGCCTTCGCGGGAATAACAACTCTTAGATGCCGTAGTAAAAATTCAGATCAAAAAACTAATTTCTGAGTTTCAATTGAAATTACAGATCCAGCTCCCGCATATAAGTTGCCAGATCTTTATCGCCACGACCGGAAAGGTTGATGACAATGTGTGTGTTTTCGGCGAATTTACCCGGATTTTCCAGAAGATAAGCGATGGCATGGGCACTTTCAAGAGCTGGAATAATTCCTTCCAGTCTGGAAAGAAGTGTTACTGCTTTTAAAGCTTCAGAATCTGTTGCTGAATAGTATTCCACAATTTTCTGATCTTTCAGGTAGGAATGTTCAGGTCCGACGCCTGGGTAATCCAATCCTGCAGAAATCGAATGGGCAATCTGAACCTGTCCGGCTGCATCCTGTAACAGATAGGTCATGGCACCGTGGATCACGCCGGGAGTTCCTAGTGTTAACGTCGCTGCATGGGCATTGGTATGAATTCCGTGTCCGGCAGCTTCAACACCGATGAGTTTAACCTGATCAGAATAAGGTATCATCGGGTGGAACATTCCGATCGCATTTGATCCGCCACCGACACAGGCCAGAACATAATCAGGCAGGTCACCGATTTGTTCATAACTCTGCCGGATCGTTTCCTTCCCGATAATGGATTGAAAATCTCTGACAATCATCGGGAAAGGGTGCATTCCGACAACAGAACCAATAATGTAATAAGTATCATCCGGATTGGTAACCCAGTCACGGATGGCTTCGTTGGTTGCATCCTTCAGTGTTTTTGAACCGGAGGTAACGGTACGAACTTCAGCACCGAGCAATTTCATGCGGTAAACATTGGGTTCCTGGCGATGGATATCTTCTTCACCCATGTAGACGATGCATTGAAGTCCGAAAAGGGCACAAACTGTTGCAGTTGCAACACCATGCTGACCGGCGCCGGTTTCAGCGATAATTCTCTTTTTCCCCATCCGGTTGGCGAGTAAAACCTGTCCGACCGTATTGTTGATTTTATGGGCGCCGGTGTGATTTAAATCTTCCCGTTTCAGCCAGATCCGGCGGTTACCGCCGATATGTGCCGAAAGTCTTTTTGCTTCATAAAGCGGGGAAGGCCGGCCCACATAATTTTTGAGCAAATCTTCAAATTCATCCCAGAAGGCAGGATCATCTTTGGCACGGTAATATTCCTGCTCAATTTCCTCAGCAACGGGAATCAGCGTTTCAGGAATAAATTTCCCGCCATAAGGTCCGAAATGACCGGTTTTGTCGGGGATGTTGGAATAAGTAATCATGTAGTAAAGTCCTGTCGGTTACCGGTCAGGTTAAAATTTGAAAATCCGAAGAATAAAAGTGACCCTTGTCCCTGATTATACCATCTCAGTAACACAAAAACTGATAGATTGGTTTTGAGTGCCGGGTCATTTCTGTTAAATTTAAAAACTGGGAGGGTGGAAATCGATTTTCATGCAGATAAAATTCATTTTACCGCAGAGGGAGCAGAGTTAATCACAGAGGAACGCAGAGAAATACAAAATTCCTTAACCACAGAGAGCACAAGAGGATTTCACAGAGGAGCTAACCTTGTTGTCATATTGAACTTGAATCAGCATCCAGTATAAAAAGGCATGGATGAGCTTCGCAGAACTTCGTTAACCGGATCCCCGAAAGTGTTCGGGGCAGGCTAAGTCCGGGATGACATCTTTTTTTCCCCCTTACTAATGGAGACTTAATGGTCCCGGTTCCTTTTTTGTACTTTAATTTATTAACTTTAGTGATGCATGATCTTTACATATAAAGACTAAACGATCTCAATATCATAGGGAGACGAAACGGTGATAATTGGTGTACCAAAAGAAATCCTGGACGGTGAGTTCCGGGTGGCCATGGTTCCGGATACAGTTGCAAAACTGATTAAATCCGGCTTCCAGGTTGTTGTTGAAAAGGATGCAGGAAGTTCTGCCCATTTTCTCAACGAAGATTATGAAAAAGCCGGGGCAACCCTTGCTGCTTCCGCAAAGGAAGTTTATGAAAAAGCTGACGTGATTTTGAAAGTCGGCCGGCCGGATGTGCATCCGGTAACAGGAAAACCTGAAGTTGAAATGATGAAAAAAGGCGGTTTACTGATTGCTCTTGCCTTTGTGATGGCTTATCCGGAAAGTGCTGCAGCTTGTGCTTCTGCCGGAATTGATTTTATTTCTATGGATATGGTTCCGAGAACAACCAAGGCCCAGCGTATGGATGCTTTGTCTTCTCAGGCAAATCTTGCCGGTTACAAATCTGTTCTGCTTGCAGCCAACGAGTTTGGTCGGATTTTCCCTCTGCTCATGACGGCTGCCGGTACCATTACCCCGGCAAGAGTTGTCATCATGGGTGCCGGTGTTGCCGGATTGCAGGCACTTGGAACAGCAAAACGTCTGGGTGCTGTCGTTGAAGTTTCTGACGTACGGCTTGCTGTAAAAGAAGAAGTGATGTCGCTCGGCGGCAAGTTTATTGAAGTGGAAGGCATGGCTGATCTTCAGGATGAAAGAGGATATGCAAAAGAAGCCTCACCGGAATTCCTTCAGCGCCAGAAAGATGTCATCTCCAAACACGTTTCAAATGCAGATATTGTGATCACAACGGCTCTGATTCCCGGCAGAAAAGCACCGGTTCTCGTCACAGAAGCCATGATCAAATCGATGAAACCCGGTTCGGTGGTTCTTGATATGGCTGTTGAATTCGGCGGAAATGTTGAAGGATCAGAAAAAGGAAAAACGGTTGTGAAACACGGTGTTAAAATCATCGGTCACGCCAATTTGCCTGCTCTCCTTTCAACACAGTCAAGCGATCTTTACTCCAAAAACCTGCTGGCTCTGCTCGGGCACATCAGTAAAAATGGTGAAGTGACCCTTGACCTGAATGACGAAATTGTAAAAGGTGCTCTGATTGTTCATCAGGGACAAATTATTAATCAGCGGGTTGCTCCGCTTTTAACAAAATAAGGAGGTCATGATGGAAGGTACATCTTTGCTCATGCTCATTTATGTGTTCGTTCTGGCTGCATTTGTGGGTGTTGAACTCATCAACAAAGTACCGCCAACGCTGCACACCCCCCTGATGTCGGGTTCTAACGCCATTTCAGGAATTACCATTATCGGATCTTTGATTGCCGCCGGAATCGGTGAGACAAATGCAAGCAGCATAATGGGATTTGTAGCTGTTGTTTTTGCAATGATTAACGTCGTGGGTGGCTATCTGGTGACTGACCGGATGCTCCGCATGTTCAAAAAGAAGTGAGTGAGTCATGGAAAATTTTAAAGAAATTCTGATTAATATAACCTACCTCGTTGCTTCTTTTCTGTTCATTTTCGGAATTAAGCGGATGAGTTCACCGGCAACAGCCAAAAACGGAAATTTGATTTCCGGTATTGGTATGCTGCTTGCAATTGTGGTAACCCTGATGGATCGGCACATCATTTCTTATGAACTGATTATTGCCGGTCTGGTTATTGGTTCCGCAATTGGTGCTGTTCTGGCCTACAAAGTTCAGATGACAGCTATGCCACAAATGGTTGGTCTGCTCAACGGATTTGGCGGCGGTGCTTCTGCTCTGGTTGGTATGGCCGAATATTATCACACCAGTTTACTGGGTTTCCCGGATGACGGAGGTAAGTTCCTGGTTTCGGTTGGACTCAGTCTGCTGATCGGAGCTGTTACTTTTACCGGTTCTTTGATTGCCTTTGGAAAGTTACAGGGAATTGTGACCGGAAAAGTGGTGAAAATACCCGGACAGAATGTGGTGGTCATCCTTCTGATTCTGGCCATCTTTACTCTGATTGGACTCGGGATCTCACAACCTGACAATATGTTGTTCTTTGAATTGGTTGTGGGCCTTTCATTGCTGCTTGGCGTTTTGCTTGTAATGCCCATTGGTGGTGCTGATATGCCTGTGGCTATTTCCCTGCTGAATTCCTATTCGGGTATTGCCGGATCAGCAACGGGATTTGTGATTGACAATAACATGCTCATCATTGCCGGTGCTTTGGTTGGTGCTTCAGGTATCATTCTTACCAATATTATGTGTAAGGCTATGAACCGGTCAATCATGAATGTGCTGCTTGGCGGATGGGCAAATGTTGCGGATACCGGAGCTGGTGATGCGTCTGCAGTGGATAAAGTTGTAAAATCGGTTGATACTGAAGAAGCGGCTATGCTTTTCTCCGGTGCCAGCAAGGTCATGATTGTTCCGGGTTACGGAATGGCTGTTTCTCAGGCACAGCATGCAGTGAAAGAATTGATGAATGTTCTTGAAAAAAATGGAACGGATGTCCGTTTTGCGATTCACCCGGTTGCGGGTCGGATGCCGGGTCACATGAATATTCTTCTTGCTGAATCGAACGTTCCCTACGACAAGTTATTCCCGTTGGATGAAATCAACGACGATTTCAAAAATGTGGATATTTCACTGGTTATCGGTGCGAACGACGTAGTGAATCCTGCAGCCAGAAATAATCCTCAATCTACCATTTATGGTATGCCGATTCTAAATGTGGATTATTCCAAAACTGTGATTGTTGTAAAACGGTCGATGAATGCCGGTTATGCCGGAATTGAAAATGATCTGTTCTACATGGATAATACTTTGATGTATTTTGGTGATGCAAAAGATGCCATTTCCAAACTCGTCAATGAGCTGAAAGCCATGAACAGTTAATCCTGGTTTGGTTTAAATGCTGTAAAACCGACCTCCCGGTCGGATTGGTAAAACAAAAAAGTCAGTTGTAAAACTGACTTTTTTGTTTTTTGGGATTTTTGATTGCGGTGAAAATTCCCTTCCTTTTCAAGGAGGGGTGGCGAAGCCGGGGTGGTTTGATATTGTCGTCCTGAGTGGCACTGCGAAGCAGGGCTGTATCGAAGGATGACAATTTTTGCAGGGGCAGAGCCCCGACCCGTTTGTAGAAAATCACAAAGAAAAACAAATAAAGCTGCAGAGCCCCGACCAGTTTATAGGTTCCAATTTCATTACAGGTCGCTTCTATGAAGCTTTGTTACCGGACACAAATTTCTTATCTACAAATGGGTCGCACCTCTGGTGCTGCAAAATGTTTTAATTCCTCTCCTTTTCAAGGAGGGGTGGCGAAGCCGGGGTGGTTTAGAATTATCATTCTGAGTGCCACAGCAAAGCAGGGTTGTACCGAATAATGACAATATTTGCAGGGGCAGAGCCCCGACCCGTTTGTAGAAAATCACAAAGAAAAACAAATAAAGCTGCAGAGCAGCGACCAGTTTATAGGTTCCAATTTCATTACAGGTCGCGTCTACGAAGCTTTGTTACCGGACACAAATTTCTTATCTACAAATGGGTCGCACCTCTGGTGCTGCAAAATGTTTTAATTCCCACCTTGCAAAGGAGGGGAGTTTTAACCCGTTACCTGTAATTTGTAACTGGTTACCAATCACCCCTTAAAACCTCAAACAATCTTCTCATTTTCCCTGCATCCTTGATTCCCGGACTTTGTTCAACCCCGCTTGAGAGATCAATGAAATCTGCAGGATAAACTGAAAGCAAATCTGAAACATTATCCGGTGACAATCCGCCGGCGACAATGATAGGTTTCGGGAGATTTAAATTTTGCAGAACTTTCCAGTCGAAGGGAATTCCGGTTCCGCCAGTTTTTCCTTTGATTGAACTGTCAATCAGGTAAAATTCAATGTTGGGATGGATAGGAATTGTGCTCGATGCGAGATCTTCGGAAGAAATCACTTGCCAGAAGGGAACAGATAAACCAGTTTGTTCTGAATTCGTTAAAAAACCGTGATACTGAATCCGGTCGAGTTTACAGAATTCAGCAATTTCGTTGATTTCTGAAACCGGCTGATCCATAAACACGCCAACTTTTGGGACGGAAACTTTCAAGTTTCTGATCCAGTCCCGGTTTTCGGGCGGATTGAAACGTTTACTTACAGGTGCAAAAATAAACCCAAGAGCAGAGGCCCCAAGTTCAACTGCAAGATTGGCATCCTCTAAACGGGTTAATCCGCAGATTTTAACTTTTACCAAGAAGTTCTTTCAGTTTTTTTACCGGATCGCCGGATTTGACGAGACTTTCTCCGATCAGTGCTGCCTGAAACCCGGCGTCCTGCATCTTCAGCATATCTTCGCGTGTGAAAATTCCTGATTCAGTCACTTTGGTGTAATCAGCCGGTAAATGTTTTACCAATGACAGGGCCACATTCAGATCCACATGAAAATTATGCAGATTCCGGTTGTTAATGCCGATGATGGGGTTTTCGAGGATAAAAGATCGTCTGAGTTCGGGTAAAGTGTGCACTTCAACCAGCACATCAAGTTTGAGATTATGGGCAACCTTGTATAATTCTTTCAATTGGCGATCTGATAAAATCGCAACAATCAACAAAACTGCACTTGCTCCTGCCGAAAAAGCCTGCTCAATCTGAACCGGATCAATGATGAAATCTTTCCGGATTGCAGGTTTTAATTCAAGTTCACAAACTGTTGAAAGGTCAGTTAAACTTCCCTGAAAATAATGTTCATCAGTTAAAACCGAAAAAGCAGCAGCCCCGCCCTCAGCATATTGTTTAGCAAGTTCAGTCGGATTAAAATTCTCAATCAGGATTCCCCGACTTGGAGAAGCCTTTTTAATTTCTGCAATAATCTGGATTTCAGACTGGTGAATGGCCTTACGAAAAGAAAGCGTTGGTTTGGTCTGATGAACGTGTGGCTGAGCCTGAGCCTTGATGTGGGTGATTTCCTGCATCTTGGTCTGAACGATTTTTTCCAGAATAGTCATTGGGATTTGAGACAAGGGGACTCCAGATTTTACAACAATTTCATGAAATCAGGTTGAAAACTCAACTTTGTGGTTTGCGGATAGGGAAAAAATGACTTTAAATGTTTAAATTGTAATATGTTAACCAAGTTTTTATTCAATCTGATCGGTCGGAAAACCCAAATATTCTTCAGGGATTTTGGGGCTGTTGCCACTTTATTGAGGGATATTCTGCTCTCGCTAAACCGGTTATGGCGTGACCGTGCTTTAGTGCTTCAGCAAATGCACCTGATCGGGGTGGGGTCACTTCCGCTTGTACTGGTCATTGGCGTTTTTACCGGAGCGGTTGCTGCTCTTCAGGCGGCTTATCAGTTTAAAGGTATGATGCCTAACTCTTTTGTTGGTTCGGCGGTTAGCCGGGCAATTTTTCTGGAATTGGGTCCGGTTTTGACCGGAATTATTATTGCCGGTCGGGTGGGCGCTTCAATTGCTGCAGAAATCGGAACTATGAAGGTAACCGAACAGCTCGATGCGCTTCAGGTGATGTCAATTCCACCCACCCGTTTTCTTGCAATGCCCCGTTTTCTGGCAGCTATTACCATGCTTCCGGTTCTCGTCATTTTTGCAAATGCGGTTGCACTTTTCGGCTCTTTTGTTGTAGCCAATTCTTTTTTGGGCGTTTCTGCACCCACTTTTTTTTATTCGGTTCAGAAATACTTCATCCTGAATGATCTGATTTACGGAATTTCAAAGTCTGTTGTTTTTGGTGGACTTACCGCTTTACTTGGCTGCCACATTGGGTTTCAGACTGAAGGTGGTGCAGAAGGCGTCGGGAAGTCAACTATTAAGGCTTTTGTGCTGTCGTCGGCTTCGATTCTGGTTGCAGATTATGTTCTTTGGAGTTTGTTTTTTGATTGAGGAAATTACGAATTACGAATTGCGAATTGCGAATTGCGAATTGCGAATTGCGAATTGCGAATTGCGAATTACGCACTAGTAAACCCAGTTTTATAAAAATTGCCAATTTCATTTTGAAGCACCAGAGGTGCGACCCGTTTGTAGAAGCAAACCCCACAAATTAGGAAAGCTCCGTAGGAGCGACCCATTATTCAATTTCTAACAGATCGCTCCTACGGAGCTTTTTTTATTTTCATTGACTTTTAATCTACAAACAGGTCAGGGCTACGTCCTTTCTGAAACACCAATAAAATTGACGCCACCCATTTCGAAGCATTTAATCCTTCGAATTAACTTCTTCTATCTGCTTTTCTAACCTTTTCTTTTCCTTTTCCGCTTCTATTTTCCAGGCAAGCATGGTACCGCACATTCTTCTTTGGTTATTCGAAGGTTCAGTTGGACTTACTTTTGCTACTTCTCTGACCAATTCAGGTCCTTCGAAAATAAATCCGGTATAAAGCTGAACCAGATCTGCCCCGGCATCTAACTTTTCCCTTGCATCTTCTGCTGAAAAAATCCCACCAGATCCGATAATGGGTAAATCGGGCAGCCAGGTTTTGAATTGCCTGATCATGTCGGTGGATCTGTTTTTTACCGGAAGGCCAGAAAGTCCGCCGGTTTGAGAAGAAAGTTTAAACGGACTTTGTAACCCCGAACGGTCAAGAGTCGTATTTGAAATAACAAGTCCGTCTATTTGCAGAGTATTCACCAGTCCCGCAATTTCTTCCCTTTGAAAGTCTGACAAATCGGGAGCTAGTTTCAGCAGAACCGGTTTTGAAATTGATTGTTGGGCACGAAACGAATGCAAACTATGAAAAATCTGCTGAAGGGAGTCGGCATCCTGAAGTTTTCTAAGGTTGGGTGTATTGGGTGACGAGACGTTGACAACAAAAAAGTCGGCGTGATTGTAAAGCTTTTTGAAAACTGCCAGAAAAGCATCAGGTGCCTGTTCATTGGGCACCCATTTGTTTTTCCCGAGATTAACTCCGACCGGAATGGGAAAGTTTTTTAATTTATCCAATCTGTCAGCGATTACATTCATCCCGTCATTGTTAAATCCCATCCGGTTGATGATGGCTTTATCAGAAGGAAGACGGAATATTCTTGGCAACGGATTTCCCGGCTGGCCAAACTCAGTTACCCCACCAAACTCAATGTGACCAAATCCCAGCATCCACCAAAACCACGGCGCCTGAACATTCTTATCAAATCCGGCTGCAAGTCCGACCCGGTTGGGAAAGGTGATATTCCATAAGGTAACCGGTTTCCATTTGGTTTCATCGACCAGATAGTCGTGTATGAGGGACATGAGCTCAGGGTATTTTTGAAGCTGATTGGCATACTGCACAAGAACATCGTGAACAAGTTCAGGATCGTATTTGAAAAGGATGGGTTTGATCAGGTTTTGGTAGAGAAAGGACATGGTTTTTCCGGCTTTTTACAAAAATCGGAAAATCAATCGGGAAAAGCACATTCGGGAAGGAAAAACGGGGGGATTAAACACAAAGTCCACAAAGAAAAAGGCAAAGTACACAAAGAAAATTCATAGTTATGGATGAAAAAACAATTCGAAAAATGGTTATTTATTCCTTTGTGAACTTTGTGGTTATGCCTGTTTCTTGTTAAGAACGTAAATTCTAATCATAGTGCCGTCACGAATTAAAGTCAGTAAAAACATAGCATTACCGAAAATCTTTCGGCTTTACATAAATTAAATCCTGGTAATACAGTGTTTTTTCCTGAATCATTACCAAACTCCAGCCGAATAACTCATCCGTGCACAAAAACGGGTCAGGCCAGACCCAAACGGTCACAACGAAGGATTCAGGTCGAAGGAGTTTAAAATGAAAATGGTTATAAAAATATTCACGCTGTCAGGATTGTTGGTAACCTTAACCGGATTCACCACACTGGCCGGAATCCCATCCGGAACAAATCCATCAGCAACTTCACTTGCAAAAGGTCCGCTTGACGGACCTTTTGCTGAAATAACGGTTACCGAAGCCGTCACTGAACTTGATCCCTGGTATTCGACACTTGAAAATCAGGAAGAACTGGAAGCATGGCTGACTTATAATGCGTCTGTCAATTCCATCCATCAAACAGAACTGACACATTTCTTAGGAGATTTCTATTCAGCCGGAATGAACAACGAAGCAATTGAAAGTGCCGGCATAAATCCTGTTCTTCCTTACATGGATCAGGTTAATCTCCTCAATTCATGGCAGCAACTACCCAGAATTCTGGGTCTTCTTCATAAAATCGGAATCAGACCCTTTTTTGATATGAAAGTAAGTGACGGATACATTTCTCCTGTAGCAACCCTTCCCGATTATGCAACAAGCCTTTCTTCTGCCAAACAAACCGAACTGATTTCAGGATTACTTGAGCTGACGGATGAGGAGTTTAATACTATTGAGAAGTCCGTAATGGTCATTCAGTCGATTGACGATTTCTGGATGAACGAAGCGATTTTATTTGATTCAGAACTTGAAACCGAAAAGGAATTCGGCTGGAAGGATTATCTGGCAGTCCTTGATGGCAAGAGCAGCCGGTTAGGCATCCGGCACGCACATCAGATTCAATATGCTTTTGCAAAATTGAGTGAAGTTTACACCCTCGAACAAATGAAAATTTATCTGAACTGGAGAATTCTGGAATCAACCTCACCGAACCTAAGCTATCCGTTCAGGGCAGTTTATGGTCAGTATTTCCCTGAAAATGACAATCAACCCAGATTTATACAAATTCTAAAAACAGCAGATTTGGTATTGGGTGATGAATTCAGTCGGTTCTATATGCCAAAATTGATTTCTCACAGTGATTTAAAAACAGCTACCGGAATTGTAACGGAAGAAAAAATCCGGTTAAAAGATGTGATCAGGACATCAGGGTTTTTATCAGGTGAAGAAAAACGGAATCTGGTTAAGCATATTGAAGAAATGGTAATTTCTTTTGGTCATCCGGAAACACTGAATTCCCTGACTAAAATCGAATTCAGCCGTACCGATTATCTTGGAAATTTGTTCATAGCAAAAACATGGAAAACCCGTCAGGATCTTCAAAAAGCATTAACCGGGAAGGTAGCAATTAGGGCTTCAGTTTATTCTCCCGACAGAAATGAATTGGTTCTGACTGCCGGATATATTTTTCAACCTATGACTTCAAGAAATGCAGAGACCTGGAATAAAATCAGAGCAACCATCAGAAAAGAATTGGTATCTCAGATTCTTGGTCATTCGGGAATTGTCGATAGCAGCACACTGAAAGATATGCTTGTAAGTTTGTAGGGATTTGGAAGCGGAGCAGGGGTCGTGTCGTTCTTCGATACAGCCCCGCTTTGCGGTGCCACTCAGAATGACACGACGAGTTTTCTGCTAAAACTAAAAGAAGTTAAATTTTAAACATACCCGTTCGGATTTTGAGACTGCCACCGCCATGCATCCGAACACATTGCATCAAGATTACGTTCGGCCTTCCAGCCAAGTTCCAGATTTGCCTTTGATGAATCAGCATAACAAGCTGCAATATCTCCGGGACGACGTTCTGAAATGCGGTAAGGAATTTTTCTCCCGGAGGCTTTTTCAAAGGCCTTGATCATATCCAGAACCGAGTAACCGATTCCTGTTCCCAGATTGTAAACCTGCAAGCCCGGATTTCCTTCCAGTTTTTTTACTGCTTTCACATGTCCGTCTGCAAGATCAACCACGTGAATGTAATCTCTCACACCCGTTCCGTCGGGTGTTGGGTAATCATTCCCGAAAACGGATAATTCTTTCAGTTTACCAACCGCAACCTGAGAAATATACGGGAGTAAATTATTCGGGATTCCGTTCGGATCTTCACCGATCTGTCCGGATTCATGTGCGCCAACAGGATTAAAATACCTGAGCAAAGTCAGATTCCATGATTTATCGGAAACGAACAAATCACGAAGGATTTCCTCGATGAACAATTTCGTCCGCCCGTATGGATTTGTTGCGGAGAGGGGAAACGTTTCAAGGATGGGAACAGAGGCCGGGTCACCATAAACGGTTGCAGATGAACTGAAAACCAGGTTTTTTACACCCGCCTTTTTCATCACTTCCAATAATAGTAGAGTTCCGGTAATGTTGTTATGATGGTAGTAAAGGGGAAGTCTGACCGATTCACCCACTGATTTTAATCCGGCAAAGTGAATAACCGCATCAATTTTTTCTTGTGCAAAAATGGCTTCCAGACCTGATTGATCTAACAGATCAGTTTGGTGGAAGGTTATTTTTTTGCCAGTTAACCGTTCAACTCTTTTCAGGGATTCAGTTTTGCTGTTGAGGAGGTTGTCAACCACAATAACGTGATAACCGGCATTGAGCAGGGCGAGGGACGTGTGGCTGCCGATGTATCCGGCTCCGCCTGTAACGAGAATAGTTTTCATAGAGATAGGCGTATAAGTTATTGTAAAATATGAGTATATGAGTAATGATTCCCCTCCTTTTTTAAAGGAGGGGTGGCGAAGCCGGGGTGGTTTGGCTGTTTTCTGAAAACCAAACTTAAGAAAACCACCCCATCCCGAAAGCGTTCGGGATTCCCCCTCCTTAAAAAGGAGGGGAGTTTGGGAAAACATTTTCAATTTAAAATTTATAATTTTGAATTAAAAATTATACCAATTTACCCCATCCAGATTTTGTCGTCGTCATCTGTCGGGTCAGGTGGCTTTTCCTGATTTGGATTTTGCTTTTTCCACTTTTTGACCGATTCCCTCAGGATGTATTCAATCTGGCCATTCAGACTTCTGAGTTCGTCAGCAGACATGGCATTCAGATCATTCCAGAGGGAAGGGTCAATACGGAGCAGCAAATTCTTCTTTTTATCGGCCGGTGAAGCCATCAGACACTCCGGCTATTTTTTTCAGCATTCCCTTTACGCCAGAAATTCCAGGCGGTAAACAGGAATAAAAGTCCCACAAACAACCAGATCAGCGGAAGATACTCTTTTCCTGCTTCTTTAAACAACCAGGCAGTTGTAAAAGCCATCGCTGAATTTGCAATACTTAATCCGATCTGGACAGGAAAATGATGTTTTTCAATCCAGAACAGACCTAACAGATTAAGTCCGCCCATTGCAAGATTCAGCGAAATGGCAATCCAGTTTCCATGGAAAACACTGTCTGTTCCCGCCAGAAAAAAGGGGAATGCAGAAAGCAGCAACAGTTTTTGATTTCGGGTTATTGCCATCTTAATAAATTGTACCCGCATTGATGATCGGTGTGGTTGATTTATCTCCGCAGAGAACGACAAGCAGATTGCTTATCATTGCAGCCTTCCGTTCTTCGTCGAGATCGACGACGCCTTCTTCTTTGAGTCTGATAAGAGCCATTTGAACCATACCAACTGCGCCATCCACAATTTTGGTTCTTGCCGCAATAATTGCTTCTGCCTGCTGACGCTGAAGCATAGCTCCGGCTATTTCGGGTGCGTAGGCCAGGTGGTTGATTCTGGCTTCTGAAATGATGACACCAGCATCTTTCACCCGTTCCTGAATTTCTTTTTCGAGTTCTTCAGAAACTTCTGACAGGGAAGATCTTAAACTGAATTCTTCAGAATCGGAACTGTCATAGGCATAAGAAGTTGCCACATGGCGGATTGCAGATTCGGCCTGAACGGTTACAAATTCATGCTGATTTTCAACATCAAACACAGCCTGGGCGGTATTTCCGATTTTCCAGACCACCACGACGGAAATTTCGATCGGATTCCCCTTTTTATCATTCACTTTCAGTTTCTGGCTGTCAAAGTTGCGGGTTCTGAGCGATAATTTCTTTTTGACGTTGAACGGATTCGTCCAGCGGAAACCTGATATTTTTTCAGTTCCCTCATATTTTCCGAAGAAAATCAGGACGGCTGATTCATTTGGTTCAAGGGTAAAAAATCCGCCAAACAGAATCAGAATGATAATTCCGGCCAGAAGGAGCGGAATCAGAAACCAGGGAACCAAGGATTCATCCAGTTGAGTGGTGAAGGCAATACCGGCGATATCTGCAATCAGGAGGAGAATGAGAAGGGGTAATACCAGCCATCCGCTTTGAGTTTTTGCAGAGAATTCCTGTGTCATTTTGTTTGTCCTTTCGTAATGATATTGAAATGATATCATAATGAATCAAAAGTATGAAGTTGGTTTTGAATTGTCAAGGAAAAAATACTGGGGAGACCGCAAAGGCGCAAAAGTCGCAAAGCGGTGGGATGGAAAACGGACAATTCGTAGGGCAAATGATAATTCTCCCCAAACGATTCGCGGAATTTAAATCAGTTGAAGATAAATTCTATAATAAGTGACACTTACTTTGGGCTGATTCCAATTAGTAAGGTGGCTGGTTTTGTTCAGGTGGGCTGTGGGTGTTAGCTTTCAGTGCCTGCAAATCACTATTTTCCGACTTTTGGGGTATCGGGTTGAAATTGTTTAGGGTCAATTATTGGAAGGATTGCTCCATGTAAAAAGGTTCCTTTGAAAGTAGAAAACATAACCCCTCTGGTTGTTGAAATCGAAATGCTGTTGAGTGTTTCAATCAACCGCAGAGGTAAAACAAGGTTCCCGTTCCCATCACTTTTAATTACTTCATCAAAATTGACAATTTCAAAAATGCAGCTCACCGAAAGTGCCCCAAGGACAAGTGAGTAGTCATCATTTTTTATATCAACATTGACAATTACAAAGACAAGTTTGTTTGGCGCATCCGCCCTACTTTCAATACTAATGTTAAAATTAAATGTTGTAACCGTAGTATTGGGGACTGCAGGTAACTGTAAGGAACCCTTTAATAGTTCAATTGCTTTTATTTTTATTTCGACGTTGACGTCTGCATTCTCAATCTTAGCCATTTTATGCCTGGTAATTTTTTGTGAGTGCTGTTTTGTTCCCTTGAATTGCAAATAGATTATACCCATAGACATCTATGCCATGTGACATAGGTGTTGTCATAAAAATAGTTGGTTGGGGGGCGGCAGCTTTAACGACAATTTCTTTTCGATAAATCATCTGGACTTGCTTTTTGCCAAATAAGGCAGGTAGCTCAACCCCAAGTGCAGAAGCAATTTCAGTCAACACATCAATGGTGAAATTTTGTGTGCCGCTAAACCATTTTGTAATTTCGGACGGATTTTTCCCAACCTTTTCAGCAAACTGCGACTTATTCCAACCTTTTGCATTCATATAATCTTCAATAGAAGCAGCAAGTTGCATTTTCACTTTTGTTTGTTCCATTTCCAATGGTGTAATTTCGTCCAATAGTTCATTGAGTATTGAACTATTATATTTTCTCGCTTTTGTTGGCTTATTCATCATCGTAATTTTTTAAATTTCCTTCTAACTCTGTTTTATCTTTTGACCAATACAAATCACCGTCATCAAGTCGCTTCAAAATATCCTTTGCATAGTCAATCATTTGATTTGCTTCTTTTGATAACTTTTCATCATCCTGCCATGCTCTGACACCCTCTGCTTTTTCTCCACCACCACCGAGAATAACAGCCACCATTCCGAACCGGATACAATACACTCTCAAATTCTTTTCCGGTACATCAAACAAGGCACAAACGAAGTCACCATACTTCCCTTCATGTTGCTTAAAGAACGAACTTCTTGCTCCTGTTGTATGACCAATCTGATAAATGGTTTTGATTATATCTTTTACTTCATTTTTAAATCCGGCCTTGTACTCCACCACGAACTTCTCGAACAAGGTTTCATCTTCTCCCTTTGGAATAAGGGAGTAAATCTTTGCCTCACTCCCACTGAATGGCTGTAATTCGACTATTTCGTAGTTCAAATGGTTTAAAGAATGGTTTAGTGAAAACGCCTATTTCGAGATTATGATTCACTTAAAAGTGAAATGATACTACAAATGTCGGTATAATTTTATGCAATTAGCAAATATCGTAAAGAAATGATTTACTTATAAGTAAAATATTGTGATTAGATCGACAAGTTAATGAACCTGGGTGATAAATGAAGCAAGAATGGTTAATGGCACCTGGCAAATAGGCGGAAAAGGGTGAACCTGATTTTCTACTACTCTCGATTACAAAGGAGGATTTTAAAAAACAGAACCCTTTTCCTGAATTTAAAGATGGATGAGTTTAGCGGACATTGCAAACAGCAATGAATGTGTCGAGCCTATGTCTGGTACTGAATAAAAAGCAAAACGGGACACTTTTCTTCAATGCAGGCTGTCGTACCAAGGTCAGGGCAGATTGAAAAGTTTCCCGTTTCAGGATAAAATTAGGCATCAAAACTTAAACTGGCAATTGTTTGTCTGAATTTACAACCTTCAACAAGTCACTTTTCCTTTTTGATGTTAATGATGGGTTTCAGAAATTATTGCATATCATAAACCAAAAATGAGTTCGGGACTTTTACCTGAAAGCTGATAAAAACAGAAAAAGGCATCCTGATTTCACTGTTGTCCCCATTATCAACCAGGTAACAGGAAGCCATTCAGCCTTCTTTTTATTCAAAATTAAACGCCGGGTATAATAATGGCAAGTGCACTCAGGAAAGAAAAGGTTGAACAACACAACGGTTGCTCTAAACTCAGTTGAAATAATAAACCAACTACCGTATTTTAGAAAAGTGTCATTCAGAAACACGGTGAATCTCCCAGCCGTAGGACTCATGAAAATGAGGTTCGCGTGGAAGTCGGGGAGCCTTCCCTGAATGACATGTTTTTATACAGGATAGATAACCTGGCCGTTTTTCAAAATGTCAAGATCCCAATCACTCAGAAACTGTCTTACCAGTTTTAAAACCAGTTCATCATTTGTATAACCTGGCACCTTTACCACCTGCTTACCTTTTTTGTCTTCCCAGGTAAAAGTCAAAACAGGAAGTTGATCTGGGTACCCAACGTAAATGAGATCCTGTTCAAGCAGTTCGATTTTAATGCTGGTTGGATCAATAACAACTTCACCCAGATCTGTCTCCAGAATCAGAGTTGGAATTATATCTTCATGAAAGTAGGTAGCTTTTTGGATTACCATAAAATGAACGCAGAAAATTGTAATTTCTTTTTTGAATGGTTAGGATAAATAAAATTGAATTGTAACCCGGACTCAAGAATTAAAAACGGTGGGGGCGTGTCAATGCCTTCCATTGGAAACCCTGCACGCAACGCCCAGAGCGTTTC
>Ga0209460_1000383_pt1 | contig 42970 bp, 41 predicted proteins | sample EBPBio132013_DNA_FD_185868 | JGI IMG/M metagenome (GOLD analysis project Ga0209460, IMG submission 185868) | Wastewater treatment Type I Accumulibacter community from EBPR Bioreactor in Madison, WI, USA - Reactor 2_5/13/2013_ DNA (SPAdes)... | ecosystem: Engineered > Bioreactor > EBPR >... | reverse complement strand
AAGCACGCCTTTCACCGGCCGGATTTTCCCTTCAAGTGAAAGTTCACCCAGCAGCAGGAATTTGTTCATTTCTTGAAATTCAACCTGACCCGATGCTGCCAGAATGCCCATTGCAATCGGTAAATCAAATCCTGATCCTTCTTTTCTGACATCAGCGGGGGCAAGATTAATGGTTACTTTTTTTGTTGGGAAAGTAAAACCGGAATTTTTGATGGCACCAGCCACCCGCTCCTTCGATTCCTTAACAGCAGAATCAGGTAACCCGACGGTAACAAAATGGGGAAGCAAACCTTCGAGATTGCATTCAACTTCAACGATATAGGCATCAACGCCAACGGTTGCAGCAGAATAAGTTTGAGACAGCATAATGCCCTCATAGACAAATTGGGTTTTTCAGAATGATGATTTTCCCGGGATCGGGATTTTGTTGCACAAAAATAAACAAAAACGGGATAAAACAAAAAAACCCGGCTTGGACCGGGTTTTTACTGTTTCAAAGGAGGTGAGGTAAAGTGAGTGGGGACTCTGACTATCCTACACCAGGTACAAAAGCCCAAAACTGAATGTGATCAACACAAAGGCCAGTACCAGATCCTGGATTTCTTGTCTTGACATAAATTCCTCATTTTTCGTTTTTTAATATGGAACAAAGATAGGGAAAAAGGATCAAGTCGTATTTATCACAGGTCACAAATTCAGATGTTCTTTTACTTGACACCATTACAAAGATTAAAAAGTAAAGTAAAAATACTTTTTGTATTTATTTATTTAATATTTTATTTTTAAAGGGTTTACACAAAATGTAAACGTTTACATTGCTAAAACAGGTCAAAATCACTTGTTTTGACTACAATCAAACACAATATGAATAGAGAAAAGCCCCAATATGCCCTGCAGGCAATATGTAAAGGTTTACATTTTTAACCGGTTTTTCCAGCTTTGAATTTGTCCGGCGACCAAATCGGGATTAGGTGATCCGACGGTTTTTTTATTTTCAAGGCAGGTTATTGGATTCAAAACCAAAACTGCCGACTCAGTAAAGGAAGTAGAAATTTGCCCGAGATCAGAGGAATTCAGTTCGGGTAAAGTTTTACCGTTTTCTTCACACCATTGCACTACTTTTCCAACCAGATGATGGGCCTCCCTGAACGGCATTCCCTGAACGACCAGCCAATCAGCAAGGTCAGTTGCCAATGAAAAATCATGTTTCAGGTCATCAATAAACCGGTCAGTTTTAACTTCCATCCCGTCAATCATCATGGTCATGAGCTGAAGACAATCAGAATAGGTATCAATCGAATCAAAAAGTAACCGTTTATCTTCCTGAAGATCACGGTTGTAACTGAGTGGCAAGGCCTTCATCATCGTCAGAAAGGCAACGTGATTTCCGGTTGTTCTTCCAGATTTTCCACGGATCAGTTCTGCCATGTCCGGATTTTTTTTCTGCGGCATGAGAGATGAACCCGTTGTCACTTCATCAGCGAGACGGATAAAATTCCATTCTTTGGTTGACCACAACACCAGTTCCTCTGCCTGACGGCTGAGGTGAATCATTCCGGTTGAAACGGCATGAAGTGCATCCAGCATGAAATCCCGGTCAGAAACTGTGTCAAGTGCATGGGCAGTCGGACCTTCAAATCCCATAAGTTTTGCTGTCAAATTTCTATCTAAAGGAAGGGTTGAACCTGCCAATGCCCCAGCTCCCAGAGGAGAAAGAGAAACTGCATTCTGAGCGGCTTTCCAGCGGTTGATATCCCGTTCGGCCATTTCAGCAAAAGCGAGTAAATGATAAGCCAGGGAAATTGGCTGTCCGCGTTGAAGATGGGTGTAACCGGGCATCAGCGTATTTTGATGAGATTCTGCTTTTTTAAGGAGGGATTTCTGCCAGTCTTCGTTCAGGCGGATCATTTCTGCAGCGACTTTACGCATCCAGAGACGAACGTCAGTGGCAACCTGATCATTCCGGCTGCGGCCTGTGTGAAGTTTTCCGGCAACAGAACCAACAAGTTCAGTTAATCTCGTTTCAACAGCAGAATGCACATCCTCATACAAATCAGCAGTTGGCTTCCAGGAACCTGACTGATATTCTGTAAGAACTGAGGAAAGTCCGTCTCGGATTGTTTTCGATTCGGATTCCGTTAAAATCCCAACTGCTGCCAGCATGGTCACATGGGCGATGGAACCCTGAATATCTTCTTCAATCAACCGGATATCCACATCCAGAGAAGAAGAAAATTTCATTGCCAGTTCATTGATTGAAGACTTAAAACGACCGCCCCAGAGCATGATACCACCGGAATTATGAATGTTAAATTTTAAATTTTGAATGGAAGGCAAATTCAAAAATACAAAAGAAATGGGAATCAACCTTTAACAAAGAACGCCGTCCCGAAGGCGTTCGGGACGGCGTTCTTTTAGAAGTTGGAATGCAAAATCACCACGTCCGTCACTTCTCTGAATTACCGGGGCACTGCATCCCTCGATAATATTTTTCACATTGTGAAAAATCACTCGGGATGACAATTTCAAACCACCCCGTCCGGCAGTTGCCGGACACCCCTCCTAAAAAAGTTGCAAATCCCGATCTCTATCGGGGGAGGGGAATCTGAATTCCTGTGACCCGTAATCCGTAACCTGTGACCCTTTACTTCCCCGCTTTCACTCCAGCATGAACCTGAGAGTGGACTTTGTACGGCAGTCCGAAGAGTTCAATGAATCCTTCTGAAGCTTTGTGGTTGAACTTGTCAGCAGTGGTGTATGTTGCCAGAGTTTCACTGTATAATGAATAAGGTGAAGTTCTGGCCAAAGTCCGGATGCTGCCTTTGAAAAGTTCAATTGTCACTTCACCGGAAACGTGTTCCTGGGTGGAATCAACAAATGCCATCAGTGCTTTGAAGAGCGGGGAGAACCAGAGTCCGTCATAGATCAGATTGGCAACCTGATGCGAAACGTGCTCTTTATATCGGAAGGTTTCTTTGTCGAGAACCAGTCTTTCAAGTTCACTGTGTGCTGAATGAAGAACCGTAGCACCCGGCGCTTCGTAAATTTCACGGGATTTGATTCCGACGACACGGTTTTCAACCAGATCCAACCGGCCGATTCCGTGTTCAGACGTAATTTTGTTCAGTTCGGTAATCAGGGCAATGGCATCCAGTTTTTTACCGTTCAGACTAACCGGAATTCCGGCTTCAAATCCGATCGTCACAACTCCCGGCTGATCGGGTGCATCTTTCGGGTTTTTTGTCAGTTGATATGCATCTTCCGGAGGTGACACTTTCGGATCTTCCAGAACGCCGCACTCGATCGACATTCCCCAGAGATTTTCATCATAGGAATACGGCGATTTTTTCGTTGCGGAAACGGGAATTCCCTTCGCCAGCGCATAATCAATTTCTTCTTCACGGGATTTGAATTCCCAGTCCCGAAGCGGAGCCAGAACTTTAAGGTGAGGAGCCAGAGTCATGATTCCCACTTCAAACCGGACCTGATCGTTCCCTTTTCCGGTACAGCCGTGAGCCACCATGTCGGCATTTTCCTTGATCGCAACATCAGCCAGCATTTTTGCCAGCAAAGGACGACCAATAGATGTCGCCATCGGATAAAGTCCTTCATACAAAGCACTGGCTTTTAGTGCAGGCCAGACGTACTGAGTCATGAATTCTTCACGGAGATCGACCACATAAGCTTTTGAAGCCCCGGTCTGATAGGCTTTTTTCTCAACGGCGGCCCAGTCTTCCCGCTGACCCAGGTCACCGGAAGCGGTAATAATTTCCGCATCAAATTTGTCATGCAGCCACTGAACCATGACTGAAGTATCAAGTCCGCCTGAATAGGCAACGACGATTTTTGGTTTGCTCATAGTTTTTTCCTGTTTAAATTAATAATAAAGAAGAAAGAAGGTAGAAGTAAGAAGTTAGAATAAACCTAAATACACCATGCTTCACCTGATTTGAAATAACTGAAAAAGTAAACGAAATAGATTGTTAAATACTGGATCCCGGATCAGCTCCGGGATGACATCAAATTATACAAAACCAAAACATGACTTATAAAAAACCCAATAGCCAACAGCATCTTACCTTTAACCTTATGCCTTAAGCCTTACACCTTTCGCCTTACGCCTTCCCACTTTCTTCCCCTTCATCCATCAGAGAATGAAAGAATTTCACCAGGCCAGGGATGTGGTTAATTGACGTTGGAATAATGAGAATGGTATCGTCACCGGCGATGGTTCCCAGAATTTCGGGTTTGTTCAGCCGGTCGAAAAAGTGTCCGACGCCCTGGGCACGACCAGCAAGCGTTCTGACGACAATCACATTTTCATTGTTCGCCACATTTAAAACTTCATACCGGATTAACCGGGAAACCTGACTTCCCGATTCCTGCTGGCTGATCACATAACGGGAACCTTCTTCGGTTCTGACCCGAATGACACCCAAATCTGAAAAATCACGGCTGAGTGTTGCCTGTGTGATTTCAATTCCTTCTGCCTTCAGGAGATGAACCAATTCATCCTGACTGTCAACCTGATGACGCTGAAGGATTTCTTTGATTTTATTCTGACGGAATAGTTTTGATGACATAAACGAATTTCTATTTCACTATTTAAAGTTGTCATTCCCGCGAAGGCGGGAATCCATGGTCTTTAATTACTGGATCCCCGCCTTCGCGGGGATGACAGCCCCAATATTGACAACCGGGTTTTACTTTCCTGCTACCGCATGTTCCTGATAAAAAGCTTCGGTTTCAACAGGGGAAAGCAAATAGGCCATAATGGCTTTCTGAACGTGAAGCCGGTTTTCTGATTCACGGAATATCACCGATTTGAATTTTTCCATGGTGTAATCGTCAACTTCCTGGCCTCTTTTAGCAGGAAGACAATGAAGCATAACGGCGTGTTCAGGCATGAATCCTGAAAGTTCTTTATTCACAGAATAGTCTTTATATTTTTCAAGTCTGGCCTCAGCCTCTGCTTCCTGTCCCATCGAAATCCAGGTATCCACATAAACCATATCTGCACCGGAAACAGCTTCTTTCGGATCGTGGATCCAGAAAATACGATCTTTCATGGCCGGATTCTGAAACCAGGATTCAAATTCTGTTGGAATATCCGGACTTGAAATATTGATGGTAATCGGATAAAACAAAGCCATTTCAAGCCAGGACTGAAGTACATTATTCGGGTCACCCACCCAGGTCATCACCAGTCCTTCTTTCCACAAACCCAGTTCTTTTAAAGTCAGAACATCGGCCATAATCTGGCAGGGATGTGAAAAATCAGTCAGTGCATTGATGATAGTCATATCTGACCATTGGCGGAGTTCGTGAAGAACAGTGTGGTTAAACATCCGGCAAACCATGGCATCCACAAAACCATTCAGCGTGTGTGCCACATCATGAACCGATTCCCGGGTACCGATTCCGGCCATAAACTGTTCAACTACAGTCGTATTTCCGCCGAGTTCCTGAATGCCGATATCAAAACTGACACGGGTTCTTAAGGACGGTTTTTCAAAATAAAGAGCAACCGATTTTCCTTTTAAAGGTTTAAAATCAGCTTCCGGGTGAGCTTTCATTGCAAGCGCATAATTGAAAACTTTTTCAAGTTCAGGTTTTGTCCATTCGGTCAGATCAATCAGATGTTTCATACCGCAACTCCTTGTGCTTCGGCTCCGGCCAAAACAGCCGAAAAGGTGGAAATAAAATGGTCAAAATCAGCTTTGGAAATAACAAACGGAGGCAAAACCCTGATTACCGAATCTCCTGATGTACCAACCACAATTCCCTGATTCAATAATTTACCCGCAACGGTTTTTGATGAAATCCCGTCTGCAAGCTGAATGCCGATCATGAGTCCTTTTCCCCGGATGTCCAGAACTTCTGGCAAACTCAATTCTGTCAATTGGCTGACGAAATAATCACCAAGCTCAAGATTTTCAGCAAGAACATCATCGGTAAGCAATTCTGTGACAGCATTTGCTGCTGCAACCGAAACCGGATTACCGCCGAAAGTTGAGCCGTGATCTCCTGGTTTGATAACCGAAGCAACGTCATCCGAACAGATTAAGGCACCAAGCGGAAGTCCGTTTGCAATGCCCTTCGCAAGTGTGATGATATCCGGTTTGATGTCGTCATGCTGATGGGCAAACCACTTTCCGGTTCTTCCCATCCCGGTCTGAACTTCGTCAAGAATTAAAAGCAGATTGTGTTCTTCACATAATTCTTTCACTGCTGTCAGATATCCGTTTTGCGGAACAATAACACCACCTTCACCTAAAATAGGTTCCAGCATGATGGCAACAGTTTGCGGTGTAATTGCAGATTTAATGGATTCAATAACACCAAAAGGAACGGAAGTGAAACCGTAAACCAGCGGGAAAAATCCGTTCCAGAGTTTAGGCTGACCGGTTGCAGACAATGCACCCATCGTCCTGCCATGAAATCCACCCAAAGCGGTGATGATGTGATAACGGCCATTTCCCCATTTCCGGGCAAATTTAATGGCTGCTTCATTCGCTTCCGTACCTGAATTGCAGAAGAACACTTTATCCAGACCTGATTTTTCAGCCAGCGTTGAGGCTAATGTTTTTTGTCCGGATGAGTCAAATAAATTTGAAGTATGCCAGACTCCGTTCAGCTGTTTCATAACGGCGGACGTAATATCAGGTTGGGCGTGACCAAAACCGGTTACCGCAATTCCTGAAAGGAAGTCGGTATATTTACTTCCCTGATGATCATACAGATAGGCGCCTTCACCGAAGGCAAATTCAACCGGATACCGGTTATAATTTCCGAGTAAATGATTTTCAGACATTTTCATTCTCCACAATCCATGTTCCGGCCGGAGTTCCGGCGAGAAGATTTAAAATTGCATCCGGATTTCCCGGACCGATCCACACTTTTCCAACTCCCTGATCCAGCAATTGCTCACAACTTTTCAGTTTCGGAATCATCCCGTCTGTTATATCACCTGAAATAATTCCATTTTGGATGGATTCAGGTGTCAGCACCTGCTGAACTTTTCCTTCGATCAAAACCCCCGGGATATCCGAGATAAAAAAGATGGCATCCGCTTTCAGTGCTGCTGCGAGGGCACCGGCAAACCAGTCGGCATTGACGTTTACCATTTTCCCGTCAACACCCAAGCAGGCACTTGAAAAAACGGGAACAACACCGGAAATCACCAACTCTTTTACCCACCCTGAATTTTCAGAAACAACCGGAACACCGACTCTGCCAAGTTTGGGGTTATTCATTTCCCCGATGACCAACGAACGGTCAGAACCTGTTAATCCGACCGATTCAATTTTCTCATGGTTCAGTTTGGCAACCAGTTTCCCGTTTATCCAACCAGATTGGACAGCAGAAACCACCATCATGGTTTCGTCATCAGTTACCCGCTGACCGTCAACAAAAGTGGATTGAATTCCAAACAAGGCACACCAGTTGGTGATTTCCTTCCCGGCACCGTGAACAATAACTAATTGATTACCGTCAGACGATAATTTTCTTACTACTGCCATCCAGACCGGATTGGTCAGGAATTCGTCAACGGCTTTTCCTGAGAGTTTGAGGAGGTTCAACATGATTTCAAAAAAGTAGGTAGTAGACAGTAGGTAGTAGACAGTAGTAATAAATTCATTTATCATTCTCCATCATTTGGGAAGAATATTTATTTAATAATTTTCCAAGGTCATCTGCCTTTTTAATAATTTCAATCGTGTCGTGGTAACCCAAATCCTTTGATAGAATCAGGTAATATGTGCATTCATCAAGAGAAGCTTGTGCAATATTATAAAACCTTGCTTTTTCCGTTATCGATTTTCTTTTAAACCCTTCTGCAATATTTGCTGGAACTGAAATTGCAGCACGCCGCAATTGACTAGTCAGTACAAAAAGCTCTTCTTTGGGGAAAAGCTTCGTCAGTTTATAAACATCCAGCACAAAAGAATGAGCTTTCTGCCAGGCTTTGACATCAGTAAAATTTCTTGATTTTTCAGAACCTGTTTCCATTTTCCCAATTCATTTATTTGATTTATAAAGCATTGTATTTACTTTACTTATCTGTATTTTACTACCTACTACCTACTACCTACTACCTACTACCTACTACCTACTACCTACTACCTACTACCTACTACCTACTACCTTCTTCCCTCAGCTCCTGTAATCCGCATTGATATGAATATATTCAGTTGAAAAATCACAGGTGTACCAGGTCGTTGAAAACGGACCATGACCCACGTTGATGGTGATTTTCATTTCCGTTTTGGAAAGTCTTTTCAAAGCTTCTTCTTCATCGAGAACAATCCGGTAGTTGGGAAGAAAAATGGCTAAGTCGTCGAAATAAATGGAAACTTCAGCAGGATCAAATTCTGCACCTGAATAACCGGCAGCTGAAATAATCCGGCCCCAGTTGGCATCCTGACCGTGAATGGCAGTTTTAACCAGTGGTGAGTTACAAATGGTTTTGGCAATTTTATCAGCATCTTCAGCAGAATGTGCACCCGAAACAAAAACCTCAACAAATTTGGTGGCACCTTCACCATCAATAATAATGGCTTTAGCCATTTCCCGGGTTAATCCCATTAAACCCGCTTTAAATTCAGTGTAAACTTCAGTTCCGGGAACCACTTCAATCCCCGAAGCACCATTTGCCATCAGGACGACCATATCATTTGTACTGGTATCCCCATCAACGGTAATTTTATTGAAGGAATGAGTTACGGCTTCAAGAAGCAGATCTTTAATCAGCTGGTTATCGATGACTGCATCGGTCGTCAGGAAGCCAAGCATGGTTGCCATATTCGGCATGATCATTCCTGATCCTTTGCAGATTCCGCCAATGGTGATCGATCCGGCTGAGGTTTGAATTTCAACGGCAAACTGTTTGTCTTTGGTATCAGTTGTCATGATCGCTTCAGCAGCATCATATCCGCCGATAGGCGACACAATCGGCACGATATCTTTTATTCCCTGTTTCAGTACAGGCATTGGCAATCTTTGTCCGATCACACCGGTTGATGAAACCAGAACTTCCTTCGGGTCAATCCCAAGTTCTGCAGCAACCCAGGCTTGTGAATCCAGAGCATCCTGATGTCCCGGCTCACCGGTACAGGCATTGGCATTTCCCGAATTGATCAGAATGGCTTTGACTTTTCCACCAGCTTTGATAATGGCCTGAGAAACCAGCAGCGGTGCAGCTTTTACTTTATTCAGTGTAAACGTTCCGGCAACCGTACATTCAACGGGGGAATAAATAAGTGCGAGATCCCGTTTTTTCTTTTTGATGCCGCAATAAATTCCGGCAGCCTGGAAACCTTTAACAGATGTGATGGTTCCGTTTTCAATAAACTGATACATGGTTAACCTCCGAAGGCAGAAGTCCGAGTGACGGAGTCCAGCCGAAGTAATTGTTCATATTCTGGATGGCCTGACCAGAGGCCCCTTTGATTAAATTGTCGATGGCGCCGGTTACAATGATCGAATTCCCTTTTACCGAGACATTCAGATCGCAGAAATTCGATCCAACCACCCACTTTAACTGGGGTGCCTGATCTCTCATTCTAACAAAAGGCGCATTTTCATAAGCGGATGCAAATACTTTTTTCACCTGATCCGGGTCAATTGCCTTCCGGGTAAAAATATTGGTGGTTGCATACATGCCCACTGCAACCGGAAGCAAATGAGTTGAAAAGGAAAAGGGGGAAATAAATCCGTCCTTGTTCAGCGACTGAAGAATTTCGGGTTCATGACGGTGATGATGCAGATTGTATGCTCTGGCATTTCCGTCCATTTCAGAAAGAAGTAAGTCTGCATTGGCCGACTTCCCGGCACCTGATGTTCCCGAATAGGCAACTGTTGAAACCGTAAGAATATCATCAGCAAATTCTTTTACAATCGGAAGAATCGAAAGCAACGAAACCGTTGGGTAGCAACCCGGATTTGAAATCAGCTTTTTTCCGGTGTAGGTGGTTTCTTTCCAGTCTGCAAGTCCATAAATCTTTTCTGAAAGAAATTCAGGTGCTGCATGGGTAAAGTGATACCATTTTTCATAGAGTTTCGCATCATCAAGCCGGAAGTCACCTGAGAGATCAATGACCACTTTTCCCTGCTCAATCAGATTGGGAATTACCTTAATGGATTCGCCGTGCGGAAGAGCTGTAAAGTAAACATCAAGCGACAAATCAAGATCAGAAGAATGTTCAACCGGCAGATTTGCAATCACACCATGGAACTCAGGTGCAATAGTCCACAAATCCTGACCGGCAGATGCATAACTATACAACTTTAATTTTTTAACCTTTGGGTGGTTCGAGCAATATTCTGTAAGCTTTTTTCCGGTATATCCACTGCAACCGATAATTCCAACGGAAATCATGGCAAATTTATCCTTATCTTTAAAATGAATATAACCTGTATTTGAATCATGAAACAAAAAACCATGTCTATCGTGATTTAATCCTACGGCGTGCCCTTCATTTGGATCAAAAAATGTAAGAATATAAATTAAGCCCGTCGGGGGCGTCGGGAGAGAAGACTGGTCTGAATCCTTCCCATTGGGGAGAAGAGATTTACCGGGATGAATGAAGTGAAGAGTTCTTTGGTCATGATGATGCAAAGCTAGTCAACCGGACCACAAAAGTCAAACTATTTATACATAATTTTGCATATTAATACATTTATCATTTTTTTCTATTGGGCATATTGAGAAGTTTTTTCCCATTTCTTCAACTCACTCAGGAACAAGGACCACAAAAAAGTGTGTTTAGATGTGAAATATTTCATGGAACCATGTCACTATCACTCTACCGTCAAACCAATTTTGAATGCAGCAAGATGATTACCCGAAGGTATTCGACTTCCTTCAGTATGGGAATTCTTGCCTTTTCGAAGAAATTCCGGAACCCGATATACGGAATTTATGCCTACGTCAGATATGCTGATGAGATAGTAGATACTTTTCATGAGTTTGATAAGCCCCGTCTTTTTCAGGAATTCCGGGATGAAACCTTCAAAGCCATCAGCCAAAAAATTCATTTAAATCCGGTTCTCGATGCCTTTCAGGAAGTTGTTAACAAATACGGCGTAGATCACGAACTGATCAATGCTTTTCTTGACAGCATGGAAATGGATCTTGAAAAGACGAATTATAACCCAAATGGCTATCAGGAATATATTTATGGCTCAGCGGAAGTTGTGGGTCTGATGTGCCTCAGAGTCTTCTGTGAAGGTGATTCGGTTAAGTATGACCATCTGAAACCCAATGCAAGAAGCCTTGGTGCAGCCTTCCAGAAAATTAATTTTCTGCGGGATTTAAAAGATGATTACCAGGATCGTGGAAGAACTTATTTCCCAGACGTGAATTTTCAGGTTAATTTCGATGAGAAAACAAAAAGGGAAATTGAAGCTGATATCGCCCGTGACATGAATCATGCCTACGAAGGAATAAAGAAATTACCCGGTGAGGCAAAACTTGGCGTTTACCTTGCCTATCTACTTTATATGAGTTTGTTCCGCAGACTTAAAAAAGCATCTCCAGCTGATGTCATGCACAGCAGAATCCGGGTACCCGACCCTGAAAAAATTGCTATTATTCCTCTTGCCTATTTCAGGACCCGGATGGGACTTGTTTAAAACAATTTCGCCAACTTTACACGATTTTTCTTCTATGACACCCTTTCAGACTTTCCTCATTTTTACGGTTCTGGCTCTTTCAATTTCCTTCTCACCTATAACAGCAATTGCTGAAGATCTTTCACTTACCGAAATGAGAAAACAGTTTTATCTGGGTGTCAAAAATCAGGACCTGACTGAATCTTTTCTTAAAAAGATGTCAGCTATTGAAAAACCAAGTGCTATTGAACTGGCTTACAAAGCAGCTGCACAGGCACTGATGGGGAAACATGTCTGGAATCCGGTTAAAAAACTGGATTGGCTGGATATGGGATCAGAAACCATGAAAAAAGCAGTTTCAATGGATCCTGATAATATTGAAATCAGGTTTCTTCGGTTCACCTGGCAACATCATCTACCGGGCTTTTTGAACAGAAGTACTGATCTTGAAGCTGACAGGAAAGTCATTCTTGCCGGACTTAAATCAGGGAAAGAAGCACAGGATCCTCAACTTAAAAAAAATGTGATCCGTTTTTTGCTTGAATCCGGACGGTGTTCACCTTCAGAGGAAACCTTACTCAGGCAAATCAAATGAGTGATTATACCTATCTTCTTCTCAATATCGGAACCATTCTTTTTCCCGTCCTTTTTTCATTTGAGAAACAAATCCGTTTTGTCAGATTCTGGCCTGCAGTTATTCCCGGTATTCTTTTAACCGGATCTTTTTTCCTGATTTGGGATTATCTCTTTACTCTTGATGGGGTTTGGGGATTTAATCCGGTTTACCTGACAAAATTTTATATGGGTCCGCTCCCGGTTGAAGAAATTCTTTTTTTCATTACCGTACCCTTTGCCTGTTTGTTCATTTATGAACTGGTTAAATTTTACCTGCCAGATTTAAACATCAACAAGCAGGCACAAACCGGGTTTACAGTACTTGGTATTGCCTTACTTCTTATTGGACTTTTTAATACTGATAAAGCTTACACCTTTATCAAACTGTCGTTAACAGGTGGCGGACTTCTCTTTGCTACCCTGATGATGAAACCCAAATGGCTTGGGCATTTTCTGGTCATGTTTCTCGTTCATCTCATCCCATTTTTCATTGTAAACGGAATTCTCACTTCTCTGCCGGTGGTGTGGTATAATGATGCAGAAAATCTGGGAATCCGGATGGGAACAATCCCGGTTGAAGACACTTTTTATTCTTTGCTTTTACTACTCATGAATGTAGCCTTTTTTGAGTATTTTAGAGGGAAAATAAGTTCAACGCAGAGACGCAGGGAACGCAGGGAAAATGCAAAGTAATTTATTAATTTAAGAACAATTCCTGTTATTAAACGCCGGAGATTGCCGGAAATCATGTCAAAAAAAGCAATTGTTATTGGTGCCGGTCTTGCCGGACTTGCAACAGCCATCCGTCTGAGACTCAGGGGATTTGAGGTTACCGTTTACGAATCAAACACGTACACGGGTGGGAAAGCTACAGAATTCCACCGTGACGGATTCCGGTTTGATGCAGGTCCGAGTTTGTTTACCATGCCTGAACTTGTTGACGATCTTTTTCGTCTCACAGGAAAAAGTCCTTCAGATTATATTGAAACGGAACAGCTTCCGGTTACATGCAACTATTTTTTCCCCGACGGAACAACACTTACAGCATGGAGTGATCCCGATAAATTCGCAAAGGAAATTGAAGAAAAAACAACTGATTCGGCTGAATCGGTTCACAAATTCCTTACGAAGGCCGGCCGGATTTTCGAGCTGACTTCTGAACTGTTTATGAAACGGTCTTTGCACCGCTTGTCAACCTATACCAACAAAACCGCATGGAATGCCCTGGTTCATCTTCCTGAAATCGATACAGCAAGAACCATGATTACGGCTATCAGAGCTTCATTCAAAGATCCAAAAACCATTCAGCTTTTTTCCCGGTATGCCACTTATAACGGATCAAATCCCTATCAGGCACCGGCAACCCTGAACATCATTCCCCATCTTGAACATAGCCGTGGCGCCTTTTTCCCAAAAAACGGAATGATCGGAATTTCCTCAGCGCTTACAAAACTTGCTGAGGAAACGGGAGTGAAAATTGAACTTAACTCGAAAGTAGAACGGATTATTGCTGAAAACGGAACGGTAAAATCTGTTCTGGTCAAGGGTAATTATGAAGTGGCTGATGTCATTGTTTCCAACATGGATATTCATTATACCTATCACAACTTGCTTCCTGATCAGATCTGGCCTGAACGAACTTTGAATCAGCCAAAATCGAGTTCAGCACTTATTTTCTACTGGGCAATGAATAAATCATTTCCAAAACTAGATTTGCACAATATTTTATTTTCACCGGATTATCAAAAGGAATTTGAATTCCTTTTCGACCGGTTTGAAGTTTTTGATCAGCCAACCGTTTACGTTTACATCAGCTCAAAACGAAATCCCGCTGATGCCCCCGCAGGAAAAGAAAACTGGTTTGTTATGATCAATGTTCCGCACAATCGGGGTCAGGATTGGGACAAACTTGTTCATCACGCACGGAAATCAATTCTGTCTATTCTTGAACTGAATCTGGGTGAACCCATTGAGCCCCAAATTCTTTCGGAAACCGTTTTGGATCCTAGAGGAATCGAAAGCCGGACGTCGTCGTTTATGGGTGCTTTGTACGGAAACAGTTCAAATAACCGTTTTGCTGCTTTTATGAGACACCCAAACTTCTCAAAGGATATCAAAGGCCTGTATTTCTGTGGAGGAAGTGTTCATCCCGGTGGCGGAATTCCGCTCGTTCTGCTTTCAGCCAAAATCGTAGATGATCTCGTTCGGGAAGATCATGATTTACCCTGATCATTCGTCAATCTGGAAACACATCTGGGATTTTTACATCCGGCGGATTCTCCGGTCTGATTTTCACGACATTTCCATTTCCGGACTTGATATTCTTCCCGGAAACCAATCTGTTTTCTGTATCGGAAATCATATCTCCTGGTGGGATGGCTTTTTCGCCTGGTACCTGAACCGCACCCGTTTCCACAGAAAATTTCATATTCTGATGCTTGAAGACCAGCTCAAAACCCGGAAACCCATGACCAAAGTGGGTGCATTTTCCATCCAACCCGGAACAAAAGATGCCATTGAATCTCTTAAGTTTTCTGCTGAACTTTTAAGTAAGCCGGGTAATGTTCTTTTCTTTTTTCCTCAGGGTGCCATCCATTCCCAGCATGAAACCTCTGTTCACTTTGAAAAAGGTGCCGAATGGATTCTGGAACGAACAACTGAACCGGTCTCTGTCATTTTCTCTGCCATGTTCACCGATTACAGTCATCACCGGAAACCAACTCTGAACATTTACCTGAAACAGGATAAAGACGGTTCTGCCGGACTTAACGACCGGTATCAGGCCTTTTATGACTATTGCAGGCAAACCCAGATAAGTCGGTTCAAGGCCACCTGATGACAGAACTTTTTCTTCTTTGTTTTGTAATATTTCTGCTGCTTTTCAGGCTGATTACCGTTCTGGTTGCCTGGGTAAATAATTCAGGTTCAACCCACCTTCAACCCGTTTCAGCATCAGCAAACCGGAAAATTTCAATTCTTATCCCGGCAAGAAACGAAGAAAAAACATTACCTAAAACTCTGGATGCTCTGCTCCGACTTCCAGATACCATCCACGAAATTCTGGTTTTGGATGATGCATCTACCGATTCTACTGCTGCCATTGTTTCAGCAGTCAGCCGTCACAGGTCAAAGGTAAAACTCATCACCGGAAAGCCACTTCCAGGCGAATGGCTCGGGAAAAACTGGGCCTGTCATCAGCTTGCTCAGCAGGCAACGGGTGATTTTTTCCTTTTTATTGATGCAGATGTCATTCTTAAACCCCACTCCATTGACTCTGCAACTGACCATTTTTCAAAACACAGCCTTTCACTTTTATCCGTTTTCCCCGATCAGGTTATGATCACCGCAGGTGAAAAAGCCGTCGTTCCGGTCATGCACCACATTTTACTTTCCCTGCTTCCCCTTCCCCTGGTTAGAAAATCCAGGTTTCCGTCTTTTTCCGCAGCAAATGGACAGTTTATGCTTTTTGACCGGGAAACCTACCTGCATCATGGTTTTCATGAATTGGAAAAAGGATCAGTCGCTGAAGACATCCGGATTGTACGCAGAATGAAAACACTTAAACTCAAAGTTGATTGTCTGCTCGGAAATGAACTCATCTTGTGCCGGATGTATTCAACTTTCAGTGAATCGTTGAGAGGGTTTTCAAAAAATATCCTTCAGATGCTGGGTGGTTCGCAAATTGGATCTTTGATTCTTCTTTTTCTGTTACATTGGAGTTGGATCGTTTTTTTGCTTTCTCCCTGGTGGTGGCTGATTCTGATTGACCTTTGCCTGATTGCACTGAACCGGTATTTGGTTTCAAACGCATCCGGGCAAAACCCGATTCTTAACATTTTTCTCTGGCTAGCACAATCGCTAATTATGACATATCTTGTTTTTAAAGGAATTTTCAACCGATGGACAAAACAACTGGAATGGAAAGGAAGAACCGTTTCATCCTGATTGGAATCGGATATTTTATCATTTTCCATCTGGTCGGATTTGCGGGTTTTCATATTCAGGCAACTGAGCCGTTATTCAGGATGCTGGTTCCCCTTCACCTCATCCTGACGGCTTCTGTACTGTTTTATTTTCATGAAAACTGGTCAAAACCGTTTCTGCTTTTCATGGTCGGATCGGCCGTTACCGCCTGGCTGGTTGAAGTTGCCGGTGTTCAAACCGGCGTGATCTTTGGCATTTACCAGTATGGTGAAACGCTTGGTTTTGAAATCGCAGAAGCACCAGTTTTAATTGGACTCAACTGGCTGGTCATGGTTTATACCTCAGCGATTCTGGTCAATCGGTTTTCTATTCCATTCTGGGCAAAACCCATTCTTGCTGCAACCCTGATGGTTTTAACCGATTTTTTCATTGAACCGGTTGCCATGGCACACGGTTACTGGTCGTGGGCTGGAGATGTTGTTCCGATCCAAAATTATTTAGCCTGGTTTGCTCTGGCTCTTTTGCTTCAATTCTGGTTTTTCAGGATCAAACCGTTCCCAACAAACCCGGTTGCACCTGCACTTTTTATTGTCCAGTTTTTATTCTTTCTTGGATTTTTTCTTTTCTGAAACCAAATATGCCAGACTTTATTTATCCGGTAAAAATCCATCAATTATTTATTTCACCAGGTCACAATTACTGGGGACGACCAGACCGTGATCCGGGATCATTTTTAACTTTCTCACCCGAATCGATCACACTTGATGCCGGTAAGGGAATCCGGGGCGACCGGTATTACAACCGAAAACCAGATTATGACGGCCAGATTACTTTTTTCAGTCAGGAAGTATATGAGGATGTTAGCTCTTTACTTTCCATTGAAAACCGTTCTCCTGTTCATTTCCGCCGAAATGTGATCATTGAAGGTGTTCCCTTAAACCAGTTAATCGGACAGTCTTTCTCTATTGATGGAATTCAGTTTTCGGGCTCAGGTCATTGTACTCCTTGTAAATGGATGGATTTTGGTTTTGCTGAAGGTACTTTAAAAGCCTTGCACGGCCGGGGCGGATTAAGATGCAGGATTTTATCGGATGGTATTCTCACACCGGGTTCATTTCAGCTTCATTCTCAACTAAAACTAGATCTCAGCCAAATACTGAATCCTCTTTTACCAAAACCTCTTCCATAAAAATGATGCGTGTGACTTAACTCAACTTTTCTTTAAGGATAAATGAATATATTTATCCTGTACAAAAAATCAGGAGGTTCTATGAAAAAATTGCTAAGTTTCGTCCTTTTTATTGGATTGGGAATTGGATTTTATGGATGTGAGGAGGAAGAAAAAGATGAAACACCCGGAAGCCCAACCAAAGTAACAATTCCAAAAATTGAAACTTCAATCAGCTCTAATCACACTGATTATAATGCAAGAGCCCTTAAATCTTCGGTAGAATCCCTCAATTATATGTCAGGGATGTTTATGAATTTCTATGAGGGATTTGAGGGTTACAAATGGGTGAAAAATGGAAATCTTTACACCTATCAGGAAACATATGGTGATGAATCGTTCAAATACACTGTGCTGGATAACGGCTCAACCTATACAGTTAAATTTTACCTTACCGGAAATATGGGTGAATTCAATTTAACAAATGGGTTGATGTTTGAAGGAACCTACACCAAAGATGGCAAATCTGGCAGTTGGAAAGTGTATGATTTTGTAAATGCACAAACCAGTTTTGTTGATGTTTCCTATGAATGGAATACAAGTACTGCCGGTGTTTTAACAAGTCTGATGAAAATGTGGGATAATGCATCTGACCTGATTCCCGATTCTTACGATGTGGTTATAAATAGCAATAAAAGCGGAACAGCTGTTTTCAAGGTTGATGGCGTAAAAAGCTGGTCAGCTCTTTGGAATCAAAATGGCTCGGGAGAAGAAACCTATTTTAACAGTGCCGGTGAAATTATTTCAACTGTTTCATGGGGACCTAATCCCTGATTGGCAATTACTCTGTTCTCTTTCCTTAAAAAAAACCCGGCTTTTGAAGCCGGGTTTTTTATTTTGGGAAAACAGAAGGAATTTTTAATCTTAAACAACCGCTTCCACATTCATTTTCTCAGGAAATGTGATACATGTTACGCAAAATAAAAAGACAAACAAGTACCTTTAACCTGTAAACACAATGTGGAGGGGTTATGAAAAACTTGCTCTTATTTATGCTGTGTTTCGGTTTGGGAATTTGCTTTCCCGGTTGTGAAAATGATGATGAAAGTGAAGAAAAACTCCCCGATAAACCTGCCAAAGTAACGTTACCCAAAATTGAAACTTCAATCAGTTCAACTCATACTGATTTATATGCCAAAGCCCTAAAAAACAGTATTGAGGGGCTAAACTCCCGGTATGAAATTTTTGAAGAATTCACAGAAGATTTCGATTTCTTTACCTGGGTCAAAACCGGAAATATTTACACAACCCAACATTCATTTGAGTCTGAAACAATAAAATATACACTTACAGATATCAATGACAGTTACTCAGTCAAGTTTTACCTGACCGGTAAGGTGGGTTCATTTACGGTTAACAATGGGTTGGTTTTGGATGGAACAATCAATAAAAACGGAAAAACTGGATTCTGCAAATTTTATCTGTTTACCGGGCCATCAGACTGTTACCTCGAAGATTCCTTTGATTGGAGTATTAATTCGAGTTTACTTTTATCAATCGTTCTTAAACGGTATGATGACGGTGCAGATTTAACTCCGGGCACCTTTGAACTTGCCATCAAACCCGATAAAAGCGGTAATGCAACCTATATAGTGCAGGGTCATAAATCGTGGTCAGCAGTCTGGATGGCTAACGGTTCAGGGGAACAAACCTATTTTTCAACTTCGGGGGAGGTTACCGAAACTTTCACCTGGGGAACAAATCCCTGAACTAAACTGATTTATTTCTCTGTTCTCACTTTTCAGACCCCGGTTTTCATTCCTGAACCGGGGTTTTTTATTTTTTTGTTTTGTAAATTGAATTTTCTAACCAGTTCTGGATTTTGATGAAAATTTCTTCGGTTTTTTCGGGTCCTGCCAGAATAAAGCTTTCCTATCAGTTTGCCGGTTCAGTAACGGCGTTACTTGTCATCCTGATATGGCTTGGTTCTTTGGTATTTGGGCTAATTCGTCCCGTTAGCTGGAATGATCCATGGATTTATATCCATGTACTGATTCAAACACATCTTTATACCGGTCTTTTTATTACGGCACATGATGCCATGCACCATTTGATTTCACCAAACAGGAATACAAACCATGGGTATGGCATTCTTGCCGCAACTTTGTTTATGCTGAATAATTATGCTGGACTGTATGCCAAACATCATCAGCATCATCTTTATGTTGGGACAGAAAAAGATCCTGATTATCACCCTGGAAATGTCTGGATCTGGTATTTCAAATTTCTAAAAGAATATGTTTCAATCTGGCAGATTATTGGGGTTGGTATTCTGTTTAATTTGATGGCCCTATTTTTTGACCAGACAAATCTTTTTTTATTCTGGATCATCCCGGCAGTTCTTAGCACCTTTCAATTGTTCTTTTTTGGAACTTATCTTCCCCATCGTGGCGATTTTGCAGAATCAAATATCCACAAAGCACGAAGTTTCCCAAAAAAACATGTTCTTGCCTTTTTATCCTGTTATTTTTTTGGTTACCATTACGAACATCATGATAAACCGTTTATTCCCTGGTGGATGTTATGGCGGGAACGGGAAAAATCTCAGGTTAGTTAACCCTTTCAAATCACGGTACAGATATGCCCCGGTTACTTTTACTTTCCAATTCAATAAATTCTGGTGACTCATATTTAAATCATGCAAGAAAATGGATTTCGCATTTTTTTGGATCTGATACCAAAACTATTGCATTTGTTCCCTGGGCTGGCGTAACTCTCAGTTACAAAGATTATTGCTATAAGGTGAGAACAGCACTTGAACCGTTGGGTTACCGTATTGTTTCGGTTCATGAAGTGCCGGGGCCTGCGGCTCTCATTCATGATTCTGATGCAATTGCTATTGGGGGTGGCAATACTTTTAAACTTTTAAAGATGCTTCAGGATCATAAATTAATGGAAGTCATCAGAAATGAAGCTCTGGTCGGGAAACCTTTTCTTGGCTGGAGTGCCGGCAGCAACGTGGCAGCGCCATCAATAAAAACAACGAACGATATGCCCATTGTTCAACCAGTCAATTTTGATGCGTTAAACCTGATTCCATTTCAAATTAACCCGCATTTTCTTGATTCACACCCAGGTAGTTTCATGGGTGAAACCCGTGAACAACGAATTATGGAATTTATTACCGAAAATCCCTCAGCTTATGTAGCCGGACTCAGAGAAGGTTCTGCGCTTACAGTCGATGGTGACACAGTTGAGCTGCTCGGACCCAATCCGGTTAGAATATTCAAAAAAGGTGAGAATCCGCGGGAAATAAACCCCGGAGACCCTTTATCCTTCCTTTTAAGCTGAAAATTTAGTTATTTTTTTTCTGACAGAAAATCGTAAGCTTTTTGAATCAGAATAAATTTTTCGTTGGCAGCTTTTTTTTCCTCTTCAGATGCTGATGCAGAAACACGATCCGGGTGGTATTGAAGTGCCAGTTTCCGGTAGGCCTTTTTTATCTCATCCTGACTTGAACCCGGTGTTAACCCGAGCATTTCATAGGCCTCATTATCAGTAAATCCTTTTTTGGTAATAAATCTGTCAAGCATACTTTCAGGCACGCCAAAAGCACGGCAAATTTCACGAAGTGAGTTCAGTTCGTCTTTATCAATTCGACCATCTGCCTGTGCAACATCCACACACAACAGAAGCACAACCTGAACATGCTGCTGGGTTAAAAACGGTGATAATCTTCTTACATGAAAATGAACATCGATATATTCTGTTTTGTAACGTTCAATTACTTCATCCATATATGCTGAAATAGCTGCATCCGGACCAAATTGTGCAGAAAGGACGAAAGACCGGATAATTTCTTTTTCACGTGGAAATAATTTCTGATCGGCCCGGGCAACATACATGGCCAGGGCTACCAGACTTTCAATCATAACTTCAACCCGATAGGGGAAGACCTTCCCGGGTTCCATCATTGGCCCACCGGCACCTGAAGAAAACTTGCTGGTTTTAATCCGGGTCTGCCCAATCAACATCCCGAGAAGAAAACCAAAGGCGGCACCAAAAGGGCCAAATAAAATCAAACCAAGCAAACCGAATAACCATGACATGACGGTTAGTCCTGTAAATGAGTTGTTAAAAAGAAATGCACATGTTGCTTCAGCAGGTGAATGTGCCCATTAAAGTAGTGATCACAACCTGGAAGTGTGATGGTTTCTGCTGCAGTGAATGCAGATTCAGAAATAAACGTTTCAGTTGCAGCAGGAGTAGTAAATTCATCATTTCCACCCTGAATAAATAAGATAGGAAAATCAGCCTTTATTGAAGGAGATTCAAGTTTAAAATACTGAACCGGCAATCCGGCCATTACGACAGCTCTTGGTGAAAACCCGTCTTCCAGAAATCTGAGAATCACCCGTGACCCAAAAGAAAACCCGCCCAAAATGATTTCTCTAGCCTTTGTATTTTCAAGAACCCAATTAATAACAGCTTTCAGGTCAGTTGCTTCACCAATCGTATTGTCATAGGTTCCGGTACTTTTACCAACACCCCTGAAATTAAACCTAACGGTATAAATTCCAAGTTTCCTTGCTTCATCAGCCAGCGAATAAACCACTTTGTTGTTCAGGTTTCCACCATAGAGCGGATGCGGATGGGTGACAACCATAACACGATCAGAGTTTTGTGTCTGGAAAGTTACGGCTTCGAGATGTCCGTGGGAGGCCGGAATGAGATGGTTTATGATCTTGTAGGGCATGCAGTAGGGGATAAAAACAGAGCCAGGTTTTTCCTGGCTCTGTAAAAAATTCAGGAGTTTATTATTGAACCAAACCGGAAGGGTTGGTTTCAAGCTTTCTCAGAAAATCAAGTTGTTCTTTCGAGGCTTCATATTTTCCATTTTTCCAGGCAACAAAGGTGGCCAATGCATTTGCTTCGTCATCATTTCCAAGAAAAGAAGGAACATACGCTGTGTACAGATTGCTTTCGCTTCCCCATTTGATCTGATTGATCAAATCAAGTGTTTCCTGAACGTTCGTAGCTTCACCAGCCAACTCTAGTAATGAATTGTATCCACCCGAAACTACAGCACCAGAAAATTGAAAGGTATAAAGTTCTTTGCCTGCAGCAAGCCGGTTTTCTTCAGTTATTTCCTTGATAACAGCCCACTTTGACTTTGAAAGGAAACCATCAGAATATTGATCTGCATCATTTAACTTTACACCATTATTGTACATATATCCGGCTATTGCATAAGGATTCCCCAGCAGCGTTCTTACGTATTCAGTTGAACCTGCAGCAATGAATGCCAAAACAACCAGCCAAAAGGCCATTGCCTTTTTAAAGCCGTCTGCGTTAATTACAGCACCGAGAAGAGTAAAAAGAAAAACTGAAACAGCTGCAAATACCGACAAAAATGTAAATCGGGTTAAAACTGAAAGATTACCAGATTCTACACCACTGAACCCGGAAGCAAGGTTGTTAACCATAACAGGGTCTATTGTGGCAAGAAACCAGAGAGCAGCAAATGGCAATAAGATAAAGGGGTAAATAACAAAGGCGGCCGCGAAAGATGCAACCTCTGATTTTAACTTACCCTTTTCTAAAGTTGAAACAGCAAGCAGGGCAATAATACCGCCGGTTTGCAGGGAAACCAGAATCCTGACCGAAAGAGAAGCCAGGTAAGATGCATTGAACCATGCATCTTCAAATTTAAGTGTATTGATCCAATGACCAGGGCTTTGCTGAAAACTCAATGTAGCATTTGAGACAATAAGTGTAATCAGCGAAAGAATTGCAAAACTCCAGGCAAGGTCAATGTGATTTTCTTTATGCACTTTATTAAACGTAGCATAAAGAACAAACAAAGACCCTACTTCTAAAAGATAGGCAAACCCCTGAAGAATCCAGACCCAGGCAAATTCATTCGCAATTGTACTTAAAGTCGCTGGTGCTGTCAAAATATAAAATATCCAGAGAGCTGAATATGAAACTGTTCCTAATGCAGTTACAATAAATAAGACAAATCCGGTAAACTTTTTCATAAATTCACGATATCCGGCATGCGAGTCAAAAAGTGCTCTTTTTTCTCCGATTGCCATAAAAACACCTGCGCCAAAAGCAGAAAGTGTTGTTAACGTGAAAACTGATTTTGTAAAAATAAAGATGAAGCCAATAAAACCTTCACCTGCCAGCCATACTGGAAAATTCATATCTTAATCTCCCGAAAGTAACTTAAATTTTGCCTACCGCATGATAGGCCAGAATTGAAAATATAATCAGACCGGCAAGAACCGCAATTGTGAAATAGGAAACAAGCCGTTCACGTTTTTCGCCCCAGAAAGGAATAAGTACCAAAATCAACCCGGTTAATCCAAAAATGATATTTCCGATGTGTTCACTTTCGAGCGGACCAATATTCGGCAATATTTTCAGAATCTGGAACATAGCCATAAAGTACCATTCGGGGTGAATACCTTCTGGTGTCGGCGCAAATACATTTGCTTCAGGTCCGAGTTCCCATGGAAAAAACACAGCCAAAACAATCAGACCGTTTAAAGCAATCAGCCAAACCAGAAAATCATCATACATAAAAGTGGGGAAAAACTTTACATATTTTTGTTTTTCCACTGGAAGTGCTTTAAATCCGTCTGGTTCTGAAATACCCTGAACCTGAATAAAAAACAGATGTGCTCCCAAAACACCAATCATGAGAATGGGGATTCCCCAAACGTGTAAGGCAAAAAACCTGGAAATGGTATCAAACCCAACCTCAGGTCCACCTTTTAACATTCCGGCCATGATCGGTCCGATCAGAGGTACTGATTCTGTTATATTCATACCAATTTTTGTAGCAAAGAAAGCAAGTTCATCCCAGGGTAATAAATAACCACTGAATCCCATTCCCATTGAAAGGGCAAGAAGTATAAAACCAGTGATGTAGGTAAGTTCACGGGGTCTGCGATATGCTTTCATAAATATGACTGAAAACATGTGAACAAATACAAAAAACACCATTAGGTTTGCAGCGTAACTGTGAATTGATCTGATGAGCCAACCGAATTCTACCTTTTCAACTATAAATTTGACAGAAGAATAGGCTTCTTTACCTGGTGTGTAATAAAATAGCAAGAGAATTCCGGTAACGATCTGTACCATAAAAAACAGGAGTGATAAACCACCCATATAATACCAGAAAGAATGCCTGTAGGATGGAACTTCTTTCTTAGCCAGATAATCAATCAATCCTTGAATGTGATACCGGTCAGCCAGCCAGCCAAGTACACCAGAAGGTGCTGATGGTGTTTTATTTTGGTCATTATGCAGTTCAGACATTGAATAACCCTTTATTACGATTTTGAAACAGTAACATCACCGTTTTCAGCGACAGTGACTTTAAATTCAGGGAGAGGGGCTGGCGGAGGTCCACCAATGTTCTTGCCATTTTCATCATAAACCCCAAGGTGGCAATTACAGAAGAAACCTGCACCCTTGTGACCAGCTGGGATTGGTGGTGCCGAAAGATCGTCTTTATGAACGACTGTGCATCCAAGATGAGTACAAACTGCACTAACTGCTTTGAGTTCACCTTCCTTTGTTTTAAAAAGAATAGCAGGTTTTGGCCCAAAAGCAAACGGCTCTGCTGCACCCGGTGCTAATTCTTTAACACCAAGGTTAATTTCAGAAACATCAACAGTAACCTCTTTATTATGAGGCGAAAGATATTTAACAATCGGATATAATAATGAAGCAACCCAGACACCTGCAAGCGTGCGAAGAGAATAGGTTAAAAATTTACGGCGTTTAATTGTATCAATTGGGTCGTTTTGTAAGTCACTCATAACATCTTATTCCATTTAATAATTTTCAGGACTGAGAATGGGTTGCCCGGTAGTAAAGGCGTGAAAGATAAACCAGATAAACAATTCCTGCACTTATCAGAAAGAAAAACAAGAAAAGATTACCATAATCAGGTTGAACAGTTAATGCGTCAGGATTGATGTAAACGGGCTCAAGTGCTTGTTCCCTGACAACCTGCCTGATCCATCCGAAAAGGAAAATGGAGAAAAACGCAGAAATGGGAGCCATAATAAAAATTCCGGCTTCTTTGATGGCATTTGATACTTTTAAAAAGACAATTGCAAAAACCAAGGCAGTAACAAAAATATCAAAATAATGTGAAGACCAGATTTTTGACGCGATTGACTCAGGTAATACAAGTAACCAGTAAATAACAACAAAAATACTTAAAACAGAACCACCTGCATAAGACCAGAAACCCAGATCAAACAAATAGGTACGGGTTTCTTCGGTAATCTTTCTGCTGAAGTGACCGATGCCATTCAAAAGAAGACCACCCAAGGCAATACTTGTAACAAAAAAGAAAATCCAGCGGGGGGCTACCTGAGCATCAGAAACCGGAAGAACAGATTGCGAGGAAGAGAGATAGATTGCTTTCATTGTTTCTGGTGACAACATCAAAACAGATGTATTGGTGAAAACAAAATTTACAAATAACATAGCAAGCAATGATAAAACCAGTGAAATCACGGCAAGGGAGGGAAATGCAATGATTTTGTTTTTAAACAGCCAGAAACCAAAAAAACCAAATAAAATAAAGGCCAGTACCAGATACCAGAGCCAACCGGTCAGTATGGCAGCAGGGTAAAAAGCCTGACCATATAAAACCTGAACAAATAAAAGTGGTAAAGCTCCTGAAACCAATGTGAAAGTAAGCATGACAGGAAGTGTGTTACCTGAAACCTGAAGAAGAGAGTTGAAAACTTCGGGATTACTATTTTTCTTGATGACGAAATAAATTGCAAATACCATCAGACCGATCAAAAAAGCCATCGGGATAATGTGGATGGTATATGTAAATATGGATAAAAATTTAAATAAGCCGGGTGATGCCGGCATTGCCAGCCCATCAGGACCTGGGAAAAACGAATCCAATTTAACCTCCGTAATGATTCAGGGGTAACAATCCCCGTTTGAGCAAAAGAGCAGGAAGGTCAAAATTGATGAAACCTTCCAGTCAATAAATGATTATTTTTTTGCCGGTGTTTTTACTGACTTTTTCAAATCATTCTGCAGATAGGCCAACATAGCCTTTGCTTCTTCTTTTGAAACAGTTACAGGTGGCATTGCACCGGGAAATTTTCCGCTTTTGGGTGGTTTTGCGAGCATTTTCTGGAATTTCTCAGCATCGGTATACTTACCCAGAACATCTTTAAATTCAGGAGCAACAACACCCTTTGATGCATGACAGGCAATACAGTTATTCTTTTGAATGAGAGCCTTTCCTTTATCGCCTTCAGCAACAGCAGCAGGTTTTTTATCTTTATTCTGGGCAAAAGCAAAAGTTGCCAAGAGAAGGATCAGAAGGGTTAATAGTCCAGATTTTTTCATTGTTAATCCTTTATAAATCAGCACACAAGTTACGGTTAAGGAATTGAAAAATAAAAATTTTATAGCCTAAACGGTATGAAAATAGGGTTCAAGAAGCAAAGAAATCATTATCATCAGGGCAAAATAATTTATTTTCATAAAATATTTCCCGGGATTTAACTCAGCATCAGGTTTTATGACAAGAACTGAAAAAGTAACCAGCAACCAGGTTGCTGAGAGTAAAATCATCACTATCGAAAGAAATGAATGAACAACTCCAAAGAATGGCACCATTGTTACTGTAACTGCGGTTGCGAGAGTCCAAACAAAGGTCATTCTTTTAATCTGGTTCTGAGAATAGAGACTGGTTATTGATGGAAGCCCGGCTTCTGCATACTGCCGGCCATACTTTAGGGATAAAAGCCAAAAATGGGGAACCTGCCAGATAAAAAAGAAAAAGGCTACCAGTAATATTCTTGGATCTGTGATATCTCCGCCACCGGCAACCCAGCCAACTGCAGGGGGAATTGCGCCAATAACTGACCCAGGGACTACTGCAAACGCAGTTTTTCTTTTCAACGGTGTATAAATTCCGTTGTACCAGAAAAGGGCCAGCAAACCTAACTGCATTCCAATAAACCCGGAACTGACATACAACAACCAACTTCCGATTATTACCCAGAAAATGGCGATTGCCATTACTTCAAACGGCATAATTCTGCCAGATGGAAGCGGACGTGACTTGGTCCGATCCATAATTGCATCAGTTGTCTGTTCCTGGAAGTGATTTATTGCAGAAGATCCACAGGCAAGAATGAAAATTCCCAGTGTTGGTACTAACAGCCCTGAATCAAATCCACCATTTGCCAGAACGTAACCGGTTATGGTCGTAAAAGCAACAGCAAAAGTGATTTTTACTTTACCCAGTTCAGCCAGTAAACCTAAGTAATTTTTGAATTTGTTGATCATTACTTTAACGTTTTGATAAACTCAACCATCGACTTTAATGAAGAATCAGGAAGTTGGTAAGGCTGCATGATTGCAGGATACCCAACTACAACATCTGCTGCCGGATCGGTTATGGACTTCATAAGGTAAGCATCATCAGCCAAAATCTCTTTTTCAATCCCATTCGATACAACTTTGTGAGTTTTTCCGGACAGTCCTTTGAAAGTTGGTCCAACCAATTGACTTCCATCCATTGAATGGCAGCTGATGCAGGCATTGTCTTTAAGCAATTTCAGGCCAACCGGTTCATCAGCGGCAAGTGCTGAACCTTCGTACCACGACTGATAGTCAGATTCTTCAAGGACTTCAACTTTAGTGATCATGGCTGAATGAAGTGTACCACAATATTCTGCACAGAATATGTCATAACTACCTGCTTTGGTAGCAGAGAACCAGACATACTGCGGATTTCCGGGAACCATATCCTGTTTAACCCGAAAAGCCGGAATGTAAAACGCATGAAGAACGTCAGTTGCTTCAAGAACAACTTTTACCGGTTTATTTATCGGAACAACAAGTTTATCTGATTTTTTTCCGTTGTCATATTCGAAAGAGAAAGACCACATTCTTGCAACAGCTTTTACAACCATTGCATCTTCAGGAACGTCTCTCATAGGAGTGTAAGCCTTCCAGCCATACCAGAACATCATCAGAACCAGAATTCCGGGAATAACTGTCCAAAGAACTTCAAGCGTTACATTTCCTTCAATCTGGCTGGCAACCGGATTTCTTTCTTTCCTGTATCTGAAGATAAAATAAACCATCAGAAAGGTAAGAACGATTAGCAGAATCAAGGAGATCACAACAATAAACAGGAATGCGTTGTCAACGCCTTCAACAAATGTAGATGTACCATTAAACATAGTGGGTTACCTTGATAGATAATCGATAAAAGTGATTGCAATTACAGCAGTATAGACTGCAAAAACAATAGCTACAAGCGCGAGAAAAAGTTTGTTATCAAATTTCAGATGCATAAAATATAACAAAACAAGAGAACCTTTTATAGTTGCAACAAAAAGTGCAACCGCAACGGAAAAGGTACCGAGATGAATAAGTGTTACCCCAACTGTTATGGCTGTTAATACCAAAAGAAGACCCAGAATAATGTAATAAGTCTTATAGGGTGTTATATGAACTTCTTCGTGAGTATCGTGACTCATAGAATCCTCCCTTGTCAATGTATAAGATAAAATAACGGAAACAGATAAATCCAGATTAAATCGACCAGGTGCCAGTACAATCCGGCATTTTCAAGCCGGGTGTAATTGTTGTAGGTCAGTTCATCCCGCATCACCTGTCTCATTACAAAAATGATAAAACCCATTCCCACAATAACGTGGAAGGCATGAAGGCCTGTCATAAAAAAATACAGAAAGAAAAACTGATTCTGGCCACTTCCCAATGAGATCAGATGCTCAGCACCCGGGTATAAACCATGGTGAAACTTTGCACCCCATTCAAAGTATTTATTTACAAGAAACGAGAAAGCCAAAACCAAAGTTATGACCATCAGGGTAATAGCCAACTTCTTATTTTTTTGCTGTAAAGCAGAGATTGACATGGCTATCGTAGCTGATGAAACAATCAGAATGACAGTATTTATTGTTCCGATAACTGTGTCCAGATTTAAAGCAGCAGCATGGAAAGCATCCTGATTTTTAAATCTGTAAACTGAATAGACAAGGAAAAGGGCTCCAAACAGAAGAATTTCTGTGAAGATAAATAACCACATACCCAGTTTTGAACCTTCGTCATCTCTGTGCACTAACCCATGCGACTGAGTAGTTGAATGATCACTCATTAAATAATTCTCCTTATTTAAACTTGTACGGTCCGTCTTTCACGACCGGTATTTCATCGAAGTTCTCGTAAGTAGGTGGTGACTGAATAGACCATTCCAGAGTCACACCATTCCAGGGATTTGCCGGAGCAATTGCACCGGTTTTTCTTGATTTCACCAGATTGTAAATCATCAGAATTATACCGGCATAAAGGAACCAGCTTCCCATCGTTGAAATGAGATTTGGGATATAAAATTCTGGCAGGTAATCAAAATACCGGCGGGGCATACCCATATAACCAGCTACAAACATCGGGAAATACAGAACGTTAAATCCAAAGAAGAAAAGTCCCCATGCAATATTTGCAAGTTTGATGTTGTACATTCTGCCATACATTTTCGGATACCAATAATGCAGGGCACCAAAAAAGGCGAACCCGGTTCCACCGAAAACAATGTAGTGGAAGTGACCAACAATAAAGGTGGTATCATGCAGGTGAATATCTTGCGCAACAGCTCCAATAATCAATCCTGTAAACCCGCCAATCATGAAGGTAAACATAAAAGAAACAGCATAGAGCAGTGGCGGTTGAATATCAATTGAACCTTTATAAAGCGTTGCAACCCAGTTGAATACCTTAATTGCAGAAGGAATTGCTACCAGGAAAGTGATAAAGGAAAACACCCATTTTGCAGTATCACTCATTCCGGAGGTGTACATGTGGTGACCCCAGACAAAGTAACCAACAAACGCAATTAAAAGTGAGGAAACTACAATGGCCTTATATCCAAAAATTGTTCTTTGGGCAAAAGTTGGAATGATTTCTGAAATAGCTCCCATTGCCGGCAAAATCATAATATAAACCGCAGGGTGAGAATAAATCCAGAACAAATGCTGGTACAGGATCGGGTCTCCGCCAAAGGCCGGATCAAAAAAACCAAGTTGAAATACACGTTCAAAAACGACCAAAACAAGTGTAATTCCCACTACAGGTGTTGCAAGAATCTGAATCCAACCAGTTGCATAAAGTGCCCAGACAAAAAGCGGCATTTTAAACCAGTCCATTCCGGGTGCACGCATCCGGTGAATGGTAACCAGAAAATTCAATCCGGTTAGAATTGATGAAAACCCAAGGAAAAAAGCACCCATTGCTGCCATACCAATGTTTGCAGCAGATTTAACAGAATAAGGTGCATAGAATGTCCAGCCACCATCGGGAGGACCAGATCCAACAAACTGTGAAGTAAGGACAATAAGTCCCCCGATTACATAGAGATACCATGAAAGTAAGTTGACTCTCGGGAAGGCTACATCCTTTGCACCAATCATAATTGGCATTACGAAGTTACCGAATACTGCCGGCAACCCCGGAATCACAAACATGAATATCATGATGATTCCATGCAGGGTGAAAAAGCCATTATATGTTTGTGCATCCATAATGGTTCTGCCCGGTGCCATTAGTTCGATGCGGATCAGCACACCAATCAAAGCACCGATGAGGAACATGATCATCATGGAAAAGAAATAAAGCTGAGCAATTCTCTTGTGGTCTGTTGCCAGAATCCAGGCCAGAATGCCTTTATGCTTTGTTTCCATTTCGAGATAGCTGGGTTGATACTGCTGGTCAGCAGTTCCGGCTTTCAAAACGGTTTCACTCATAACTTATTCCTTGCTTCCTTCTTCTTTTTTCTTTTTGGGTTTAAACATTAAAACTAAAAACATGACGGCAACCAGTGAAAAAATGAGAGTACCCGTTATTCGGGTAATATTCATCACATATTTGCGGCCTGCCGGGTCATAGTTGAAACAAAAACTCAGTACTTTATTTATTGTTGGCCCCGTTTGCTCAGCATCTGCTTCAACCACAGCCATTTTTAAATCAAAAGGCAGAAAATAAGTACCAAACAAATATCGGGTAACTTTCGCATGCGGTGAAACCACAATTATTGCAGCAGAATGTACAAAGTCTTTTCCCTGACGCCGATACCCAAAACCTACTGCATTTGTTACTTTATGGATGTTTGAATTTGTTCCTGTTAGAAAATGCCAGCCATCTTTAATACCCGGCTTTTGTGTTTTTTCTGCAAAATTCTGCTTTTTCTGAAGGGCTTTTTCTGGTGTATCCAGTGAATCAATGCTGATGGTTATCACCTGATAGTCTTTTCCAATTTCCATATTGGACTTACCAACAACTCTTGATACACCATCAAGAAGTGGACTGCATATCCCCGGACAGTCAAAATAAACAAACGCAATAACAGTAGGTTTGTTTACCAATGACCGAAGGTTGACCGAATCACCATACTCATTAACAAATACAGCATCATCGGGTAAAAACTGACCTGTCTTTTCAGTTATACCAATTTGTAACTGAGTTGTATCTTTTGGTGTAAGCGTACTCGCCTGTAATGATGTTACACCCGCGAAAAGCAAAATCAATCCGAAATACAACGTTTTCATGAGCAAAATTCTGGATAATAAATAGAATGGCCTAAAAGGCAGTTCATGAGCAGAAAAAACCATCGTTAAAATTAGATTAAAATTTTTCATAAGGCAAATACCTCTGCACTAAAATTTCTAATGTTTCAAATCTCTGTTTTTTTATGATTTAAGCGGTTTTGGCGATTATTTTTTATATAGAACTGAACAATTGGTGAACCAAAACAAGTTCAATTTGGTTATCGAATCATATCACATTTAATCTGTTTCTAATGATATATTTATATATCTTTATATCTTTATCTATTATAAAATTCATGAAAACTTTATCTGATCTGTCAACTTTTACTAAAAAAAATTCCTCTGGCGAAACCTGGATCCTGTTCAAGCATTCTTACCAGTGCGGTATTAGTGCTGCGGCATTTGAAGAATTGGAAAAAGCAGAAAAAGTAGATACATGCCCGGAAATTGTGTTGCTCGATGTAATTGCAGACAGACCGGTGAGTCTGGCTATTGCAGAATTGCTAAAGATAACCCATCAATCACCCCAGGTCATTTATTTCCATAAGGGGCAGCCCATCTGGCATGCATCACATTATAAAATAACCCGTGATTCTGTTTTTGCGGCCGTTGAAAAAATGATCTAATTTTCTGCAAGCTGATAGATCTGAAATTCAGTCTCACCCAAATAATCCACGGGATTCAACCCGTATGGATGTTCAATCTCAATAATGGTACGGTCTGAGATATAAATTCCGGCATCAAGAATTTTTTCAGAAAGCTGAATCCCAAAATTGACATCTTTCCCGAAGGAAATAAAATCGCTCAGGTGTTCATGACCCAAATAAGCAAAACTGATATTCCCGGTGTGAATGAGAATTTTTAAACCAGAATTACCGATTGGCAGATCCTTAAATGCTTTCTTCAATTCTGAAAATTCCTGCTGCATGTGAACCGCGCACTGAATTGCTCTTTCAGCATCGTCTTTTTGCTCGAACGGAATACCAAAAACACACTTCAGACCGTATTCTTTATATTTTTCAACAACACCAACAAAATTGAAAGATTGGGTCGTCATGATGGTAAGAAACTCATTAAAAAACTGTACAACCCGCTTGGTATCCTGATGTTCAAGAATCCCCTCAACACCATCAATTCCCAGAAAAAGAACGGTTGTATGCCGTACTGACCCATCCATTTCAAGTAATTCAGGATTTAATATGAGGGTTGTTGCCAACTCATCAGGCATAAACCGTTTATACATATTGGTCATGATACTATCCGGGGCCTGATAATCCTGCTCAATAATTCCCTTCAGGCTGAGTGCAACCATCCCGGAAATAAACCTGAGAATTTCAAGATCCTGCTGACTGAATTGAGGAATTTCGAGCCGGTCAAATAAACTGATGAGCCCTATTTTTTCATCACCGATAAAGACCGGCACAGTAAGAATGTTCTGACAAAGATTTTTATCAAGATTATGATCCTTGAAAAATTTCACTTTGCTTAAATCGTTGATAATTGACTGATTTGTAATTTTATTCAATTGTTCATTGATCAGCCATTCAACCAGAATATCAAAAATCAGACTCGAAGATTCTTCTCCCCAACGGCCAAATGATTCCATCTTGTAATCATTACCCACTTTTCTTCGGATAATCAGACTGATTTTCTGGCATCTGATAATTCTGGGTATCTGGCGGATAATCGTTTGTGTGAGTTCTTCGAGGTTTTTGCATTTGGTCAGGTTTGTTGCAAATGACTGAAGTTCATGAAGAATTTCAACGTTGAGCTCAAGCAACCTTACATTTAAGGTTTGATTTACATCATTATATCTTTTCCAAATCAGCCAGTTATCAAGCAGCATGGCCACGTGATTCGACAAAATCGAAATGGTTTCCACAATATCATTATGAATGGGTTCTTCAGAAAAATTCCCGATTGCAAGAATACCAACCGGTTCCTGGCGGCTTCTGAGCACGTTATCCTGGAATTTGAGGTTCCCTTCTTTGGCAGCAGCAACCCGTTTGTCTCCCAACTGAAACTCACCCTTTTCAGTTCGTGGAATCAGTTTTGTTGTCACTTTGGATGAATCCATAATCACATCATAATGCAGGGCACTCTGAAGCACTTTGGTCTGAAATTTTTCGATGAGTTCTGGGGGTATAGAACGCTGGGTCTGAATATAGAGCTGAGCTCCGCCCAGTTCCCTTACCAGAATTGCAGAGAAATCAAATTCCTCCATTTTTTCAATGAGACCGAAAATGGAATTGATTACCAGATCAAACCGGTCAAGATTGGCGGCAAGACGGCCAACCTGATTGATAATGGTTGACTCAATCAGTTTTTTGTCCAAAATCCCGTTAACTGTCTCCATTACTGATATTTCGGTAACAGTCACTGAACGGGGTTCACGAAGATTCCCTGATCCGGTTTTTTTCCTGTTGATGTAATATTCGATGCGGTTCAGAAGCTGTTCATGATCATCATCTTTAATCAGATATTCATCTGCACCGGTGTAAACACCGAGAAAACGCATTTTCTTTTGAGCGTGCGAAGTTAGAATGATGATGGGAGTTTGTTTCAGATGGCGGTCTTCTTTGAGATACCGGCAAACCTGATAACCATTCATTTTTGGCATTTCGACATCGAGCAGAACCAGGTCTGGATCTTCACGGAAGGCAGAAATAACCGCTTCAAGACCATTTGTAGCCGTCACAACTTCATAACCGCTGGCTTCAAGCATAAACTTCATGATGTCAACTATTGTAGGGCTGTCATCCGCAATCAATATTTTAGGTATATCTCTAGACATTAATCAGGTTCCTTAAATCCAGGGAGAATTTGTTTTCATTTTCTTATTCAGTTGCTTCTCAATTTCCCGTCCGTTTGCCATCACTTCTGAAAAGACTTTTGTTGCGTGACTTAATAAATCACTTCTCATTTTGCTGTACTCATTAAAAAGAATTGCTTCATCAATCAGAATGGAAATCTGGTCTGATGCCCGTTTAAGCAGGTGAAAAACAATATCAGGAAACATACCGGATGAAAAATGGGTGTAGGTAACCAGACCCTGTGTAATTCCTCTGATTTTCAGTGGGAAAGATACACTTGACTGGATGTGATTAAATTGTGAGCCCCGGTCTTTACCGGTTTCCCACTGGTTAATCATGACCTTTTGAGTGTCAAACTTCATATCATGATTCTGAGATTCAAGAATGGCAGTTTCAACATGACTGAAAATATACGATTCACTTGCCATTCCGGGGTTTTCAAGAAACAACCGACCCTGACCCATTTCGACTACGAATATACTAGCAACAGTAAATTCGCAAACCCGGTTCATTAACGTAAGAACTTTCCCAACTTTTTCTTCGAGATTCCCGGCACTGAGTGCAACCTGGGCAATTTCAAAAATGATTGTGGTTTCGAAAAGTTTTTGGTCAAGTGCCTCATTCACATTTTCAATAATTTCTTCTTCATTGATCGTTTTGGGAATTGCTGGCTTAATATCCACCAGTTTTCCACGATTATTATAATGGAATTTTACCCTGTTGACCAACTGATCAATTTCGAAATCTTTGGTGAGGTAATCATCTGCACCCGAGTAAAGTCCCCAGAATTTGTTCTGTTTATATGATTTTGATGTCAGAATAATGATGGGCACATAAGAAACAGTCGGATCTGATTTGAGTAACCGGCAAACCTGATATCCACTCATTTTAGGCATTTCAAGATCAAGGATGACCAGATCGGGGATTTCCTTGTACATTTTCTGCACAGCTTCAACCCCATTTGTTGCGGTAATTGTATCCATACCATTGGTTTCAAGAATGAACTTGAGAATATCCAAAACGGTAGGGCTGTCATCCGCAATGAGAATCAAAGGTCGTTCTCTTGCAACAACTGCTTTTCTTGATTGAGGTTTGACTGGTTTCAGCAGCAAATGAAACCTCTCATGAGTCTGAACCGTTCAGCATTAAAGAAAAAACCAGAATTGATAATCACCTTTTTACTTTACCATTCCTCTTAAACTTCTTGAAAGGTCTTTGAGTTCTTCTGAGGTTTCCTTTGACTGATTAATAGCCTGGGTGAACCGTTTTACACCATCCGAAATATCATGCAAGACTATTGCGACCTGTTCGCTTGCGGTAAGCTGCTGCTGGGTTGCCAGTGAAATCTGTTTCACCCAATCCAATGTTTTATCGGCCTTGTCAAGAATTTCGGTCAGTTCTTTAACCATTGTTTGGGCTGTATCAACCCCACTTTGAATTTTTTTGGTTTCTTCCTCAGAAACAATAACAAGCTCGTTGGTTGTTTTTTGAATTTCTTTGATTTTATCACGGATTTCATTGGTTGAATTGGCAACCGTATTTGCGAGTTTACGAATTTCAGAAGCAACAGTTCCGAACCGTTTACCTTCTTCGCCAGATGAGGCAGCTTCAATACCTGCGTTAAAGGCAATTATTTTTGTATTTGAAGCAATGTCATTGATAATATCCATGACCTTTTCGATTTCCTGAGCTTTTCGTCCAAGAATAACGATTTCATGAATCCGTCTCTGGTTTTCATTCTGGATCTCACTCATCCGCTCAAGCATGTTGGCAATGGCAAGAGTCCCTTTTTGAGCTGATGCCTGAGTGGCTTCTGCAAGACCAACAACTGTTGATGTTTCCTGAACAATTTTTTCGGCGGAAGTTGCAAGTTCTTTTATTGTTGCAGTTGTTTCAGCGATTGAACTGCTCTGTGTTGCAGAAACTTCAGCATTATCACGTAACTGCTCACTTAAGGCATCAACAAGTTTATTAATTTTTCCGTTGGCCATAACAAGCTGGTTTTTTAAATCAGCATTCCGCTCAAGAAGTTCGTTCACAACCTTAATAACCTGTCCCATTTCATTGGTACCTGTTATTTGAATTCTGGCCTGATCATTTTGTCTGAACTCTTCAAAAATTTCCTGAACCAGACCTGTAATCCGTTTATAAAAAACCGTCATTGCCCAGGAAGAAAAAAACGCAGCAAGCAAAGTAAAAAGAATGCTCACGAAGCCAACACCGGCTAAAAAGAAAACCAAAATGACAAGAATTGCCATCAAGGTAAAAAATGCTGAAAAATAATAAATTGAAGAAACATTGAATGCTCCAAATTTATTTCCCCAGCGTAAAAATGAACGTAAATTCACGTCAGCCTCCGTTAAGCTAAAAGACTTTCAATTGTATCAATCAGACTTGTCTGATCGAACGAACCTTTAATTATATATGCATTTGCACCCACCTCAATGCCCCGTCGTTTATCGTTTTCATTTTCACGGCTGGTCACAATTATGACAGGTGTGTGTTTATATTTTTCCTGTTGTCTGAGCTTTTCAATAAATCCAAATCCATTTAATCTTGGCATTTCAAGATCACTCACGATAATATCATAATTTCCTTCCATGGCTTTTTCAAATCCGTCAAGACCATCACGACCTGTCTCAACTTTATAGCCATAGGCTTCAAGAATCGTTTTTTCAATTTCACGGGTATTCAGAGAATCATCAACGACCAGGACCGTATGAATATTCTCCTTTCCTTTTGAAATAATAACAGGTTCTTTTAATCCTTCCTGCACGAGTTTAGCACTGTTGATCAGTTCGGGCATGAATAATATGGGGATTATTTCACCATTCAAAGAAACAGTAACTGAACTGATGTTTCTGATTTTTCTGATCAGTGAAGGCACCGGTTTGATGACGATTTCGGTTTCTTCGTAAATGTCTTCAACAACAAAAGCAATTTGCTCTTTTCCAAAATAGCCAACCAAAACCATGAGTTTATCAGGATATTCATTGATGTCGTTGATACCAAGTGTTCTTGATAGCCGCACAAGCGGAATAATCTGGTTATCAAGACGTATGGCATCACGGTCAACCACTTCTATAACTTCATTTTTTCTGATAACGAGTGTTCTTTTGATTGAACTGATTGGAATGGCCCATTTCTGACCGCCCGCTGTGCAAACCAGAGAACGAAGAGTTGTAAGGGTAAGTGGCAGTTTGATGGTAAAGGTGGTTCCTTTTCCGGGAATTGAATCAACCGAAATAAAGCCTTTCAGATCTTCAATGTTTTTCTTGACGATATCCAGTCCAACACCACGACCCGACAAATCTGTGATCAATTTTGCTGTTGAAAAATTTGGAAGGAAAATAAGCTTCATGACTTCAATTTCATTTAAAGCATCAATTTCTTCCTGACTTTCAAACAATTTTTTCTGTAGGGCTTTCGCTTTAATGCTTTCTACATCAATACCTTTACCATCATCCTGAATAATCAGCACAATATTGCTGCCCTCAGTCATGGCTCTGATTCTGAGTAACCCTCTGAGTGGTTTTTCAAGACGTTGGCGTTCTTCAACTGGTTCGATGCCGTGATCAATTGCATTTCTGACCAGATGTATAAGCGGATCAGTCAGTTTCTCGATCATTTTCCGGTCAAGTTCAGTTTCTTCACCCTGAATAACCAGTTCAACCTGTTTATTTAAACTTTTTGATATGTCACGGATTGCTCTCGGAAATGCATTAAAAATAACACTGAGAGGTTCCATCCGCATTTTAATCGTATTGGTTTGCAGGTCATTGATAATCAAATCCTGAAAGGCCATATCTTCACGCTGACGGTGTGCCTGACCTTCAAGCATAGAAAGCAACCGTTCCGACTGCCTGAGAATATCACGGGTTTGATCATCTTCAGAATTCTGGACCAGAGATGTCATCTGGTAAACAAAACCCTTCATCATTTTTCTGAGGTGCTGAAGCTCGGTGAGACGAATCTGTGATCGTTGCCGGTTGATTAACAACTCTCCTACAAGTTTGATCGTTTCATCAAGTTTTGCAGTATTTACCCTTATTGTGTCGCCAAATTTTCTGACGTTGATATTGTCAGTGGCGGCATCTTCCCTGGCTTCAGCTTCAAGTTGCAATGATCGTGATGAAGATGCTGCGTCTCTGCGTTTTTCTTCCTGTTCAGGTTGTTTTGGCTTGGGTGCGGCCTCTGCAACTTTTTCTATTTGCGGAATGGTAAATGGTTTTTGAGCTACGGCATTATCAAGGGCATCCAGAATCAGCTGATTGGAAGGTAATTCAGCCTGTTCCCTTTTTATATTGAGCAGATTTTCTTTAAGATGATCAGCGGTTGCAATAAGTAACTCTGTATGATATTCATTCACCTTCAGAGTTCCGTTTACAAATTCATTCAGTAAATCTTCAATTTTATGAAGAATTCCACCCTGATATTTGAACCCGATCATTCTTGCAGAACCCTTCAATACGTGAGCAAGCCTCATGCATTCTTTGGCCAGGTTCATGTCAGAAAGATTTTTTTCAAGGTTCAGAAGGTTATCTGAAAGTAAATCATTGTTTTCGAGTGATTCATCAACAAATTTTGCGACAAAAATTGACCGGTCAAACTTTTTCGGACCAGGTGCCGGTGCGGCAGGTTCAGATGCGGTTTTAGGCTGTTCGGTTTTAATTACAGGTGCCGGTGTAGAAACAACCACTGCCGGTTTTTCTGTGCGGATGGGAGCAACCGGCTTGGTTTCAACGCCCAGAATCCGGTTTACGCTTTCAAGAAGCCGCGGATCGGTTGTGTTTTCCATCTCACCGCCTGAAATGCGGTTCAGTGCTAAACTCAGATTATCAGTTACTTCTTTAAAATCAGTTTTAAATTGAACTGATAGACCCCGGCCAAGTTTAATATTATCGTTAAAATAATCTTCAAGCCGTTCAAGGTTGGTAAACAAATCATTAAACCCAAGTAAACGGGAAGAACCTTTAAAGGCATGAACCACATTTTTGAGATCGGTTTGGCGGGTTTCAAGATCTTCGGACGAGTTTAAACTTTGAAGAATTGAATTTAATTCAGTTACGTAACCTTCAGCCTCAATAATAAACTTTTTAAGAAACCGTTCTTTGGTAAATCTGAGGTCTTCCTGTTTGGATTCTTTGGTCTGGGTAACTTCGGGCGTATAAGTTCCGCCGGCAGAAATTTGCTTCAGGGTATCAAGAAATGCATGACGGTACTGTTCGGCCTTGGGATCCGTTTCAATACGCTTGAGTTCTTCAGAAACAATGCCTGCAAATTTTTCGACAAGCTGATTCACCCACTGATAGGTCTCAGTTTTTTTATCAACCATCGCCTTCAGAATGGATTCCATTTCTGCAGCCAATTGCCCGATTGTGGAAAATTTCAGCATATTGGCAACACCGTTCAGCGAGTGAACATTTTTCCGGATCTGATCTAATGCATCCGGATAGTCACTCAACGGGCCAATCTGAAGTTGTGCATATATGCCGGAAACTTTTTCCCTGCTTTCTGCACTGAACCTCTGCGCAAATTTCGAGGTATCTAGTCCTGCCATGGAGCCGGCCTCAGAGTTGTTTCAACTTTTCTGTGAGTTCATCCCAGTTCAGGTTATTGCCTTCACCGGATTTTATTTTATCTATAGATTCATCAAGTGCAGTTAATACTTCCATTATCAGGTACAGATAATCTGGGTCTGCACCTCTGCCACCATTTGCATATTTTTCGCTAACCTGTTCTGCTGCAGCCATAAGTTGCCCGACAGCAGTGAATTTTAGCATCAGACTTAGCCCCTTCAGGCTGTGTGATGCCCGCTTTATCACCAGAATTTCATCATTATTTTCTGGGTTTTCATTCAGGGCACCAAGGGCACCCTCAAGTTTTTCTTTTACCTGTGTAGCTTCATTGCAAAATTTATCAATGAACATGGCCTGATTCAGTTGCATCAGTTCACCTTCTCATTCATTTCCTGGGTGTAGTTTTTCAATATTTTCTGACAGGCATACTGGATGTAATCTATCGAGACATCCGGTTTATTGAATTCTATCAGTTGTTTACGGTTTTTATCAATCAATTTCAAAGTCAGTTCATATTCACTTTTTGCCAGGGTCCATTTTTTAGTCTGCTGGTAAATATTGCCCAGATGAAAATGGGGAGTTGCAAAACTCAGATCCAGGTAAATACATCTTCTGAAAGAAACAGTTGCCTGATCAAACTTTCCCTGAAGTTTGTAATTTAACCCGTCAAATAAGTACCCAACCGGATTAAATTCCTCACTTTTTTTCATCTTTCCAATGGGAATATCAGCTTCAGAAAACCTGCTCAGACACATGAGAGAATAAGCCTCAACCGCCATATCTTTAAAGGTTTTATCCTTTTTATGTGATATCAGTCTGACAGCCTCATCAAAAAGGTCTTCCTGAAGACGAAGAAGAGCCAGATTGGTAATCTGATCCTGATTTTGGCTGATCGCCTGATTTACAACATCAATGGCATCGGTCACTGCCCTTTTTTCGGAATGTGCAGGTTTTCGTTCATCAATCAGTCCCCGGATTCTTTGAAGCAGGGTATCATAACTTTCAACCTTATTGGACTGAACCTCTTCTTTTTTAATCTGGACAGGCTTTGCATTCAGTTTGAAGGGTTCAGAAACACTATTTCCGACCGACTTTTTAAACAAAAAGGCACCACCCTGATCAATTAGTTTTAATTGACCAAGGTCATGAAGCATGGTTTCGCAACTGGCAACAAAAAGGTAACCATTCAAATTAAGACGACTTTGAAGTCTGTGCTGAACTTTTTTTAGTGTATCAGAGGTAAAGTAAATCGAAACGTTTCTGAAAAAAATCAGATCTACAGGTTCAGCAAGGTTTTCAATTTTATCAGGTTCTTCACAAACGTTAAACCTGAAAAATTTAACTGCACCTGCAATATCATCACTCAATTTCCAGCGGGAATTGGGTGTTTCTGTAAAATTTGAAAGAATGTAGGCATGTTCCTTCACCCTGAAAGAATTCTTTCCGTATTCCGCATTTCGGGCAGCAGCAAGAATTTTCTGATCAAGGTCACTTGCAATAACTTCAAACCGGTTTTGTAAAACTGACAACCCAAATTTGTCTTTAATCAGTGTTGCAATAGAATAGGGTTCTTCACCTGACGAGCACCCGCAACTCCAAACCCTTATTTTCCTGTCTGCCGGTACTGTTCTCATCAACTCATCAAAAATCAAAGTATCAAGAACTCTGAAATGATTGGGTTCTCTGAAAAAATAGGTTTCATTATTTGTAATCAGACTGATGTACTGTTCCCACTCAATTTCATTTGCTTTGAACTGCAACCATGAATAATAATCGTCAAAGTATTGATAGCCAAGATATGTCATTCGTTCTGCGACATATTTTGAAAGTGTTTCCCTCTGTTCACGGGTTACCACAATACCATATCGTTCAGTAATTGTGGAAGCAAATTTTTGGATTTGAACAGACGTTGAAGACACTGTTAAACTTTCAATATCGAATGAGACAGGTGTTTAATAATGGCCGGAGCAATTTCTGTAAGTGGTAACACAACCGTTGCACTACCTTTTGCTATTGCTTCTTTTGGCATTCCAAATACAACACAAGATTTTTCATCCTGAGCAATGGTAAATCCGCCAGCTTTTTTTATAAGGCCCAGTGAAGTCGAACCATCACCGCCCATTCCGGTAAGAATAACACCAATGGCTTTTTTTCCATAAACGGCGGCAACTGAAGAAAATAATTTTTCACCCGAAGGCCGATGCCCTTCTACCAGAGGATCATTTGTTAATCTGATCGTTTCTGCCATTGAGACTTCAAGATGTTTTCCGGTTGGAGCCACAAAAACAACACCCGATTTTAAAATTTCACCTTGTTCTGCAACCTTGACCTTGAGTGGTGTTGTTGTCTGAAGCCATTCAACAAGGCCATCAATAAATCCTTCGTACATGTGCTGGGTGATCACAATCGGATAGGGGAAATCACCTGGTATCTGTCCCAGTAAAATAGATAATGCTTTTGGACCGCCTGTACTTGAACAAATTGCCAAAATCCGTCTGTTGCCTAAATCTGCGGCAACCGGTTCTCTTACTGTTTTGGTTTTTCCGGCCATGTGGGTGACGACCGGAACTCTTGATAATGACTTAAGCTTGGTAATGAGTCCTTTTCTTTTGA
>Ga0209460_1000380_pt1 | contig 43169 bp, 38 predicted proteins | sample EBPBio132013_DNA_FD_185868 | JGI IMG/M metagenome (GOLD analysis project Ga0209460, IMG submission 185868) | Wastewater treatment Type I Accumulibacter community from EBPR Bioreactor in Madison, WI, USA - Reactor 2_5/13/2013_ DNA (SPAdes)... | ecosystem: Engineered > Bioreactor > EBPR >... | reverse complement strand
ATACAGCGGCCCACGCCAATCCTTCCAAGATATGCCCCATTGGGAAAAAGTGCCGACGGGTGACAAGAACAAGACGAATGGTTCCACCCCGCCGAACCTGCCGCAGAAGTCACAGATTGAGCTGGCGTATGAGGTGCTGGGGCTGGCGACGAACGCGAGCCGCGACGAAGTACGGGCGGTGTACCGCAAGCTGGCTTTCGAGCTGCACCCCGACGTGAGTACCCTGCCGAAAGCGGAAGCGGAAGCACGGTTCAAGATGCTGAGTGAAGCCTACACGTTCATTAAGACGACCAACCGCTGGGGATGATGACCAACGCACCGCTGGCGCTGCAAACGCCACCGACTTCGATTGCCATGCGTCCGGTACGGGCGACGGACACGGATCACCTGCGTGTGAACTGCTGGCCGAACCGCAGCTTCCTTTCGATCTACAACCTGATTACGCGGACGGTGCGAAACGTGTCGGAAAGACGCGGGTTGGGGTTGGTGGTGGTCGGGGCGGATGATGCTCCACTGGCTTACGGGCAGTACACGATTTGGCCGACATGCGCTGAGATTAGCGACCTTGTGGTTGCCGAGCCGCTGCGCGGGCAAGGTGTGGGAACAGCACTGATCCAAACCTTGATTAAACACGCACAAGCACAGCGGGCAACGGCTTTCGAGATCGGAGTGGCAATCGATAACCCGCGTGCGGCGGCGCTTTACCGGCGGCTGGGTTTTGAGGACAGCCATACGGTGATGATGAGCCTCGAACGCGGTATGGAAAAAATCCAGTTCTTGCGGTTGGAAACGCAATAGATATGAAGCGGCAGTGTTTTAGAGCCGTTCGAGCTATGATGAGACCTTCTTTTATCTTCGGGCGGGATATATCCCGCCCCTACACAAAGCAGACAACACCCCGGATATTGGCATCTCTAACGCTATGCGCTTGCCTCATGATGATTGCTCCGGCGGTGAGCGCCCAAGCGGTTACGCCTGCAGCGCCCGTATCCACTTATACGGTGCAGCGCGGCGACACGCTCTCACGCATCGGTCAGCAGTACGGGGTAACGGTGCAGGTTCTCGCGGCGGCGAACGGCATTGTTGATGTCAACCGTATCAGCGTCGGGCAGGTGCTGAATATCCCGCCCGCTGGCACGACAGTCGAAAATGTGCCAAACGTCATTCCGACCGCCGTCCCTATGAATGTGCCTGTTGACCCCGCCACGATGACAACTAACACCAACGTCACCACGCCGATTTATCTGCCGTCGGACGCAAACCCGTGGCCGAATAACACAACAGCTTACGCGCCGCCACCCGACATCCCCTATGATGCCAGCGGTATCAATGGCGTTCCACTCAGTTCGATTATCACGCTGCCGCCGCAAACGGTGGCGACGGTGCAGATGATTTACGGTGTGGGACAGGCGTTCAAGCGTAACCCAAATGCGTTCTCGAAGTTGGGTGACAGCACCATCGAGAATCCATTTTTCCTCGCGCGGTTCGATACGACTGAGTTCAACCTCGGCAGTTGGGCGTATCTGCAACCGGCGATTGATACGTTTCGCGGGTCGTGGGCGCGGGAGAGCGCGGCGGTTAAGCGTGGATTACACAGTTGGTCGATCTATGACCCTATGTGGGCGGATGCCAGCCGCTGCCAGATCAACGAAGCGCCACTGATGTGCGAAATCCGGCTGAATAATCCGATGATGATTATCGTTAAACTCGGCTCGAATGACGCGGGTGTGCCGGATCAGTTCGAGGCCAATATGCGGCGGTTGGTGGTGGATGCGACGATGCAGGGGGTGATCCCTATACTTAGCACGAAGGCCGACCGCCACGAAGGTAGCAACATCAACAACGAGATCATTCGCAAGCTGGCGGCGGAATACAGCATACCGTTGTGGGATTTTGACCTACTGGCGGGGACGCTGCCCGCGCGAGGATTGGGCGACGATCAAGTTCACCTGACGACGTTTTACGCGCATGATTGGCGGCAGCCGGAAGCGCTGACGCGCGGCTACGGGTTGATGAACCTGACGGGGTTGATGGCGCTGGATGCGGTATGGCGGGCGGCGATTGGGGCGTAGTCTGTTGGTGAGTTGACGTGGCATTTAGCCCACCAAGAATTTGTCGCGTTACGTCGCATAAGGCTAAAGCGCTCATGCTAACAACCGGACAAGCGCACTAAAGGCGCTTCAAAGGCTCATGTTTGCCTGTTGAAAACTTGCCGGTCAATAAATTTGATACGGAATAAAGTGGTGCGGCGGAGGCACGCCTCCGCCCTACAGAGTCATAAGTTAGCCGCGATACGATGACCGATGTGAAGTTTGCACGTTAATCGTCACCGCCGTGACCACTGTTTCCACTACCGCTGTTACTGCTTCCGCTGCCACTGTTATCGTCGTTCCCGTTCCCATTGTCGTCATCGTCGCGGCTGCCCCGCCCGCTGTTGCTATTGTCATTTCCGTCATCATCGACTTCGGGTGTCGTGGCGGGTTCAACCGTTGTGGCCGGTTCGACGGTGACAGCCGGTTCAGCGGTCATCATCGGCGCGATGGTCGCAATTGGTTCGTCGGTGGCGGCGACTTCGGGTGTCGAAGCAGGTTCTTCGGTAGCGGCAGGTGGGGGGCTGCCAGCCTCGAAGGTCGGCAATACGTTATAGCGGACGAGGTAGTTAAACACGCCGAGCAGCGATGTGATAAGCCAGAGGATGATGGTGAGACGCATGACCGGCTTGGCGCTTTTGAACCAGTATTTCGAAAGCTGCTGACCCCTTTCGCCGCGTGCCTTCGCTGCCGCCACCTGACTATCCTCGCGCAGCATCCGGTAGACGACATAGGTGGCTAGAAGCTGGGCGGGTAGGCCGAGAATGCCGTGAATGGTCGGCAGGAGATAACGGGCGTTGGCGGGTTGGCTGGCGATATTGGCGGATACATCGAAGCGGTAGGCGGCGATCATCAGGAAGATGATGAGCAGCCAATTGACGACGGTGATGGTTATCATGGTGACCTTGTGGTGCGGACGGTGTTTGCCGCGCCGCGCAAAGACGAAACCCGCGATCATACCGGGGACGATGAGGAGAATGTAGGCCAACAAGGTGAGGTCGGCTAGCAAACTCGCGCCCGTTCCTAAGAATCCCTGCGGCTGTAAGTAGGGGTTCATGCCATTTACTCCGAATGGATGCGTAAGGTCAGATTTTTAGCATAGCAGATTTTGTATTCTACGTTTGATATACGTTTGCCCTCTCGATATTGGATTTGCGGGCAGTGGTGCTTGCAAACTCTTTTAAGCGGCTCAATAATGACTTTAGAGTACCTCACGACACCTAAGGAGCATGAGTTGTGAAAACACGCATTTTAGCCTTGAGTCTCATCGTCATCACTGTATTCACGTTTGGTCTGATGCCGGCTGCCGCGCAGGAGGACGACTGTTACGCGAAGGACGGCATGTGGGACGCAGACACCAACACCTGTGTAATCACCGTCGGGGTCACGGTGGACGTGGGTTACCCGCTGGAATTGGCGGCTTATCCAGAAGCATCCGCCGTGATTGATGCGTTTATCGCTGACCAACAACAGGCGTTCATTTCATCGTATGCGCCGGATTACACACTGCCCTCGCACGTCAATAACTGGTGGATGGGTATCAGCCACGAGACATATCAATTCTCGGATGACATTCGCTCGGTTCTGTTTACCACCAGCTTCTATACCGGCGGGGCGCACCCGAACAGCGGGCATACCGCGTTCACGTTTGATGTGGCGACCGGTACGCAGTTGCAATTGGCTGACCTGTTCGTTGGGGGCAGTGTTCCGTGGGATATGATTTCGACGTTGGTGCAGGATGACCTGAACACGCGCCTGACGGAGATGACCGACGCGGCGACGATTGAGGCGGGAACGGGGATGAACCCGGATAATTACCAGAGTTGGGTGTTGACTCCAGATTCGATCATTTTCTTCTTCGACCCCTATCAGGTGGCTGCGTATGCGGCTGGTCCGCAGCAGTCGGAAATTCCGCTTTCAACCTTCGCCGAGCAGCTTAACGCGCCGTTCGCGACCTAGTTTTCTACAGCATTCACTCCCGGCAGGTCGTTAAAACCTTCCGCCAGCAGTCCTTATCCCTAGCCCACATCAGCACGGTCGCAGGCTCCTTCCGCTGCTAGCTCTCAGGGTGAGGGAGCCATACAGGAAGGTCACATACCCTGCCCTACGAGAAGAAAGGGTTTAGGTCGGGGGAGATGGAGGAGGCGTGCCTCCTCCCTACAGCAATGGATCGACCTCCTTGAACACGCTTTCCGGTCAATCGTATGGCGCAGATACGTTGTGCCTAGCCGTTTTAGCAGCTTATCGAAAGCCCCGGTTGAACTTATAATAGAGCTATTCTTTAGGACAGCCAGCGAAAGGTTGGACAGATGGCGGCTGAAATGCCGGGCAAAACGGTATTGATTAGCGGCGCGACCAACGGCATCGGCAAGGTCGCGGCAGCGGAGCTAGCCCAAAAGGGCGCACAGGTCGTCATCATCGGGCGTAACGCCACCAAAACGGCGGAGACTGTTCGCGAGATTCAAGCGGCGAGCGGCAACCCAGATGTTCACGCGCTGGTGGCGGATTTGTCGTCGATGGCGGAAGTACGGCGGGTAGCAGGCGAGTTTAAGCAGAAGTTCCCGCGTTTGGATGTGCTGCTGAATAACGCCGGTGGGGTGTTCAGCACCCGACAAGAAACGGTGGACGGTTACGAGATGACCTTCGCACTGAATCACCTGAGCTATTTCTTGCTGACGAATCTGCTGCTGGATAGGCTAAAGGCGAACGCGCCGTCGCGTATCGTTAATGTGGCCTCGGATGCACATGGGATGGCTCGATTGGATTTTGACGACCTGCAAAGCAAGCATAACTACGGTATGGGTGGCTTTCGCTCCTACTCTCAATCGAAGCTAATGAATATCATGTTCACGTATGAGCTGGCGCGACGGTTGGCGGGTACGGGGGTTACGGCGAACGTGCTGCACCCCGGTTTTGTGAATACTGGCTTCGGACGCAACAACAGCGGATTGATGCGCGTGGCGATGAATGTGGCTACGCTGTTCGCGCTTAAGCCTACAGACGGTGCAAAGACGAGTGTCTATTTGGCTTCGTCGCCGGATGCAGCCCATGTTACGGGTAAATACTTCGATAAGTCGAAGCCGCACCAATCGTCGGCAGTGTCTTATGACGAGGCGGCGCAGAAACGGCTGTGGGCGATTAGCGAGCAAATGACGGGCATCAGTGTACCGGCTTAACCCACGATTACCCGACGAACTGGTACTAAAGTCCTACACGGTAGACTCAACATTACAAACTGGGCTACAATCGCTTTGTTAACCAATGTGGGGAGCAGCTTGAAATGGGCCACGATAAACCGGAATTGAAACGCCGTACCGGAACCGAAACCGGGGTTATCCAGCGCGTCGAGATTCGACCGGAAGCCGCACATGAGCCACCCCAACCGCCCACGCTGCCGGAATTTGACAGCGGCGGGATTACGGGCATGATGCCCCTCAAAGCCGAGGGTGAGGACGCGGCGAAACAGCGCGACGACACGACCTCGATCAACGTCAGCAGCCAGTAAATTCGGCAATTTCTAACCCAACGATTAGCCAACGCTGTCTTTACGCACCACGTCGCCGCCGTTATAGTAAGCACGTTTGTGTTTACTAGATTAAGAGGCGGGTTGTATGCCGCATCGTAAACTTTCGTTTTTGACATTTTTCCTGCTGACCTTTCTGGCGGCGTGTGGTGGTGCGTCCAGCCCATCGGCGGGCGGCAGCAGTATCGTCCCGATTTTGCAACTCGCGAGTTCGCCGGAGGATGTCGCCAAAGGCTTCCTCGATAATTGGAAGACCGCCAATTATGAAGCGATGTATGGCGCACTCAGCCCGCGCAGCCAGCAAGAATACACCTTCCCTGTGTTCCAGAAAATTTACCAAGACGCGATGGGCAAAATCGCGGCGGATGACATCCTGTACACCTTCAACAAGGTGGCGACGCAGGGTGCTTCGGCTGCGATTACCTATGATGTCGAGTTCACCTCGCCCGTGTTTGGCACGATTGCCGATAGCAACCGCACCCTGCGGTTAATCCAAACACAGGGTAAGTGGGGTATCGCGTGGTCGAGTATGGACATCGTGAACGGCCTTGTGGGTGGTTCGCAGGTCATTGTACGGTCACGGGCGCTGCCACGCGGGAATATTTATGACCGGAATGGGAACCTGCTGGTTGAGCAAGGGGGTGTCGTGATTGCGCTGTACGGCGCACGGCAAACGATGCTCGGTGAAAATGAGTGCCTCGACCTTCTGGGGCATGTCCTCAAGCGCCGTCGTTATGACCTTGAGCAGTATTTTGCAGCTTATGACCCTGAAACCATTTTCTACCTCGGTGAAATCGACGAGGAAACGGATGCGACGTATGGGGCGCAGCTTGACCAAACGTGTGTGGTGACGCGCTTCCCGCGTGATACCCGCCGGTATGTGGGTAACGGGGCAGCGTCGCATGTGACCGGCTATATCGCTTACGCGACGCAAGACCAGCTCATTTCGCTGCGCGATCAAGGCTACCAAGAGGGCGCGTTGATCGGGCAGATGGGGGTCGAGAAACTCTATGAACGGCAGTTGGCGGGGCAACCGGAACAGGTACTGCAAGTCATCTCACCTTCCAACGTCATCCTGCGCGAACTCGGTGGTAAGCAGGGAACACAGCCGCAATCCGTTACGCTGACCATCGACAGCAACTTGCAGATGGTCGCGGGGCAAGCGATGGCGGATGCTTATAACTACGCGGCGGGGAACTGGGGCAACCAAGCGCATTCGCCGGGGGCGGGTTTGGTAGTGATGGATGTGAAAACGGGGGCAGTGCTGGCGATGGTCAGTTGGCCGTTCTTCGACCCGCACGTTTACAACGGTACGGATTCACCCGCGCCGGATGAAATCGCCACGAACGTATCGGATGCTCGCGCCCCGCTGCGGAACCGGACGATTCAAGATCAATACTTCCCCGGTTCGACGTTCAAAATTGTGACGACGGCTGCGGCGGCATCCGAAGGGCTGATGACCGAGCCGACATTTAACTGCACGCTGGAATGGAAGGGGCAGAAGTATGGTGACACGCTGCCGGTGCGTACGGACTGGCGTGCGCTGGAAAGCCCTGAGTCGCCGTTCAGCCAACCTGCTGGCCCGGTGACGATCTCGCAAGCGTTGATGGCTTCATGCAATCCGTTCTTCTATGAAATGGGGGCGCGGTTGTTTACGCTGCGTGGGGCGAACGCGCTGGTCAGTTACGCGCAGCGGATGGGCTTTGGCGCACAAACGGGCATCGGTATGCCGGAAACAGAAGCGACCGGCACGCTGCCGAACCCGAACAGTGTCGAGCAGGGCATCAACGAAGCAATCGGACAAGGCGGTATCCAAGTCACGATTTTGCAGATGGCGCGGATGGTCGCGGCGGTCGCGAACGGCGGCACGCTTTACCAGCCGTATATCGTGCAGCAAGTGGGCGGAACGAACGGGCAGCCGGTGACCTTTACCGCCCAGCCCAAAGCGGCAAGTGATATGGGCTTACCGCAAGAAACGATGGATATTATTCATGAGGGGATGTGCGGTGTCGTTTCGGATATGACTTACGGCACAGCTTCTTTCGTGTTCAACGGTTATGATGATGAGCAGTACAACGCGCCGTATATCGCCTGTGGTAAGACCGGCACAGCACAGTCGGGGCGGACGGAACCGTATGGTTGGTTCGTGACCTACGCGCCGAAGGATGACCCACAGATCGCGATTGCGGCGATGGTCGAATATTCGCGTGAAGGTTCGGAAACCGCCGCGCCGATTATCCGGCGTGTGCTAGATGCGTACTTCGGTGCGCCAGCCGCGCCGTTCCCGGAATGGTGGAACAACCTCGGCTACATTCCATTGGAGATTCAAGAAGGTCAAACGGGTGGTTAAGCGGCTGGCATCTGCTATACAATGATGGGGTTGAGCAGAGGTAGTCGGGAGATGTGATGTCGCAACAGATTGTCGCTTGCCCTTCGTGTGAGGGTTTCGGCTGGTTCGAAGATGATGACGGCGCAGCCCAAGATTGTGATTGGTGCGGTGGGATCGGGTATATTTACCGGAGTGCTGACGGCCTCGACAGCCGCATCCCACCCGCCGATTACGGTGTGGTCGCTGACCAGCTTGAGCAGCTTGAAAGGCAGCGGCTGCGGGCGATGGGTTATACGGGCGAGGCGAAAAAGCCGTGGGAGCAGAAAATCCGCCAGCAGCGCGACGAGGATTCGATTCAATAGGGCTGGCTTCCTCAACCGGCCTATCATCGTAGAACGGTACAAAGCAAGTACATATGGGCAGTTTATATCCACTCCTTTCAAGTTTACATTATTGGATTAGCCGCGTCGGTTTGGCGACGGCTGTCATCATGTTCGCGCTGGGTTTGTACATCGGCCTCGTGCGGCACGGCGACGTAACCCGTTATTACCGGCGGGCGGTGTATACCGTCGCGGGGGTGATGGTGCTGCAATCGGTCATCGGGTTAGGGATGTACTTTATGGGGGCGCGTCCTGCCGAGGATGTTCACTTCATCTACGGCATGGGTACGGTGCTGGCACTGCCCTTCTTTATTTTCGTCGAAGTAACCGCAAAAAAACGTCCGGCGATGGGGAGCTATATGTGGGGATTCGCCGTGCTGGCGGGCATCCTGATTCGCGGCATCATGACCGGACGCGCCGGATAAACCTACCTTTAGACCTCTTTTACCAGTGTTGGGGCTGGCCCGGTTTTAACCCAGCGTTCCAACACGGCTTCTAAGGCTTCAATCCCAACGGGTTTGGATAAGAAGTCATCCATACCGGCTTCAATACAGGCACGATGATGGTCGGGTGAGGTACTGGCGGTCATGGCGACAATCGGAATATGGCTGCCAAGATGCTGTTCAAGGCTGCGGATTTCGATGGTCGTTTCGATACCGTTCATATCCGGCATTTGCAAGTCCATAAGGATGAGCTTGTAACGATCCGGCTGCGCCATAAACATCTCCAGCGCGGCTTTACCGTCACCCGCCCCTTCGGCCTCGTAACCCAAATGCCCAAGCTGTTGTATAGCTAATTTCTGGTTGATGTCGTTATCTTCGGCGATGAGGACACGCCCGCGTTTGGCTTTGGGTGTCATCACGAGGGTATCGGCACGGCGGCGGGCGGGCTTTTCGGCAATGGTTTGCTGTTTGAGGTTGTTAATACTGGCGAGCGTATCCAACAGTAAGTTCTGGCGAACTGGTTTTTGCAAATAGGCTTTGATCCCTAATGCCTCGGCTTCCGCGCGGAGCCTCGCGTTTTCCGAACTGGTCAAAATGATGAGGGGGGTTGATGCCAGAGCCGTTTCTTTACGGATCATCGCCGCGAGCGCCACACCGTTCATCCCCGGCATGAGCATATCCATGATGACGACATCATAGGGTTTACGGGCTTCGGCGGCCTGCCGCAGCTTGACGAGCGCATCGTCCGGTGTGGGGACAGCGTTGGTCACGGTTTGTAAGCCATCAAGGTAATGCTCGATAATTTCGCATTGGGTTTCGCTGTCGTCCACAATCAAAATGTGCATTCCCTTGAGATCGACTTCCGGGAAGGTATTGTTTGTACGAGTGGTGTGGTCAAAGCGTGCTGTGAACCAGAAAGTTGAGCCATCACCTTCGACACTATCGACCCCTATTTCGCCACCCATCAGATACGTTAAGCGGTGCGAAATCGCCAAGCCTAAGCCGGTTCCGCCGTAGCGGCGGGTCGTCCCTGTGTTGCCCTGAATGAACGGCAGGAACAGCTTTTCACGATCTTCCTCGGAAAGGCCGATACCCGTATCCTGTACCTCAAAACGCAGGGTCAGTTGATCTGTGGCACGAGCAGCGAGCTTGACGCGCACCACAATCTCACCATCGGCGGTGAACTTGATGGCGTTACCGACGAGGTTGATCAGGATTTGACGGAGGCGGGTGGGGTCGCCCTTGAGTGTAAACGGGATCGCCGGATCAACATCGCTCATGATGGTGACGTTCTTACCCTGCCGTTGGGGGTTCAGGAATTCCACGACGCGCTCGATGACATCCATCACCACAAACTCGACCCGTTCCAAGATCATCATGCCGGCTTCGATCTTCGAGAAATCAAGGATGTCGTTGATGATGGTGAGCAGAGAATTGCCTTCGTTGAGAATGATACCTGCAAATTCCGCTTGTTCGCTGCTGAGTTCCGTATCCAACAGCAGTTCGGACATGCCCAAGATACCGTTCATGGGCGTGCGGATTTCATGGCTCATAATCGCCAAAAATTCAGATTTCAACTGTGAGGCTTCAATGGCTTTTTGATGGGCCTGTTGCAGGTCAATTTCGATCTGCTTGCGGTTGGTAATATCGCGCGAGAAGCCCAGCACGGCGTAAGGTTGGCCTTTGGCATCACGCAGGGCGTGGATTTGGGTATCTTGGGCGACAATCGTGTTATTCGACTTGATGAGCCAATGATCGGGTTTGTGGATTGATTCGCCGGTGGTCAGTACCGCAATATCCTCTGCGCGGATGCCTGTGGTGTGATGGGCCGCGTCTCCAAACACAATTTCTTCGGTCATCCCCAGTTCAAGATCGGTTTTACCTACAATTTCTTCGGCGGGTATGCCAATGCCTTCCGCAAAACCACGGTTCGCGAGGAGGTAGCGGAAGTTCTGGTCTTTGGCGAATATCCAATCGGGTGTTGAGTCGATCACCTTTCGCAGCAGCTCGGCATTCTTTTGGATTTCGCGGTGGAGGTGTTCGCGCTCGGCTTCCTGCTGCATCCGCTCGGTCATATCGGTGATGACGGCAATCGACCCGGCGAAGGCATCATTGATGGAGCGCGAGACAGAGGTAATGGCGGTATGAATTAAGCGGCCATCTGCCCGTTTCATGCCAATTTCGTAAGCGATACGCATCTCGTTACGGCGCTGAACTTGAATGCTGTGGAATTCTTCAATGTCGTCATCAACAATCAACGATTCGAAATTCCGACCGATCAGTTCTTGCTTGGTGTAGCCGAGCATGAAGGCTGCTGCCGGATTCACATATTCCAAGCGGCCTTCGGTGTCTTTAACGATCAGGGCTTGACCCATGTTTTCCATGATTTGACGGGCAAAGTCACGCTCTTGATTCAGGGCGTTTTCCATTTGTTTTCGCATGGTCAGGTCACGCACAAAGGCAAAGACGAATTCCTGATCGTCATAGCTCATGAAGTTGGCAGCCATTTCGACGTTGAAAGTCGTTCCGTTCTTGCGGCGGCTGACCAACTCTCTTGAAAACTCGCTCTCCTGTTTCAGATTATTCCACCATATAAACCACAGGTCAGAGGTGATTTCGGGGTAAATATCACTGACCGAAAGCTGCAAGAGTTGGTCGGTGTCGTACCCCAATGTCGTACTGGCGGCTTTATTGACGTAACCAAAATGCCCATCCTTCTTGATCCAAAAAGCGGCATCCTGCGCGGCATCCAGCGAGAACTGCGTGAGCAGCAAGTTTTGTTCGGCTTCGTGACGCGCCGTCACATCGCGGAGGATGCTCGACAGGTGTGTGACCTTGCCTTCGTTCAATACGATGTGGATGGTTTGCTCGACCCAATGTTGGACACCATCGCGGGCATACAAGGGGAAATCGAGTATAGTTTCTGGAATTCTTTCAGCGATCTGTTTCTGGTAGAAGCGCGTGAGCAGTTCTCCCCAATAATCACGCAGCACCATCGTAAAATGCTTGCCGATCAATTCTTCAGGGTGGTATCCGGTAATGCGCTTAATCGCCGGATTTGCATAGGTGAAAACGCCATCGGTCGAGATCGTGAAGATGGCATCACCGGCTTCTTCGACCAACTGCCGGTAACGGGTTTCGCTGGCGCTCAGTGCCTCTTCCATCCTGCGGCGTTCGGTGATGTCGCGCGAGGAAACGTGGATTTCGGTGATATGGTTGGTTTTGGGGTCGCGCACCGGACGAGCGACCGTCTCGAACCAGAGATAATGACCGTCGCGGTGGCGAAAGCGGTGGGTATAGGTAAATGTGCTGGTGGTGCTGAAGATGCCGCTGCGAATCTGGCTGTTGTTGTTGAGGATGTCATCGGGATGCGAGATTTCGGCGCGGGTTTTGCCGATGATGCTTTCAGGTTCGTAGCCCAGCAAGGTTTTGAAGGCAGGTGAGATGTAGAGGATGGTGCCTTCGATAGTGGTACGGATAATAATATCGGTTGAGTTTTCGGCGAGTAAGCGGTACTGGTGTTCACGCTCTTCTAACCCGCGCTGCCGGTCGGCTTCCGACAAGTTATGATGCCGCACAAACACGATAATCAACACCGAAATGGCCGCAATAAACGAGACCGACTTCACCATCCAGTCGGGATTAGCTATGGGGATAAAAAACGGCAGCCCAAGTGCGATGATGGAGACGATAAGAATAGCGACACAGAGGGTTTGCCGCTGTGAAAAGAGCAGCCCTGTGAGCAGAATCGGTACGACCATATACACGAGTGTTCCAGCGACATCGTATCCGGGTGTGCCGGATAAAACCGCGCCGAGCAAGATCGCGATGGTTTGCACGATCAAAAAACTCGCGCTTAGACGATGGTGACGGGTACGGCTGACGACATACATACCGAGTGTCATGCCTAAGCCGATTAGATTGAGATAAATGCCAAGCCGCGCATCTCGCCCGCTGATGAGGTACAGGATGCTTCTGGACATCAGCGCCATATAGATGACACAAATCGCCACCAGCAAACCGGATTGCAGCGCCGCATTGCGTTTTTCGCCGTCCGGTACAAGGCTCGAAGGCCGCGTAAGACGCGCCCACAAGCCCGGTTGAGATGCTGCTGGTTGCATGAGGTTTGCCCTTTTAGCCTACGAAACGGTTGATCGTATCCAAGAGTTCTCTTGAACTAGTGGGCTTGCTCAAGAAGCCATCCGCGCCGATGGTGAGGGCGATTGCCCGGTCTTCGTCCTGCCCGCTGGCGGTGAGCATAATAACGGGGAGTTCTTGATAACGCGCGTCGTTACGCAGATGGCGCAGGAGTTCGAGGCCGTCCATTTCGGGCATGGCGATGTCCACCAATGCCAAGTCAACGGAGCCGGAGTCAAGCTGCTGGAGCGCTTCGAGACCATGATTAGCGATTTGTACCTCATGCCCGCTGTTTTTCAGCGTGAGGCTTAGTACACGTTGCGTTACCGGATAATCTTCGACGATCAATATCTTTGCCACGGTTTTTTCCTTTTCTATCCGTTCCATACCATTGCAGGATCATCTTGTATCCCGCGCTCATTGCATTACCTTACAAATATTTGACCATTCGCCAGCGGTTGCCCTCTGGCTGCGAGTCATAAATCACTTGATCCATAATCTGACGCATCAAGTAAAGACCATAGCCGCGTACCTGCGGGTCATCAAGGTTAGGGTCTTCAATCGATGAGGGGTTGAAAGCACGTCCGGTATCGTGGAGTTCAATGATGATCTGCGGGGGCGACCAGCCTAACATTAGGTTTACGGCAATTCGCCCGCCATCGTCAATATACGCATGGTCAACGATATTGGTACAACCTTCGTGGACGGCGAGCTGGATGTTATAAATGGTCTGCTGCGGGTCGGAAAGCCCATCGACTTGCCCCAGCATTTCGGCAATACAGGCTGCCAAGATGTTGAGGTAGCGCACATTCGCGGGCAGCTCCAGACGGACAACTTCTGAGGTCTGCATCATCGTCAAACTCCTTTGATGACGACTACGGTTTGGTCGTCGTCTTGCGCGCGTCCACTGCTGAACTCGGCAACGGTCGTAAAAAGCGTACTCATGATGGTTTGAGCGGGTAAGTGGGCAATCGAGGTTACGAGTTGCAGTAACCGGTCATAGCCGAACAGCTCGCGTTCACGATTGCTAGCCTCACTAAACCCGTCCGTTGCAGCAACCAGAAGGTCACCGGGATTAAAATAAATTGCCTGGTTTTCACAGGTGCTGGTGGGCAGCACACCCACGGGCGCACCATCGGCTTCCAGCAGCACAGCCTCGCCACCTGCGGGACAGTAGATCACCGGGGAATGACCGGCGTTGGCGTAGTACAGGATTTTTTCGTAGTCGTCGTACTGCCCAACGAATACGGTAGCGAACATGCTGAGTTCGGTGAAGTCGTCGTACATCTCGTCATTGAGCGAACCGAGGATGTCCAGCGGTGACGGACGCACGAAGGCGCGGGTTTTACTGCGGAGCAAGGTGCGGGTCATCGCCATCAGCAGCGCGGCGGACATCCCCTTGCCGGTAATGTCGCCCACAGTGAAGATGAACGGCTCGCCGGGTTGGTGAATAAAGTCGTAGAAGTCGCCCCCGACCTGCGAGGCTGGCAGCGCACCAGCAGCGATGTCTAAACCGGCGACGGCAGGTAGTCGCTGGGGCAGCAGATGGGTTTGCACGGTCTTCGCCAGTTCCATCTCGGTTTGGATACGGGTTTGGGCGAGCGACTCTTTGTAGCGCAGGAGATTTTCGAACTGTGCGCCTGCTTGATCGCAGACGGCACGGGTCAGCTTTAAATCCGGCGACCGGAATGTGTCGTGGGCGCGGAGCAAACAGAGTGCGCCGATCACCCGTGTATCGACCATGATTGGCTCTAGCAAAATGGTTTGCATTCCAGCCGGTAAGCCGTTGTTCCCTAGCCCGCCGCTGTTCAAGATCATACGTGTGCCACTGCCGATGACTTGTTCAGCCATATGCTGTAAGGCGGATTGGCTCATCATGGGCTGCGGGTGCTGGGCGACTGCGGGCGGGTCGAAGGCTAAATAGGCCGAGCAAGCATTGGCCTTGACCAAGCGCCCGACTTCACGGACGAGCGAAGACAGCGCTTCATCAAGCGTCAACCGGTTACGCATCGATTGGGTGAGGTCATAGAGCGCCAAGAGTTGATCTTGCGCGTCGATTAATTCGAACGTGACATTGTTGAGTTCGGTTTCTTGAGAGGCTAACTGCGCGATAATTTGTGCATCGTTTTGTAAGCGGTCTCGGGTAGCGGCATTTGCTAAGCCGAATACCCAGACATCGCCCACGACACGATTGCTGATGACAATGTTGGCGCTTAAACCAGATGTGTTCAACGAGGCTGTTTCCGGCCACAAGGCGAGCCACTGTCCATCACCGCTCATGCCGAACGCCGCAGCACCCGAATCCAGCCATGCCTGAGCCATCCCTGCCAGCGATTTGCGGTGGGTGGTCAGGAAACTTTCGAGCGGGTGTGAAACTTCGGCAGGTGCGAGCATTTACTGTAGCGCGCGGATGGCGCTGGCCTCGTCGGGATGAATACTGAATGCTTTATCAAGACGGGTGAGTTCGAAAATGACTTTGACTTGCTGCTGTAGGCAGCAAATAATCAAATCGCCGTTTTGTTGGCGGCAGCGTTTCATGCCTTTCACCAAGGTCGAAAGGGCGGTTGAATCCAGAAACGTGACCCCTGCCATATTGATGATGATGCGGGCGGGGCTTTGACCACTGGCAGCATCCAGCCATGTGCTGACTTGCGACGCTTCTGACGCATCAAAGCGCCCGCTGAGCGCGCCAATTGTGATAAGACCTTCGTTGCGAACGTTCAATTCCATGCTATTTCTCCCTGCTCATTCTCTTCATGAATGCGGATCAATTATGATAAGGGTTATTCAAGAAGAATAATGATAACTGTTCCCCAACAGTACACACCTTCATTATATGTCATGGATGGATATGAATTCGTTAATGCTTGGGTAATTCATAAGCACTTGGAAACTTCTTAATTATCGTAATGAAAGGGAACTTTCCTTTTCAGTTTACCCCTTTCCCTTTATACTGAGGGACATTGACGCTCGACGTAGATAACAGGGGAGAAAACGCAAATGCTGAAGGTGTTTATCGGGGTGGTGCGCTTTCCCGACGACCGTGATTTCGTGATTATGGTGGATGGCGAATCGGGGCCGGTCGAGGATTCGGTACGGCAGGTGATTGAGGAAATTTGGGGCGAAGGCGAGATTAAAGTCAATAACTCCGGTGTCGATTTTACCGAGCTGGTGCACAGCCAAAACGCCGGACACAAGCGGCCTGACGGTTACGTGCTGGGCTGCGAAGTCGGCGGCCTGAAGCGCATCAATTACGCTATTCAGTACGCGCGGCGGATGCACAACTTGCCTTCGGGTTCTGACCAGAGCTAGAGCGTCTTCTTCGCTGATGACTCCTCAATTGGTCGCGCCGGATGTGGCGTTTCAGCAGTCGTATCTTGAGGCGCTGCTTGAGTTCCACGCCGAGAACCGGAATTTAGAGCAGGATGAGACGGTCATTGAGCATGACTTCGCGGGCTATGTGCGTTACCTGCACATGCAATCCACCGACGAACGGCGTGAGGGGTTAGTGCCGGAATCATTTTATTGGCTGGTCGATGACGACCTGTACATCGGGCGCGTTTCGGTGCGGCACAGCCTCAACAACCGCCTGCTGCTTTTTGGCGGACACATCGGCTATGAAATCCGCACCAGCCAGCGGCGCAAAGGCTACGGCACGCTGATCTTACAGTTGGGGTTAGCGAAGGCGCGTTCGGTTGGCATCACACGGGCGCTGGTCACCTGCGACGATGACAACATCGGTTCGGCGAAGGTGATTGAGGCAAACGGCGGCATCCTCGAAAACACGGTGCTTCTCAACCACCGCCCTGTCGCGACGCGGCGGTACTGGATTGATGTAACAGGTTGACAATTGGAGGGATACCGATGGATTTCTTCCGTAAGTTGATTCCACAATATCAAAACGCTGAAGATTTATTCAAACTAGGCAAGGAAGCATTTGAGAAAGAAGATTATTTAGGCGCTATTCAGCATTTTAATGGAGCAATTCGCTTAAACCCTCGCTTTGAGTCTGCTTATCATGCACGAGGCGCAGTTTTTGCTGAACAAGGCCATTATTCAAACGCACTCCTCGACTTTGAGCAAGCCGTTCGTCTTTACCCACATTATTCTTTTTTTCGATCCCTTGCCACAGCTCGATTCAAATTGGGACAATTTCAAAAGGCTGCCGTTGAATATACGAGTGCGATTGCCTTGAATCCAACTGATGGAAGTTTATTTCTTGACAGAGGAATAACATACGCGCAACTTAAGAATTGGGACGATTCCATCAAAGATTTCACTGAGGCACTAAGGCTTGAACATAAGCAATACGACTGTCATATTTGGCGTGGATTCTGCTACGAACAGCTTCGTTCATTTGATTTAGCAATCAAAGATTACACGGAAGCAATACGAATTGACCCTGACAACGTGGTAGCTTTTATAAGCCGTTCTGATGCTAATCTTAAACTGAAAAATCTGACTGAAGCCATCAGTGATGCAGGGCAAGCCATTGTTCTAGACAATAATAATTCCAACGCATTTTGGAAGCGCGGGACTGCATATAGCCGATTAGGAGAAGACGACCTCGCATTAGCTGACCTTAATCGCAGTATTGAACTGAACCCTGAATTTGCATTAGCGTTGACTGAAAGAGGATCGATTTACGCAAGCCGCAATTTGAGCGAACTTGCTCTTAAAGACTTTGATTCTGCTATCAAAAATGATCCTTCATGTGATGTTGCTTATCTTAATCGCGGGGGCGTTTGGTTTAAATTACAGAAATTTGATGCTGCTTTTATTGATTTCAATAAAGTGATTGAACTAGGAACATTCCTATCTGATGCCTATGCTAACCGAGGTGCTGCCAATCTGGAACTTAAGAAATACGATGACGCTAAACGAGATTTAGATAAAGCGATTAACCTAAATCCCTCGGATGGATTAGCCTATCAAAACCGAGCCAGCTTATACAGGGAACTTAATAAAATCGAGGAAGCTCTTGAAGATTTGAAAATGGCACTTGAATTGATGCCGGATAAAGGTGATCTATATACCAGATTGGGAACGGTCTACGGCATGCTGAAAAGGCCTGATGATGCCATAACCAATTTCAATGTGGCTGTTGACAACGCTGTAGATAAAGCTCAGGCGTATAGCGAACGTGCTTGGACGCTATATTGTATGGGTAATTATGTAAAGGCGATGGAAGATTACAATAAGGCCATTGAGTTAAGTCCTGATCTAGCGCCAATTTACAATAATCGGGGTTTGCTCCTTCAAAAGCAGGAAAAATATGTAGAAGCTATGCAAGACTTTGAGCAAGCAATCGAACTTGATCCAAACCTTCCTTTTCCTCATTACAATCGTGGGAAAATACATTTTATCCGCGAGCAATTCAAAGAAGCAATTGCTGAGTTCAAAAAAGCCGTCGAACTGAAACCCAACTACTGGATAGCAATTGCTAATGAAGGACTTTGCTATGCACGTCAACGTGATTTTAAGAATGCCATTACGATCTATAATCAGCTCCTTGAAAAGAAGTCTGACTATGCAATTGCTTACAGCTTTCGTGGATATGCCCGATTCCGTCAGGGCAATCTTGATGAGGCTTTCACAGACCTTGAACGTGCCATAACGATTAGTCCAAAAAGTTCAGCTTGGTACAGCAATCGCGGCGAAGTGTATCTCGAACTCAAACGCTATGCCGAGGCGTTGGTGGATTACCAAAAAGCCTATGAGCTAAAGCCAGACTATTCGTATGCTCTCGCTGGCCTTGCCGCTACTCATTACGCGATGGGCAGCAAGGATGAAGCGAACCGCTATTGGCGTGAACTCCTCAAACTTGAGCCGCGATATGCTGATATGGCGTGGCTGCAAAAGGAACTGAATTGGGCGGATGCGTTGGTCGAAGAAGCCCGAAAACTCGCTGCCGAACTCCCTTAATATCATTGACGACAATAAATGGATAGTGCCTCGAACACAACCCTGATAAGCTAGTGATTGTGAGTTCATTAGCCGAAAACGAGGGTCAACCGCATGAAGCCAACCCCCATTCCTGAACACGAAGCCGATGCCTGTTACGAGGCGGTGGTCGCTAGAGACCGCTCCAAGGACGGGCATTTCGTCACCGCCGTGAAGACGACCGGTATTTACTGCCGCCCGTCATGCCCTGCGCGGACACCGCACCGTAAGAACGTGGTGTTTTATCGCACACCCGCCGAGGCCGAAGCGGCTGGTTTCCGCGCGTGCAAGCGGTGCAGCCCGAACACGCAGGCCTTCGAGGCTGACCTTGCCGAGCAGATTTGCCGCTATGTGGACTCGCACCTCGACGAACGGCTGTCGCTGGATGAGTTGGGTCAAGCGGTCGTCATCAGCCCACAGCATTTACAGCGGATGTTCAAACGGGCGCTGGGTATTTCCCCGCGCGAATATATTGCCGCTCGCCGCCTCGACCATCTGAAAACACGTTTGAAAGCAGGTGATACCGTGACCGAAGCCATGTACGAAGCCGGATTTAGTTCGAGCAGCCGCCTGTACGAAAACGCGCCGGAACGCCTCGGCATGACTCCCGCCGATTACCGCAGCGGGGCGAAGGGGCTGACCATGCGCTACACCCTCTCACCCTCGTCATTGGGCGATGTGCTGGTGGCAGCGACCGAGCGCGGCGTTTGCGCGGTGACGCTGGGTGACGAACCGCAAGTACTGGTCGAGAAACTGCACAATGAATTCCCTGCGGCGACGATTGAGCCGGATGCGGGCAACCTGAAAGAATGGGTTGCTGGTGTGCTGGAATACATCGAAGGGAAGCAGCCGCACATCGAACTGCCACTGGATATTCGCGGCACGGCTTTTCAGCAGCGGGTGTGGCAGGCACTCCAACAAATCCCCTACGGCGAAACCCGCAGCTACAGCGAAATCGCCGAGTCGATGGGGCAGCCGGAAGCGACACGCGCGGTCGCCAGCGCGATTGCTAACAACCACATCGCGGTCGTTATCCCGTGCCACCGTGTTATCCGGCAGGACGGCACGATGGGCGGCTACAAGTGGGGGTTGGCGCGGAAGGAAGCCCTGCTCCAGCGGGAACACGAGCAGCGGTAACGAAATGGCTTCTCGCGAGACTATACCCCGTACTGATTCATGGATAACCGCACTCAGCAGAGGAGCAAACGATGTCTACACAAGTTGAAAAAGCCGACCTCTTTTTTAAACTGCATCAAGAAGGTGCTGCGCTTTTGCTGCTGCCGAATGCTTGGGATGTCGCCAGCGCCAAGGTGTTCGAGGCGGCAGGCTTCCCCGCAGTCGCGACTACCAGCGCGGGCGTAGCCTTCGCCAATGGGTATCCCGATGGGCAGAAGATCAGCCGTGATGAGATGCTCAGTCATATCAAACGCATGGCTTCGGTGTTAAATGTACCCCTTAACGCAGACATCGAAGGCGGTTATGGGCCGACACCCGCAGATGTGGCCGCAACAGTGAAGGGTGTAGTTGAGGCGGGCGCGGCGGGCATCAACCTTGAGGATAATAATGGGCAACCGAATGCGTTGTTCGGTGTCGAAGCGCAGGAGAACCGAATCAAGGCCGCGCGGGATGCCTCCGGCAAGGCGCTGGTGATTAACGCGCGAACGGATGTGTTCCTGCACCAAGTCGGGCCGGAAGCCAGCCGTTTGGAGGAAACGATCTTTCGTGCCAAAGCCTATTTGAGTGCAGGGGCGGACAGCATCTTTGTCCCCGGTGTGGTGGATAAGGCCACGATTGAAACGCTGGTGAAGGCAATCGCCGCGCCGGTGAACATTATGGCGGGGCCGGGTGCGCCGTCCGCGCGGGAACTGTTCGCGATGGGTGTGCGGCGGGTCAGTGTAGGTGTGGCCGCGATGCTGGCGACGATGGGGCTGATGCGTGAGATCGCCCATGAGCTGCGCGACTCCGGCACGTATGAACACATCGCCAAGCACCCGTACAGCTATGGCGAGGCATCGCTGCTGTTCAGCCGTAAATCGGAGTGATGCAGGGCGATCCGTACTCCTGTTCAATTATTCCTCAGCCTAGATCATTGGGTTCGCAAAAATTCTGCCTTTGAAGCACGGCAGAACTTTTGCATTTATGATTCCGTCATGAACTTGAAGACCGGTAGTGATAGGTAAGTGCAAGGCATTCTCCCTAACATCAATAATTACAATCATATTTTAACCAAAAGGAGAAGATATAGGCATTCAATCCCTAAGGACATTCTTGCCTGTATTTTTTGAGTTCACCTTTGGAGGCAATCGTTGAAGAAGTTATTGCTCTTGAGTTTACTCTTATTCACCTTTTTAGTCCCCTTCTCTGCAGCCGCACAAGATGACACCCCTGAAGATGACTATACACCGCTGATTTTCGGTGACAATGTTTTCTCGCTTCTTTATCCATCGGCATGGACGCTGGATACTGATCTGGACACCGGAACATTCACTTTTACCAGTGACCCGTCCATTTTGTCTCGTGAGGTTCAACCCTACGCGGCGGGTGAAATTACGGTGACACTCAACCTGCTCATGTCGGCTAAACCCATCACAAATGACGACACGCTTGAACCCTTGTTGACCAATTTGCTGAGTACGCTGCGTTATGGTGCGGATGGCAAGCTGCTCTCAACCTTTAATCCAACCATCGCAAGCCTCATGCCTTCCGCCGAAGGCGTACCTGCTATCGCCCGCGCTACCTTTTCCGACACAAGGTTGGGCGAGGGGATGATTTACGTATGGCGGATCACCGATGAAGTCGTTGGGCTTGTTGTGGTTAATACGGCTGTTGGCGAAATTTCCTTCCACGAACCGGAGGTGTTAACGCTTATTCAATCGGTGCGTTTTAATACGACCCTTGTCGAATTGAACGAACTTGCCGCTCAACAACAAGGAAGTGGGTCATGAACCGTCGTTTAATCCTACCTATCATGCTGATCGTACTGATCGTTTCTGCCATCACCCCTTTTATCTTTACCGTCCAAGCCAGCGCGGGTTGCAGCGCGGTCGGCGGCCTGAGTGGTTTCTATGTTGAAACCCAATCGCGCAGCAGTGGTTCGCTCGCTTTTTCGGCGGGTGATACCATCAAAGTAGCGGTGACAGGCCCCGGCAACAGCGGCGCGACCACCATCCGGTTAGCGGTTTCCGGCCCTGCTGGTTTCGACCAAACCAGTGCCTCATCCCTGAGCTTCACCATCCCCTCGGATGGCAATTATGATGTCACGGTTGGCAATGCGTCGATGGAAGATTTGAACAGTGTCACCGTGTCTTGTGTAACCTCAAGTGGTGGCGGCGGTGTGGCTGGCCCGCCGTGGAGTGGATACAGCGATGGTCGCCTCAGCCCCGATATGGCTGAGAACTTCTCCCTTTGGTGTTTACGTAATAACTTGGATGTTTACCGCGCCCCCAACGGTAAGGGTGAATTTATCGTATCCATTCCGCTCGCTCAGATTATTGCGATAAAGCCCGAAAAGGTGATGACCATCAAAACCAAATTCGGCCCGTTATTCATACGGCGTGATAAAAATAATGTGTTCTATGTTGAGGGAACTATCGGCACGAATGCGCCCGCTTTCGCGTCCAAGTACTTCCTCATGGAAGCATGTTTCAAGGCGAATGGCGCGGAGGTAAAGCCGCCTTCAAACCCCATCCCGGTGAAACCGACCGTGATACCATCCGTGACACCGAACCCAACTGCAACACCCAAACCGACCTTAACACCATCGCCTATACCAACCATCACACCTGTGGTTGCCGTAACGTTGACACCGGGTTCCAGTAACGGTTCTCAAGGGAACAACCTCGTGACGTTGTTGGTTGACCTCGGCCCACTCGATCCGAGCAAAGACAGGGATGGTGATGGCGTTCGTAACACCCTTGATCTTTGCCCTGATGACCCTAACCCCGGCCTCGCTTTTGGCTGTCCCGATACCGACGGTGATACGCTAAGCGATCCGGTGGACGCATGTCCCAACGAGTTTGGTATTGTCGGGATGCGTGGTTGCGCGGATACCGATGGCGATGGCGTATCATCTCTAAATGACCTTTGCCCGAATTATGCGCCACCGGCTGGTTCGACCAGCGCATATGGCTGCCCCGACGCGGATGGTGACGGCTATCCCAATATCGCGGATTGGTGTCCGTTCCGAAGTAATACAGCCGGAGTCGTCCTTTTCATGGGCTGCCCCGACCCTGACGGCGATGGCTTCCTTTCGCGGGAATTCCCGCTTGTGCCAGCGGAATATTACGATGATTGTCCGCGCTACCCCTACCCGTGGGATGATGCAAATGGTACATGCCCGGATACAACCATACTCGCGCCGGTTATACCCGCTGCACCATCACAGATATTCGCCTATGCAGCTCAAACGGGCGCATATGATGGGCTTGTCTTGCAAACGGATGATGAAGCAGCAGCTTGTATCTCCGGTAAGTATGGGTTCTGCGGTCTATTCGACTAATCCGCTTACTGTTGTAATCGTGCTTTAACAAAAACGCCGCTAACCGAGTTAGCGGCGTTTTCAACCCCATATATTTTATCGATAAGACCACTTTCACAATCTTTCGGATCTCTCAATTGACCCTTAATACGCCCTCCGTAACCAAGTAAGTCCACCGCGCAAGAAACGGATAGACTCATCAGGTGGTTTGCCCTTACACTGAGAATTATAGGAGGGCATAATGCTGAATTCACGCGGTAAAGAGCGTTTTGATGTTGATCTGGCGAACCGGCTGGCACGTTATATCCAAGCCTGCCCGACAGAAACACCCACACTGGACGAGATGAGCGCGGCGTTTAACGTCAGCCCATTTCACCTACAGCGCACCTTTAAGCGTGTCGTCGGCATTACCCCGCGCCAATATGCGGATTACAACCGCCTCAAGCAGTTGAAGTGCCGGTTGCGCGAGGGCGAAAAGGTGACGGATGCCCTGTACAACGTGGGCTACGGATCGAGCAGCCGCTTGTACGAACACGCGCAGGGGACGATGGGCATGACCCCCGCCACCTACAGCAAGGGCGGCGCGGGCATGTATATCCACTTCTTGATTACCGCCTGTCATTTGGGGCGTATCCTGATCGGCATGACCGAGCGCGGCATTTGTGCGGTACACATCGGTACGAAAGATGCTGAACTGGAAGCGGTACTGCGGCGGGAATATCCGGCAGCGGTGATTGAGGAAAGCGACTGCGCGGCCTGTGATTGGGTCAAAGATTTATTGGAGATGATCGACGGCACACGCCCGCATATGGATTTGCCGCTAGATATTCAGGGTACGGCTTTCCAATGGAAGGTGTGGCAGGCGCTCCTCGAAATTCCTTACGGCGAGACGCGCACTTACGGCGAGATCGCTGCGGCGATTGGTCACCCACATGCGGCGCGTGCGGTCGCCGAGGCTGTCAACGCCAACCCGACCGCCATCATTATTCCCTGCCACCGTGCGGGGTGCAAAGATGGTGCGCCGACCAAGTATTACAGTGAACGCTCGATCAAGGCTAAGAAGGTACTACTGGAAATCGAGCAATCACCCACTCAATAAGTTCCGACCGTTTTTAGTGCCTCTACATTCTCAAAACCGATAGTTAACGGCACGATTATCTCGTGCTTTGCGTCTATGAAGGAGTCGTATCATGTCTTATCAACACCCGATGATTTTATTTGTGGGCAGTCATGAGCAGGGAACCGAACTGCTCAACGCTGTAGAGCCGATGGGCTGGTGGGTATACCAGCCGGAAACCGCCAACGATGCGCTGGGTATGTACGTTGGTTTTCTGCCGGATGTCGTGGTGATGGATGCGACTGTCACACCGGAGGTTGCCGAAGAAGTGTATTTCCACCTCGCCTCGATTGAAGCCGAGCCGGTGATTGTACTGGGCGGCGACAGCGTGTGGAGCGACCGTGTAACCCACCATCTGCCAGCGGATGCCCGCATCACCGAGATTATCGGCTGCGTGGCGGAAGTCACCGAAGCGGAATGGCAGCCGGAAGCCAGCCGCTAAACAGTGGATTTAGGCTACACAAACAAAAAGAGTCGCGCTGGCGACTCTTTTTGTTTTCAGTATGGAAGCTATGCTAGGGGACGTTATGGGTGGCTTGCCCCGCAGCGTTGATTTGAATAACACCGCCCCAGTTGCACATGAGTTTGCATGTATTGTTCAGTGCAGGTTTACCGGCAATCATCACGGTGGGGGAACCGGGTGCCCACGGTGCAGGTGTGACCGGGATACAGGGCATAGGCGTTAGAACGCCACTCGCAGCGGCAGTCGCGGCGGCAACGGTTGGGTTCGCCAATGATGAGCACATCCCAAAGGGCATAATATTTTTCATGGGAATGTTGTCCATAATTGTAGCAGCAGGCACACTGCTTGATGTCACCATGTTTTCTGGTGTTACGACCAGTGTAGAAGGTGCTGCCCCAAACGAACATAGTAACGGTGCGCCCATCACAACCTGTTGTCCCATAATGCTTTTTCCTATTCACTCCATTTTTCTCACTATAATCCAAACAAGGGGATGGAACAAGTTAAGTTGTGATGCAACAAAGCACTATTTTAGATCGTTGTCTTGCTACCTAAACACCTTAGCAACCTCAGTTGGTTTGGCAGTGTAGGCGTACTTCAAACACCGAATTCGCTGAAATACCTGAGTTTTCGGTGGTTCGGGGCATTTTCTCAAAAACCTCCCCATCCAAAAACTCGAAGTTGCGGTCGGCATTTTCCGGCAGCAGGGCGAAAGCGAGAAATTCCTCGTAGGTCATCGGTTTGCTGGGGGCTTGAAACACCATCGTTCAATTCCTCATGCTTATCTTTACGAAGGCCACAAATCACTAACGGCTATTTTTAAACCGGAGAGGATGCCGCGCCCTTCTAGAAAATCTCCGTTACGAAACGTTTGAACGGGCTGCCCACTGACGTAAACCTCGACAATTTGCCGTGATGGATGAATGAGCCACACATCACAGCCAGCCGCTAAATAGTTCGCGATTTTATGAGCGAGTTTTTCGCGCTCATCGGCGCTGTTTATATTGCCGGGGGATAGCACTTCGATAACGAGTTCGGGCGCAACATTTGGATAGGCTTCGGTAGAAGTATGCGGTTGGCGCTGGTAGCTAACGAAAGCACAATCAGGGATATACTGCTCGCCAGAGATGGTATATCCACCGTCAGCAACCGTCACACGACCGAGTTTGCGTGGTCGAGCGAAACTGTATAATTCCCCGGCAAATACACCCGCGATTTCTGATGCTTTATTATTCGATACCACTTCAAAAATCTCTCCCCCGATGAACTCAAAATTGCGGTCGGCGTTTTCCGGCAGCAGGGCGAAGATGATAAATTCGTCGTAGGTCATCGGTTTGCCGGGAGCTTGAAACACCATCGTTCAATTCCTCATGCTTTTAGGACAGTATACCTGTTTTCAGATGAAGCGGTTTTCTACTTCATCACCGGCACTTTCAGGTAATCCGGTGGTACGAACAGCGAGCCTTCGGTCGTGCCTTGATCGACGATCTTTTGCAGCCGCTGGTCAAGTTCGGCGGAGGTGGTTTTACCCGCGAAGTACCGCTGGAACGCGCCAACCACCTGCCGCACTTCATCGGCGGTTTCATGCACGAATTCGAGGCGGTAACTGCTGATACCGCTGCCCAGCATCGCGTCGAGGTGGCGGGCGGCGACCTGTGCCTGCGCCCCGAAAACCGTGTTGCGGCAGCCGACATCCGCCATGACCGGATGTGCGCGACCCTGCACATCCCGCAGCGCGACCTTATGGCTTTCGCAGGGGTGACCACAGTCAAGATAGCTGGTGCCATTGGAGAGGAAGCGGCAGAAAACGCAGTGTTCAGTATGGAACACGGGCAGGTGATGATAGGCGATGACCTCAAAGCGCCCACCGCCGATTTCCCCCGCCAGCTTACCTATCTGGTCGGCGTTCAGGTCATGGGTGGGGGTGATGGTTTCTACGCCGAGCTTGAAGTAGGTGTCGGCGCTGATCTGATTGGCGACGTTCAGGCTGAAATCCCCGATGAGCGGGTGCTGGTGACGACCCTGCAAGGCTTCCAAGAGGCCGCCGGAACGCACCAGAATGGCACAATCCAACCGCAGCAGGAAGTTCACCACGCGCTGCTCGTGGGGTTTGAGGACGCGCGGACTGGCGACACGAGCGATAATGCCAGCGGCCTTGATCTGTTCGACGGCGGGACGCAAACCATAGAGTTCGAGGTAATCAAGAGTGATGCTGGCAGGCTTTAGCGCGAGTGCTGCTTCGAGCTGTTCGGGTGTGCGGACAAGCAGGTGAAGCTGCGGTGTGACCGTTTCACGCGCATAATGCTCGACGGCTGCGATAGCTTCGTTCAACCTAGCGACGGGGTTTTCAGTCTTGCCGATGGGCTGGTTGGATTGCAGGTGGCTTAACTGTTCGGCTGCTTCCTGGCGCAAACGGTTAAGCAGCGAACTGGGGATAAACGGATCGCCATCAAGGTCGGTGGTGAGGTCGCCAAGCTGGTAGACGGTATTACCCAAGCGCCCCAACTGCTGATGCAGATATTCAGCCGTGACGCTGCGGCTGTTGGCGCGGGTCAGGACTTCATCGGACTGCACGCTGACGGCGAGTTCGGGCTGCTTTGCCAGCGACCATGTGAGTGACAGCGGCTGTCCGGCTTGAGCGACGACGTGGACGTTGACATCCTGCTTGTGGATGGGCGCGCTGGCCTGTGTATAGACCTTCGCGGCTTTATCGACGTTGACATCATGGGTGCGCCATACCCAATCGCCGACGCGGATGCGCGAGAAGTCGATCTCGCGGTTGCCGAAGGTGAGTTCCAGCCGCTTGCCAACCGGATTGACGGTGTAGAGATGCCCACCTTCTTCTTTGGCTTCGGGCGTGCGCCAATCGGCGGCATCAAAAACGATACCGTCACCGGCTTTCAGTGGGGCAGTATCCCGAATATCGCTCGGTTCGATCACTACCCGATCTTTGTTGACCTGCGTTACCCGACCGCACAGCACACCACGGTGACGGGGTGAGCGACCGCTGACGACTTCTTGGTGGTTGGTTCCGCTGACGAAGTAGGCCCCCAAGCCGCGCGAATAGACCTGCTCAATCGCGAGTTCCTGCTGCGGGGTGACAGGGTTCGGGCGCTGTTCCCACGCGGCATCGACGGCTTGGCGGTAGGCGCTGGTCGTGAGGGCGACGTAGTTCTCGTCTTTGTAGCGGCCTTCGATTTTGAGGGTCGAGATACCGATTTCCATAATTTCAGGTACTTGATGCAGCGCATACAAATCACCGGGGGAGAGTAGATAACGGGCATCACCCAGCGGCTTGAGCACATCATCCACGATGAGTTCATACGGCAGGCGGCAGGCTTGAGCGCACTGACCCCGGTTGGCGCTGCGTCCGCCCCATGCTTCCGACGAGAAGCACTGGCCGGAATAAGACACACACAACGCGCCGTGAACGAACATTTCGAGTTCGCAGTCGGTTTGTTCGCGGATGGCGGCGATTTCTTTGAGCGAGAGTTCACGCGCCAGTACGACGCGGCTGACCCCGAAACGCTGCGCCAGCGCCACGCCTTCCGCACTGGTGATGCTCATCTGCGTGCTGCCGTGAATGTCGACATGCGGCGCGATCTGGTGGGCGAGTTGGGCGATACCCACGTCCTGAACGATCAGTGAATCGGCACCGGCCTTCGCGATCTGCTCGATGGTTTTGACGGCCTCGCGCAGTTCGTGGTCGAAGATCAGCGTGTTAAAAGTGACGTAACCTTTTACGCCCCGGCTGTGCAGCGTCCGCATGACATCCGGCAGTTCGGTGAGGGTGAAGCCGACTTTGGCGCGGGCGGTGAAGTGCTTGAGGCCGAAGTAAACGGCATCCGCCCCCGCCTCAACTGCGGCGTTCAGTTGGGGCCAATAGCCTGCCGGACTCATAATTTCAGGTTTTAGGTGCATCATCTATTCGCGTGGCTCGTAAATGGACAGGTTGAACCCCCTCATCCCAACCCTTCTCCCCCGCAAGCAAGGGAGAAGGGCTTAAAAACCTACTTGAGTGTGCAGCGGAGAGGGGTATAAAAGACTAACACACTTATTATATAAGTCGTTCATAATGGAGGATGTGTATACCCCGCATTATCGCATAGACGCATCCAATTCTCTACTCTATACCCCGCGTTAACCATCTACTGAGCAAAAGCCGCCCTTAATCCGCCTTATACTGAGCGCAACATGACGAAGCGGAGGTTCAGAACCCCTATCCCCCAGCCCCTTTCCCCGCAAGCAGAGAAAGGGAAGTCCTGATGGGGTAGAGAAGGGTTCGATACATTTCATAGAGGCGAATATGGACGAACCGACTCGTGTCCGCGAGATTTATGACCGGCTGACACAAACGCGCGACGAACAGCACTGGCAGCCGACCAGCCTGAGCCATTTTGAGGGGCAGCCGTTTAAGGCGCTGCTGGCGGGGATGTTGAGCGCCCAAACGCGCGAGGAAAATACCACAGCCGCGATCAATAACCTGCTGGCGCTGGCGGATACACCGGAAGGCATCGCGCAACTCAGCGACGAGCAAATCCGTAAAGCAATTAGTCCGGTGATGTACTTTGAGGGGAAAGTCCGCTACGTGCGGGACATCGCCGAGAAAGTGGCCGCGAACGGTGGTGAAGTGCCGCGTACCATCGAAGGGCTGATGGAATACAAGGGTGTGGGTTGGAAGGTGGCGGTGCTGACGCTGGCGGTCGGCTACGGCATCTATGACAATATCACGGTGGATGTGCATGTGGCGCGGATTGGCATCCGGCTGGGGTTGGTGAAGCCGACGACCAAGCAGCCGCCGAAGGTCAACGACGAACTGAAACAGGTGCTGCCGCGTGAGATGTGGCCGCATTGGAATGCGCTGATGGTGATGTTCGGGCGGGCGATTTGCCTACCGACCTACCCACAGTGTCCGCGCTGCCCGTTGAACGACATCTGCCCGAAGGTGGGCGTGGTGCGGCGAGGGTAATTCTCTGCGGCTCAATCAGGATTTCTCGCGGTATAATCAGCCGCAGTTGGAAAAGGATTTGGTGATGAATAACATTAACTTCCGAAACGTGCTGCTGGCGATTGGCGCGATTGTGCTGGTCATCCTCGGCATGAATATTTTAAGCACGCTGATCGGCTCGATTATCCCGATTGCGATTACGGGCGTGGTGGCGTTTATCCTCGGTCGGCTGACAGCGGGGCGCAGCATGGGTGCGTTATTCCGCACGGCGCAAACGGCTGGCAGTACGGTGATGGCTGCGGCCTCGCGCATGGTGGAGGAGAAGCCGCCGGTGGTGGTACAGGGGAAGGTGAACGCTGCCCCTTCTGCCCAACCCGCCGAAGCCGCCGCGCCACCGCCTGCCGCGAAGGCCGAACCGCAGGTCAAGAACCGCGAACTGTTGGATGAGGACTTTGAGGTCAAAACACCGGAACAGATCGCGGCTGAGTCCAAGCGATTGGAAGCCGAGGCCAGCCAGAAGGCCGCTACGTTGGATGCCAAAGCATTGATTGAGGAACGCAAGAAGCGGTTGTTGGGTAATCAGGGTGGGGAGCGTTAAACCCCTTTTGATGCGGAACATCAATCTGACAGCACCCCATATTTCCGCTGGAAGATTGCTGTCCACTTTACTTGTTTGTTTGATATGTGTAGGCTGCGGAACAATCGCCCCGCCAATCTATGCTGATGCTGTAACCCCGATTAAGATTGAAGTCTTTTCGTCTCCCTCAGATAATGCGAGTAAACCTTTTACAGTAGAAGTAATAGGTCTTCGTAGCGGCACAAATGTGTGTGTTGTTACCAATCAGCGCCATTATTGGGAAAACGGTGACCGAACCGAAACAGCCCAACCGCATCCAATTCGTGTCCAAATTGATGATGAAATCACGCTGTTCCGAGATGATATGTCCATCTTTTGGAACAATGCGAGTATTAGTCATGTCTACGACGATAAAAACCAATTACTTGGTTCCTACCTTACCACACCGATGCATATCTGTTTCGGTAGATATTTATCGCAACTAGAAATGGGTACGCACAAGGGTGTTATAGAAATTACTTCAACATCAGGGAAAATGCATCGCTACGAATGGGCATTTAATATTGAGCCGCTTGAGCAAATAGCCATTCAGTCATCACTCATACCAACTACCACGCATCTCGAGAATAACCCTCAACCAACACCTGATTTTGTGCGGCGATTATCCAATGTTGCCGTACAGGTTAATTCCTTTGACTGCCCATATTTTGTCTTGAATGAGGGCATCCCAATTGAATTAGATACCAAGCCATTTGATAGTATCCAATTTTTAGTTGATAATCTCACTCTATCTATTGATGGAAATGTCATCCCTCAGCAAGAAATTTGTATTCGTGAAACGGATTACGGCAGCCTAAGGTTATATCTGGATACAAGCCGACTTGCGGGGGGGCGGCATCTCGCTCGTATGAATGTACGGACTGATGGCTTAAAAGACAATACTATTTACTGGATATTTCGGGTTGAGCTGCCCATAAAATAATGACCCTTACATCGTTACTTGAAGGCACGCGCGTCCGGCTCGTGCCGTTGAATGCCGCCGATACCGCGACGGTTGCTGGTTGGCAGCATGATGCCAGTTACCTGCGTTTACTCGACGCGAACGCCGCTTACCCCAAGAGCGAGTCGCAGGTGGGCGAGTGGATACGCGAGGGGCAGCGGGGACGGGAACACTTCCTCTTTGGCATCCGTGTCCTGCTGAGTGATGACCTGATCGGCTTTGTCGAGTTGGGTGACGTGTTGTGGACGCACCGCAACAGTTGGCTGACGATTGCTATCGGCGAGCCGGAATACCGCAGCCGGGGTTACGGCTCGGAGGCACTGGATTTGGTGCTGGACTTTGCCTTCCGCGAACTGAACCTCCACCGCATTCAACTGACGGTGTTTAGCTACAACGAAGCGGCGATCCACGTTTACGAGAAGCTGGGCTTCCAACGTGAGGGTGTTTACCGCGAGTTCCTCGAACGGGATGGGCAGCGCTACGATATGTACCTGTACGCGATGCTGCGGCGCGAGTGGGAGCGGGGCGGGGCTGCAAGTTGAAATGCAGTAAATGTTGCAAATATTGAATAAATTGCAAAAGTTCCGCTGAAATGACGGGCGGGAAGCTCCCTTGTATCCGCTGAATTGACATTTTATGACGGCAGGAGGCTCGGCTGTAACCGCTGAAATGACACAACTGCGGCAGATTTACGGGAGCAATCCGCCGCTGTTCACAAAATGGCGGTTGTGAGGGAGCGTTTCGCCGCGCATGTGAATTACCCCGGAATATCCGTATCAGTAGGGCCATCTTGTAAATTTCCTGTGACTAAAATCGAGTGACCGAAGAATAAGTCGCCGTCATCGTGCCAGAAGGCAAAGCCGCCCTCTATATAGATGGAGATCGATTCTAATGACATGCGAGCTTTGAATTCATCGGGTGACAATGGTTGTTCATCATCATCCAGCCACATTTCATTTTTCAAAGGCAGCTTTTCCTGAACGGCAAAGTCCATGACGCGCTGATTCCACAGGGACTGGTTGTTCCAGAGTTCGGTCACCGTTTGGAGTAGGTCATCATCCGGCGGGGAATCGGCCTCGCCCGGGAGGTCGAGCCGTATCGGTTGTCCAACCCATTCCAAAGAAGTCTGCCACCAACTCACTCTTCGATCAAATGTAAAAGTTCCAAAGCGACTATGCTCATAGGTTAGCGGCTGAGATATTTCAGCGGCGATCTGGTTCAATTCGCGATCAGTCTCTACATTTGAGTCGATTAATTCCACAAATTCTGCTGTGCCATTATTGAAGTTTCGGATGCGAACTTTGACAATACTGAGGCTGTGTATGTCCTTCATCAGATCATTTAATTGATCGTGGGTCATATCGCCTTTGACGAGCAAATCCGTTCGGTGCAAAACATTGTTAGCGTCTCGCCAAGCGGAAAAGGTGAATCTTAGTGTCCATATCGGGGTGCGGATTGAAAAACCGCCGCTACCACGTGGGTGAACCAAGCCCACCACAATCATTTCATTTCCAGACGAACCCGATTGCCCATTCATGTCCATCAGCGCTGCTCCAGTGTGTTGCGTTTTGGATCGATCCCATCCATATCATGATGGTGGTTGCGAAGTAAGTGATGCATGTGGTTTGGTGGCGGGTAAATTCGACCCCACCCCAACCCCTCCCCGTAGTAACAGGGAGGGGCTTTAAAGACTTTTATGGCTCACCGTCCATAGGAGGTTGCTATAAAATAGTATCCACCGTTTAGTGTGGTGTTACCTGTAACCGGGTAGGACTGCATTAAGTGGTGGATGATTATTTTAAGCCCTCACCCCCACGATGGTACGTTCGCAGGCTCACTCCACCATCAGCTCTCTCCCTCAGGGCGAGGGACTTTAAAGACTTTTATGGTTCATTTTGCGATGAAATCGACACAAAATGAATTTCCACCGTTTAGTGTGGTGTTACCTGTAACCGCTACTAAACCTATTATAGCACAAAAATTCTGACGTGATGGTTCGAATTTTCAAACCGTGGGCAAATCTTTTGCCGATAAAGGTTAGAGATATTGCAGGACGCTGTGCGGGTGTTTGCGCTTGACGAGGCGGTAGACGGCACAGGCGAGGACGGCGATGGGCAGCACCATCAGGACGATCAACAGGGAACGTTCGAGGGCGGGAAGCTGTAACGGGGCGATGATCGGGCTGATGAGTTCGATTAAGCGCACATGGATGATGTAGAAGAACAGCGACGACTGCCCCAAGATGACCAGCACTTTGCGCGGTTGGGTCATGGTGAGGTGCTGCAAGCGGTTATAGAGGGCGATGAGCAGGAAGGCCAAGCCGGTGTAGAGCGAGAGATAGGCGAAGTCGGGCGGGTGCTTGCCGAAGATGAGGGGGTTATCGGGATACAAACTCCACAGGTCGCCGATGAACATATTGGCGGTAAAGAGTGCCAAGCAGCCTGCCCCCAACCAAAGCGACAGTTTGCCCAACGACAATCCCTTACGCAGAACCAGCGTGGCGGTGATGAAGCCGAGCAGAACAACTGGCAGCCACGGCAGCGCGGGGAACTGGGTTTTCCATGTGATGTCCTCGACGCTGGGAGCCAGCAGCACGGCGCGGAGAACCGATTCTTCGCGCGGCCATTCCCCCGCGATGGTGAGGCTGTGGTAGTAGAACTGCGTACCGAGCAGCACGATGAGCGCCAAGACTGCCATACCGCGCCAATCCAGCCGCCGCAGCCACGCCATGACGCACACACAGATGCCCATGCCCGTCAGGACTGACATATGCTCGGAGTAGTACGGTGGGTTGAGCTGAAGATTCATGACAGCAAGGTCGAGGATGATGAGGACGATACCGCGCGTGAATAGGAAGCGGGTGATGCGCCACTCGCTCCAGCCTTTGCGCCGCCGCGAGTCGGCAAAAAGGGCGATGCTGAAGCCGCCAAGCAGGAAAAATGCGGGTGTCGCCAATTGGAGGACGAAGCCGATGATGCTTTCCGGCGCACGGAGGTTGGGGGCGATCATGTTATCCCAACCATAGGCCACGCCGTAATCGAGATCATCGAGCCACCAACTGCTGTGGCTGATGAGCATCAACAGCATGGCGAAGCCGCGTACGACATCGAGGGCTAACATTCGGTTTGATCGGGTAAAGGATGGGGATTGCTCAACAGTCATGCGGCAGGGTTGTTCCTCGTGGGCAAAGCGATAGGATGCTCAAGTGCGTGTGGCACTCGATCAATGAATGGACATAGGTTTTCAACTTACAATGGGAGAGGCGAAGGCAGAAGATTAACCGCCAAGTCGCCAAGATTTGTGGCTAATTTAACGCAGCGGCGGTGATGGGTCAACCGACGATTGGGCTACGGGGATAAAAGTACCAATAGTTATTCGCCGCGTTCAATTGGATTGTCTGCAAACGAACCATAGGTTGTGTCGAAATAACCGATAGGCCAACCATTGGCATCAGTTGGCTTAGAGTTTATAGCCGACGCTGCCCGTGCTTTGAGTATCATCACATGCTGATCGAACTCAACGAACTCATCCAATTCCGCGCGTTCTTCGGGTGTGGTGTCACCCTCATTGTTTTTCTCAAACAATTCTTCTAGACGCGCTTGCATGTCCTCAGAAATTTTGAAGGCGAGAATTTGCTGCGGTGTCGCTAAGTTCGCGAGGTAATCCACCAGCCCGTGATAGATGGGTACTTTAATTTGGGTCGCCATAAGTCTCTCCGGTACACGTCTATTGGGGCTAGTATAGCACCAAGAAACCAATCGCCGCTTACTCAATATACCCCAACGCGCGGAGGTGATCGACCACCGATTCATCGACCTCGGCGGTGCTGCTGGCGGCTTCCACACGCTGCGACTCGGCTTTGTTGACCTGCATGGCGAGGATGCGCCGGGTGGCGCTAAGGATGGCGGGTTCTTGAGCGGCGACGTTGTGACTGTCGGTGGGGTCGGTGGCGATGTTGAACAAGCCTTCGACCTGCTGTCCGACGACCGCCAGTTTGTGATGGTCTTGGTAGAGGGCGCGGCGGGTGTTTTGCAAGCGCAGCCGTTGAATGGAGGCGGCATTACGGTGCTGGATGACGTTGAGAAAGGTCAGCGGTGGGAAGGCTTCGGCCATCGCGATATTCTGCTCAGGGTCACTTGCCCCGTGTGCCAATTCCGAGAGCGCCAGCGAAGGCGCACCCTCGGCGGTGTTCGGCGGGGTGATGTTCGCCACCTCTAAGACGCTGTGGAACAGGCGGCGGGTGGAAACCGTGTTCAGCACACGCTTGCCAGAAGGGTAACGTTCGGGGTAGTGGATGATAAGCGGCACATGCACCAGCTCTTGATAGACGACGAAGCCATGCCCGACGAACTCGTGGTCGCCGTGGCCTTCACCGTGGTCAGCGCAGATGACGACCAGTGTGTTATCGAGCGTGTCACTGTCCTTCAGCCACTTGAGCAGGCGACCGAGATGCGCGTCCTGACTGGCGATTTCGGCATCGTAGAAGTGGTTGAGGGTTTCGCGTTCCCAATCTTGCAGCGGCGGGTCGGTGGGGCTGGCCCAGCGGGCAGCCTCGCTGTTGAAGCGGCGCATGAAGGTGTAGGTGTGGCGGTCGTGGCGGATTTCCGGCGCAACACGGTCGAGCGTATCCTGCGGCGGGTTGTAGGGCATGTGCGAACCCATCAGGTTCAAGAAGGCGAACAGCGGCTTCTCGCTGCCACCAGCGGACTGCTGCCGCCAATAATTCATGAGGTCGTCAATCGAGTGGGCGGTGTTGCCCTTGTAATTAATCAAGCGCGTCCAGTAGGGGACGAACAGCGGGTTCAGCGACATGCGGAACAGGAAATCCGAGTGGGCAAATTGGTTGCCGAGCGGACGGGCGAGGTAGCGCCGGAACAGGTGCAGTGCTTCGCGGTGGAGGCGGCTGCGCTGCTGCTCGGTCGGGCGAAAGGGTGCGGCGCTGGCATAGTTGTAAAAGCGGTTGAAGCCGCGCTGCAAGCCGTGGTTAAGCACACCCACCAGCGGGTTATTGCAGAAGGCGACCGTATCGTAGCCCTCGCCGCGCAGGAGTTCAGCCAGCAGTGGATAGGCACGGGGCAGCAAACCGTCGGCTTGCGTCAGCCCGTGGGTACTGGGGTAAGCGCCGGTAAACATCGAGGCGTGGGACGGCACCGTCCATTGGGCGGCAGAAACGGCACGCTCGAACAGGGTGGCGTTTTGGGCGAAAGCATCGAGTTGTGGGGAGGTGTCGCGGTCGTGGCCGTAAATCGAAAGTCGGTCGCGGCGCATGGTGTCCAGAACGATAAACAGGATATTCGGTTGTACAGCCATATGGGAATCGACTCGGTTTCAACTGAAGTTTAACGTCGATGCCTAGCATAGCACTGTCGTAGGGTGCGTTCAATATGCCATTCGGAGCCAACTGAATAGGAATATTGGACATCGCTACCGAAGCGGTGGTGTCTGTTAATCATCCCTATCATACGCGATCCAAAAACTGTGCTACGCTAGATTGGATGAACCTTTTTGAGACGGAAACCGTGTCATATAAAGAAACGGATTTCACTTTTTCCAGCACGATATGCTGTTTGAACCACACTGATGACGATTTATGGCTGAGTCGAAACTGCTAACCTCATCGACCATTCGACGCTCACGCTGGCTGGCGCTGCCTGCGGTATTGGTGACGCTGGGCGGGGTGTTGTTCTGGTGGCTGCGAAACCCGAACCGCCCCGCGCCGGAGGTGGAGCCACTGCCCTCACCCCGCTCGCAGCCTCTTGACACGCCGGTTGTCGAAGTGTCCCCTGCTCCCCCACCAACCGCGCCGCAGTCAAGGCTGCGCTGGCTGCTGTACATCGGCGGCACGATGTTTGTCGCTTGTCTGCTGATTATTTTAAGCGGCGATAACCCCGAACTTTCGGCAGCCTCGTTCATGCTGGTGTTGATGGCCTCGGTGGTCTATTTGCTTTTCATTTCAGCGGGGCGGATCGGTCACGGATTACAACACGTCCAACAGAGCAGCGGCTATCTAGAAGCCTTACGCGCACGGGTGGGGACGCTGGTGTCGTTTGGATCGGGTTCGATTGCCGTATTTTTGGCGGTGTCGAGCGCGGTCTTATTCTGGTATATCCGTTCCTATGAAAACCTGCGCGATCAAGCGGCATTGATGTTTATCTTTAGCGTAATGTTTGTGTTTTTGGCGCTGCTGCTTTACCCCCAACAAGGGTATACGCGCCTCTGGATGACGATCACGGCTTCCGTTCCCGCCTACGCCGCCCGTGGATGGCGACCGGGCATGAGCTTATTTCTCCAGCGGACTCGAACCCGATTAGCACTCTTTACGGGAATCCTGCTGTTGGTGGTCGTCACCGAGATCAACGGGCAGTTTTTGAAATCGTCACTGGCACGAGCGGCGACGGTACAGTTTCAATTTCTGGTGCTGGTCGTCGGCACGGTATTGGTTGTGATCGGGCTGACCGGTGTCCGGTCGCGGAGTATTCAACCCGCGCTGTCGTGGCGAGCGCGGCTGCTACCGTATTGGCCGTTGGCGCTGATTACGGTGGTCGCGTTCGTCCTGCGTTTCTGGCAGCTTGATATAGGAATGCGCTTCTTGGTGGACGAGCGTTCATTTATTGACGGGACGCGGGAAATTCGCCTGTATCCGTTCACGGGACTGCTGCAACCGTTCAGCAGTATTTCAGCCTTCCCGTATGTCTTCCCCTATTTTCAAACAGTTTCCTTCGGTATTTTTGGCAACAATCTGTTCGCGCTGCGTATTCCGAGCGCTGTACTCGGCACACTGGGTATACCGGCGATCTATTTTCTGGCGCGTACCCTGTTTGACCGCAAAGTCGCCCTATTAGCTGCCTTGATCTTGGCGACCTTTCCGCCGCACCTCCAATTCAGCCGGATTGCCATTTGTGAAATCGCCAGCCCGTTCTTCGCGACGATTGGATTTGCTTTATTGGCACGGGGAATGCAGAAGGGCGACCGCCGCGATTTTGTGATAAGCGGTGTCATGTTTGGCTTTACCCATTACTTTCATGAAGGTGGGCGGCTGCTGTATACGCCGCTTGCCCTGCTGTGGATTGTTGGTTGTATCGTCTTGATGCCCGCTGCGGAAGAGAGTGCTTCGTCCAGCCTGTTCAAAAATATCGGCGCTCGAGTGAAGGGGATTCGTTCCGGCATGGGCGGGTGGTTCGCGGGGCTGGTGTTGATTGCCGCGCCCATCTACTTCACGCTGATCGGTATCAACCGGCCACTTTTCGCGCGGTTGGTGGATAACAGTTCGGGGTTAACATCGAATTACTGGCAAGACCTGTTGTTGTCGCGATTTGGATTGATTAATCATATCAACGAGCATGTGATACCGGCTTTCTCGGTCTACTTTTACCAGCGGGATAGTACGCTCTTTTACTCTCAGACGACCGCCCTACTCCTGACCGGAACGCTCATTGTGGTGATGTTGGGTTTTGCGGTAGCCTGCTTTCATTGGCGCAAACCGAGCATGATGCTGCTCATCATCTGGGTTTTAGCGACGGCGATGGGCAACAGTCTGATGAAAGACAGCACTGGCTCACCGCGTTTTGTGATGGTGTTCCCGGCGCTGGCACTCGTGGCGGCGGTGGGTATTCGCTACATCGTGCCGATATTCGTGCGGCGGGAAAAGTGGCAACTTCGGGCGATGGCTGTGATCGGTATTGTGCTGGCTTTGTATCAAACTAACTTCTATTTCAATGTGCATTTGCCTGAATTTGGTCAGGCATTCCGCCATGCGAACGGCGCACCGGATGGCTATGATGCCGCTTATCGCTCGATTAACTTCCCGCTGAATACGCAAGTTCATTTAGTTAGCAAGCCGGTTTTTAACCAGATTGAAGCCGAAGGGTTGATCTGGGTGTGGCGGAGTGATATTTCCGTAGACTCAATGGTGCCGGATCGGGTTATCCCCAGCTATCTCAAAGAACTCGCGTGCGGTGTTGACCACGCTTTTTACGTACAAAAGCAAGACGAGGCGATGTTAAAAATCTTAGATCGCTTCTTTAAACTCAGCCCGCCGCAGTACACGACCTACGACGACTTGGATGTATCTGAACGGTATGTGTTGTATTACGCGGCTTACGACCCCAACGACGGCAGCATCTACAGCCGTTTGTGCAGCGGGCAGCCCGCCTACGACGAATAATATTCTATAACATTATGGCTGAACCCAAACCCGACTCCCCACCTCCTCAGCGAACCCGCTTCATGCAATCCTCACTGCGCTGGATATTTTATTTGGGTGTGACATTATTTGTTGCCGGTTTGCTCATCATCATGACGAGTGGCGGGCCGGAACTTTCGGCAGTTATTTTCATGCTGATGGTTTTAGCGGGTATCCTTTACCTGATGTTTAAGTTTGCAGATTCAATCGAGAAAGGGTTAGTGGCGCTGCGCCGTTTGAGCCAGTCATCCGCACAACCGCTTCGAAAATATCCTATTTGGACGGCCAAAATTTTAGGGTGGCTAGGCTCATTCTTTGCGCTGGGGAGCGTCATACTTTTCTGGGATGCGCGTTCTAACGAAGATGTGATTGCGTGGGCTGCTGCGTCATTGGGTTTAAGTTTGGTTGCCGTTTGGGCGGCACTTTTATTGCAGTCATACCATCCGTCGATTCCTGAAGTCACGCTGGCCTATGTGCTGCCAGAAACATCTCCATCTGGTTTTACATCTTCGCTCCATTTCTTCCTGCGCCGCGTCCGTGTACCTGCCGCGTTTTTCGTCGGTTTACTGCTTATGGTGATCTTGACGTTGATTAATATGGGGGTCATGAAGTCAGATCTCATTAGCCAAACCTCGCTGCATGTTCAATTCGTGCTGCTGGTTGGGGCGGTCGTGCTGCTGTGGATTGGCCTCAGCGGGGATCGGTTGCAGGCTGCACAAGCGACGGTGAGCTGGCGTGTGCGCTGGCGGGCACTCTGGCCGCTGGCGCTTATTACCCTGCTGGCGCTGGTTGTTCGCGTGTGGCATCTGGATACAGCGATGCGCTTTTTGGTGGACGAGCGCTCGTTTATCTCGGCTGCCATTTATGAGGAACGGCTGCCGTTCTACGGGTTGTTGCAACCTTTTAGTCGTATTGCTGCCTTCCCACAGATTTACCCTTACTGGCAATCGTTGATGATCGAGCTACTCGGTCGCAATATGGTCGGGTTTCGGGCAGCGAGCGCGGTAGTTGGCACACTGGCTGTTCCGGCGCTGTATATGCTGGCTCAAAACTTGTTTGACCGGAAAACGGCTTTGCTGGCGGCGCTGCTGTTGGCGACATTTCCGCCGCATATCCATTTCAGCCGAATTGGTTTGAATAACATCGCCGACCCGCTGGTTGGAACGGCGGTGTTCGCTTTTTTGAGCCGAGCCTTAATGACACGGCGGCGTTCAGATTTTGTACTTTCGGGTATCCTATTGGGCTTCACCCAATATTTCTATGAGGGTGGGCGGTTGCTGTTGCTTCCGGCGGCGATTGTGTGGCTCGTAGGTGTTACGGTGTTCGCGCGTATTGCGGATCAACCCCCGTACTTACCAAGGTGGCGTGTATTCCTGTCGCGCTTCCAGCGGCTGCGCCCTAATGTAGTGGTGATGCTGATCGCGGCGTTCATCATCGGTATACCCATATACCTGACGTTGATGGGAATACAGCGCCCGATTTTGCCGCGCTTGGTAGACAGCGGCTTGGGGCTGGGGGCAGAGTACTGGCATAATTTACTGTTTTCTCCGACAGGTTTGAGCGATCATATTACGCAGCATATTATTCCGGCTTTTGGCCTATACTTCTATTGGATCGACTATACCCTTTTCTACTCTAAGACCACTTCGCTCCTGTTAAGCGGGATGCAAATTGCAGTGATTGTTGGATTGGGAATTGCCTGCTACTACTGGCGTAAGCCCGGCCCGCTGCTCATCCTAATACTCGTTATTCTCACCTCGCTCGCCAACAGCATGATGAAGAATAGCATTAGCTCGACACGCTTTCTGGTTGTGTTTCCAGCGCTGGTGCTGCTGGCAGCAGTGGGCATTCGTTACGGCGTTCCGCTGCTTATCTGGTGGGCGCGATGGCAAACTGGCGCGATGATGGTGCTTGGCGTTGCGCTGGCGCTCTACCAGACTAACTTTTACTTCAATCAGCACCTCCCCGAATATAATTCTGCTTTCCGCCTCGCTCAGGCTGGGCCGGACGGCTATGATGCGGCGTGGCGCTCACTTGAGTTCCCGCCCAATACACAGGTACACGTCTTCAGCACCCCTGAGTTTAATGCGATTGAGGTGAACGGTGTGCTGCGCGTCTGGCGGGATGATATAGAAGCGGATACGATGCTGTCGCGGAATGTGCTGCCGAACTACTTGAAAAAACTAGACTGCGGTGTTGACCACGCTTTTTATGTACAAAAGCAAGATGAGGCGATGTTAAAAATCTTAGATCGCTTCTTTAAACTCAGCCCGCCGCAGTACACGACCTACGACGACTTGGATGTGTCTGAACGGTACGTGTTGTATTACGCGGCTTACGACCCCAACGACGGCAGCATCTACAGCCGTTTGTGCAGCGGGCAGCCCGCCTACGACGAACAATAAAACAGGGGCTAGCCATCGCCGCCCCTGTTGGTACCCTTCTGCTGAAGGTTTGTGTTTATCGGGATGCTCTGCCGAGGAAGCCGAACCGCGAGAGGTCAACCCCCGGTGAGTAAGGCGAACCGTCCGGCAGGATCGCGCCGGTGAAGTCGGTATCGCGAATGTTGGTGTCGCCGATTTTGGCTTCCTTGAGGTTCGCCATCCGCAGTTTGGCATCGCGCAAATCCGCGCCGCGCAGGTCAGCCTTATGGAGGTTCGCGTTGGTCAGGTCGGCATCGCGCAGGTTGGCATCGCGGAAGTTTGCCCCTTCAAGGTTGGCTTGATTCAAATGCGCTTCCTCAAGGTTGGCGCTGTTGAAGTTCGCGCCGGAAGCCTGAATGTTGCTCATCTCGGCTTCTTCAAGGTTGGCATCGTTAAAGTTCGCGCCGTTCAATACGGCCTGATGGAACTTGGCTTCTTCAAGGTTGGCACTGTTGAACACCGCGCCGTCCGCCGTCACACCGATAAGCTGAACCTCGGACATATTCGCGTCATTGAAGTTCGCGCCTTGCAGGTTGGACTGGTTGAAGATGGCTTCGCTCAAGCTCGCGCTGTTAAAGTTCGCGCCTTCCGCGCTGCATCCGACGAGTTCGGCTTCATCCAGTACGGCATCGTTGAAGTTCGCGCCCTGCAAATTCGACTGGTTCAGCACGGCTTCTTGCAAGAACGCGCCGTTGAGGTTTGCACCCATCAAGTTCGCGCCCACAATTTGCGCCTCACCCAAGTGCGCGTCGGAGAGGTTAGCAGCCGTCAGGTTGGCGTGGTTCAGGATGGCCTCGCCCAGATTCGCGGAAGCCATATTGCGCCCGCTTAAATCCTGTCCGCTCAGGTTCACCCCTTCAAGGTCGCTGTCTTCCAGCGAGCCTTCGGACGAGGTGATGACGATGCGGCGTTTGCGCTTCGGCTTGTCCTTGTCGCTCATCCAATTGCCGAAGTTGCGGTCAATGTTCACGTCGATTTCGTCCAGCGCCCGTCGCAGCGCACCCTGCGTTGCAGCAAGAATACGGTCGCGCAGTTCAAAACCCAAGTTCTTGATCTCGTCCATATCACCACTGCCGGGGCGGGGCGGTGGCTGCTGCTGGTAGCGATGCTGCTGTTCTTCACTGTGCGGCTCGGCGT
>Ga0209460_1000379_pt1 | contig 43171 bp, 44 predicted proteins | sample EBPBio132013_DNA_FD_185868 | JGI IMG/M metagenome (GOLD analysis project Ga0209460, IMG submission 185868) | Wastewater treatment Type I Accumulibacter community from EBPR Bioreactor in Madison, WI, USA - Reactor 2_5/13/2013_ DNA (SPAdes)... | ecosystem: Engineered > Bioreactor > EBPR >... | reverse complement strand
ATTCGCCAATCCAGATGAACCCGTCGAGGCTGGTGGTGGCGAGTAAGCGGCCATCGGGGCTGAAGGCGACACCCGTGACCGAGCCGGTGTGATGAGTGAGGACGGCGCGCGGCGTGAGGGTGGCGACATCCCAGAGGCGGACGGTGTTATCCTGACTGCCGGACGCGACAGTTAGATTATCGGGTGAGAGGGCAACACGGGTGACCCATGCGGTATGCCCGATGAACTGACCGATCAGTTCACCGGAGGCATTCCAGAGGCGCACGATGTTATCGCGCCCGCCGCTGACGAGGAGCGCACCGTCGCGGCTGATGGCGACAGCATCCAGCGGGGACGTGGGGATTTGCGAGTCAGGCGTGGTGAGGGTAATCGGCGCGGCTTGAGAACGGGCAACCAGAAGTGGAAGCGCGAGGGTTAGGCTGATGAGCAGCGGGACAAAACGGCGCAGCATACGATTGCTCGGTTTATTGAAAGTTACGTCGGTTCGATGGAAGGTGATGTGACCCCAGTATGCCACTAATCACCCCCTCTACGCAAACCGCGATTTTCGCATAGTCTGTAATTCTATTTAGAATTGGTTTAACCTCTCGTAATGAAATCGAAATCTAAAACGACTATGCTGGTAGCAGTCAAAATCTCGTCTGAGGGGGTATAAGTGGATTGACCCTCACCCCTAACCCCTCTCCCTCAGGGCGAGGGGCAAATGCAAGTAGAGGTTCTTCTATAAGGTATTTAAAACAATACCTACTCTTGAGCATGAAAGGATGTACAAGATGGCGGAGACAAAAGAAAAGGTTATCAAGACCGAGGCGGAGTGGCGGGCACAGCTTACGCCGATGCAATTTGCGGTGACACGGCAGCAGGCGACCGAACGACCCTTCACGGGCGAATATGTGCATAACAAGGCATCCGGCACCTACAACTGCGTGGCTTGCGGGCAGAAGTTGTTTTCGTCGGAAACCAAGTATGAGTCCGGCAGCGGTTGGCCGAGCTTCTGGGATGTGATTCAGGAAGGCAACGTCGAACTGCGTGAGGACAACAGCCACGGGATGCGGCGTGTGGAGGCGGTGTGCAGTCGTTGTGGTTCACACTTAGGGCATGTGTTTGATGACGGCCCACGCGACACGACGGGACAACGCTACTGCATCAATTCGGCGGCATTGAATTTTAACAAGGCCGAGGACGCGGAGTAGGGGCGAAGCGTTAAGGGTATTTGCCAGCGGATAACCCCACAAGGGGACTATAGACCCGCTGGCAAGGCGAATAAACCCCCGTAAACGGAGATGATTGGAAAGCGGCACGTACGCAACGTGAAAATGGTTGTAGGAGGGAAGCAGCGGACAGCCTGTCTGCTGTCCCTACAACTGTGGTGATGGAGGTGGTGGCGCGGTAGTGTTAGCGCGTAATCTGTTTAAGTTATGGCTGAGGTGGGAATCAAAAAGCCGCTCGAATGGGGGATGAGCGGCTTCTTGCGTATCTAGCAGTAAGAGGGTTTTAGCTGCTTAACGCTCGACATCAACTTGAGTGACTTGGCGCAGACGATTGGTATCGGCAAAGGCCAAGCGGAACAGGGTGATTAGCAACCAACCGACGATCATATAGACGAAGATGGCGACGATGGACGCGACATCAATGCCGGGTGTGTTGACGATGTTCTGGAAAGGCGCAACCAGCGGGTTGGTGATGTTATAGATGAAGTTGACGAAGCCGGTGCCGGCGTTCGCGTTAATCAGTACAAACGCAAAGCGCAGCGCGAGTAGGATGACGATTACCGAGACGAGCAGCCACAAAAATTGGCTGAAGCGCGACACAAAGACATGGCGCGTGGTGGGTGCGGTTTCGGTAATGCGCTGGCGGCGCTCGATGCCGTTCCCTTGAATAACCTCAATGCGTTCACGTTTCTGTTGAGCCATCATATACCTCCGATAAAAGCTGATGATTACTGTGATTGATGGAAGTATATGTTAGCTAAACGTATTTAACGTGAGCCTAGTGATGGAACTTTTTTTAGGAAGGGTGGACAAGACTGGTTAGGATGAGAGGGGTTAGGGATAACGTTTAAGTTTGATAAGTTCTTCGCGCAAGTCAAGTTGTTCATCATCGTTCATATGAAGCAGCCGAATTGTTGCGCGACCTTTAGGGATAATGCCCTCGATAGAAGGGCCATTAAGCTGAAAATGATCTACCCAATGGTCAAGACGCGGGTGAAATAATAATACAATTTCGCCTGAATGGGGATCAACTGAGGCAAGGTCACTGCCTTTATGACGGTTACATTGAACACAGCTTAAACACAGATTGGCTTCAACCGTTTTACCCTCATGTTTTTCAGCAAGAATATGGTCAACTTCGTGAGGATAGTACGTGACAAAATTAGGCAGCAGGCAGTATTCGCACCGATGGTGAGCGCGTTCCTGCACAAGCTGACGTAACGCGGTTGGTATATAGCTCATGGAGCAACTTTCGCTAAGGCTTTGACCTTTAAGCGGCGCATGAAGTTTTCGAGCGCCATGTGCTCATTTAACTCTGCTTGCTCGGCGGGCAAAATTTCACCATTGCGATTAGCCTCGAGCAGAACGGAAAGCCGCTGCTGGGAGGCATTTGAGGGACGGAATGCTAAGATTTGTTCGGGTGTTGGTGTGGAAATTAAGAACTCATCTACTTCATCCCAGACCGATAGACGCTGAACTGCCATGCGCGTTAATCCCTGACTTGTTTAACCCTTTTATTATACAACGTTTGAAAACATAGAGCTTGTTAGAGGCATGGCTATCTATTATCGCCCCTCACTCATTACCACCTGACGACGTTGAAAATAAGCGATGATAACGGTTATGAATAAGCCGCCTAGACGATGAGGCGGAGGATGTCACCAACCGTTTCGTAGGCGTTTTGCGGCTGGTTTACGACTCAAGGATGTAGCCTCTTTCGACCGCTTGGGCGATGATGTGCTGCACGTACTCGCCGAGGGCAGGGGAGACCGCGCCAATCGGTTCCATACGCTTTTGGACTTTGGGTAGGTTGACACCGGCTTTTTTCCATGAGCCGCCACCAGCAGCAAAGTTGCCGATAAGGGGTTCGAGGCGGTCAAGGGCGTTGGCGAAGCGGGCTTCCGGCGTGGCGATGGCTTCAAACTCGCGCCAGAGTGCCATGATGCTGTCGCGGATGTCATCCGGCAGGAGGCCAAAGATGCGGGCGGCGGCTAATTCCTCACGGTCGGCTTTATCGACATAGCCCTGTGTATCGTAGGCGAAGGTATCACCCGCGTCGATTTCAACAATGTCGTGGATGAGCACCATTTTTACCACGCGGGTTATATCGGTGCCGGGTTCGGCATATTCGGCGAGGGTGAGCGCCATGACCGCGAGGTGCCACGAGTGTTCGGCGCTGTTTTCGCGGCGGGAGTTATCCATGAGCGGGGTTTGGCGCAAGATGGTTTTGAGCTTGTCAATTTCGCTGATGAAGGCGATTTGCTGTTCGAGGCGGGAGAGAGTCATGGGGCATCCTTCGCTGGCGCACGGCAACAGGCCACCCGAAAAGCGGAGTGGAACTGGTCGCCGGATTAGGCTGATTTGTTGATAGGGTTATTATGACACAAAGCGGCGAGGTGGTGGAGCGTTAAATAGCTGCTCCCCTCCAAGAAGATGATTGGTGAGGTTGGTGACGCAGACGAGATGTATCTCGTCCCTACACACGCCCCGTTGTAACTGTTTGTAAAATATCGCACCATGAACCATCATTGGGACTTCAAAACCGAGGCAGAAACAGGCGTGTTATAGGGACTGTTGTGGTCGGTGGTGCGCTTGAGACACGCCTCAGCCCTACAGTGAAATCCCTTATTTTTTCTTGGGGGCGAAGGCCAGACCTTTTTCGGCGAGGGCTTCGCCGAGGATGCGGGTGGCTTTTGGGCCGACACCGTGAATTTTGAGCAGTTCGGCCTCGCTGACGGCGGGCAACTGCTCAAGGCGGGTATAGCCTGCGTTGGCGAGTTCACGCTTGGCGACCTTGCCGATGAAGGGGAAATCGGAGTCGGCAGCATCGCCTTTAAAGGAGAGGCCGTTATCAGCGAGGGCTTGGCGCAGGACTTTTAGGGCGTTGGGACCCATACCGTGCAGTTCGCTTAACTCGACTTCGCTCACCTTCGTTAATTGTTCGAGGTGGGTGTATCCCGCACCAGCGAGGGCGCGTTGGGCAGGGGCGGCGAGTTTGGGGAAGGATGTACTGGACATGGGTTTTACCTCCGATATATCCGTTATGCGGGTTCATCGAATAGGATTACGACACCGGTTTTGTGGGCTTGGCATGATAGACAAGGTTGACCGCGCCGCTTTTGTAGCTGTGGCTTTCTACCAATTCCAAGTTGATTTTGTGGTCAATATTGGCGAACAGTGGTTTGCCCCTGCCGAGGATGACCGGACTCATATTTAAGAGGTATTCGTCGATCAAGCCGAGCGCGATGAGGCTTTGCGCCAGTGTGGGGCTGCCCATGAGCCATATATCTTTGCCGGCCTGCGCCTTGAGCTTGGCGATTTCCTCTTTGAGATTGCCGTTGATAATCAGTGTGTTTTCCCAATCGGTGTGTTTGAGCGTTTTGGAGACCACGATTCGCCGGGCGGTCTTGTGCCATTCGGCATGGTTGCGGTCATCCTGCGAGCTGGCGGGATTGGAAAGGACAGTCGGCCAGTACGATGCCATCTCGTTATATGTCACGCGACCAAACAGCGCCGCGTCAGTTCTGGCATGTAACTGCTGGACATGAGCCTGTGCTTCACGGTCGTGTGCCATCCAGCCGGTTTCGCCGTTCGGGCCAGCCGCAAAGCCATCCAGTGAGACGTGCATAAACAGGATAATTTTCCGCATGAAACACTCCAGTTGTTGTTATTCCTTCAGGATAGCATTCGGATAGGGCGAGTCTCCCATAAAACAGTCACCTTACTCGGCGGCACTCATCCGCGCGAGTTGAGCGGGGGTTGTACCGATAAAGCGCTTCAACGAGCGTGTCATGTGAGGTTGATCGGAGTAACCCAGTTGGTAGACGGTATCCAAGATTGAAACGCCTTGTTGCAGCAGATCAGAGGCCTGCTGGGCGCGGTTAATTTGTTGGATGATTTTGGGGGTTAGGCCCGTGGCTTGGAGGAAGCGCCGCCGCACGGTGCGGAAGGACACATTCTGTTCTTCTTCCTGCATGACCGAGTTGACGACCGGCTCGACCGCCAGCACATCCTCGCGGACAAGGCGCTCAACAAAGGTTTCGACATTTTCGAAGGTGGGCAACTGCCACGACGCGCCATTCAACCAGAAGGAATGACTGCTGGCATCCGGCAAATCGGTGTTGGTATTCAGGAGGTGATGCACGGGTATAACGGGCATATACATGCCGAGTTTAAACCGGATGACTAAGAACTCGCTACCCTCGAAGTTGTGTTTCTGGATGGTTTGGTCGGTCGCGCCTTCGACCTTGACGTTAATGTGTTTGCCGCGCTGGGTGAACAGCAAGTTCCAATGCGGGTCGGCAGGGCAGACAGGTTGATAGTCTTTGTCGACGTGGCCGCGCCAGATCATGTGGATATAGGGGGAGTCTGATGAACGACCTTCAAAGACAGCGCTCATGGATGTTGACCTCGCTCTATTATGACTTTACTTGCCACACATGGGCGTAATCGTGCAGGAATTGGTCGAAGGTGCGCGGCTGGCGATGCAAAACGGCTTGGACATCGTTGGTTGTTATTGCTGCGTAACCTCGCTGAATATCTTCAAACAACCATTCCATGAAGCTGACATGTTCACTGGCGGCGTTTGATTCCCGCATCCGTTGGATTTCATCTTCGGGTGTCGGGCTTTGATGGGTGATGGTTCTGCCTGTAAGTGCTGATAGACGAGCGGCAACCTCGGCATAGGTTAAGGCTTCGCTACCGGTCAGTGTGTATTCCATACCGGATTCGACACCATCGAGCAGGAGTTTGGCAGCGACGGCGGCGATGTCGCGCGTATCAATGAGGGCAATGTGCGCGGTGCCGGAGGGCATCCAGATTTCATTTTTGGTGTTGATTGACCGTAAGTCCTGCGTGCTGAAGTTTTGCATGAACCAGTTGGGACGCAGAATGGTAAAGCGTGCGCCACTTTGGGCGACATGCTGTTCAACCATGTATAGCGGGTCGGTGGGATGCAGATCCGCACCCAGCGCGGACATGAATACGATTTCTTCAATGCCTGCTTCAATGGCAGCGTCAATGAACACAAATAATTGAAGGTGCCGTTCAGGTACATCCTCCGGGTGCAGCAGGAAAAGGCTGGTTACACCCTGTAGGGCAGGCGAGAAAGAAGCAGGATCATCGTAGCTGAAGTACACCGCAGGGGCGGGGAAGTCCCAGACCGTTTTTGCACGGTCGAGCGACTGCGTTGCCGCCCGATAGTCAGCTCCAGCGGCGTTCAATGCGCGTACGATTTCTTGCCCGACTTTTCCGGTCGAATTGGTTACGAGCATAGTCAAGGTGATGATACCTGATGAATAATGTTTGGAGATTAATTTAGCACGGGTGTTCCGATAGGGCAAGCATGTTGGGCGATGGCTGTGAGTGAGGATTGGATATTCAATCGAAGGTCGGATTGAGAATATTGGCAAACACACTTTTAATTGGGGGGTGGTTTTTACGGAATTGATGAGCAAATTCCTGTATACTTTATTGCAAAGTTAATTTCAGGTGAAAACCTGTAATAATCTATCAAGAGGCCAAAGACGACCTCTAAAAAATAGACCAAATTATTATTATTTTATGTTTTTGTTTTAAGTTATAGTTCGATTTGATGCGTGAGTGAGAGGAGGATCTGTTGGAAGGCAATCCCATGTTTTGGGTCTTCGCCGTCATGACCCTGATCGGCGTGTTGTACTTTTTAGTGACGATTTTTACGGGCAGTGATTTGCTGGGTGACATTGATATACCCGGCATTGACCTTGGGGATGGGTTCGGTTTCACTGTGCTGGCGGTATTCCTTGCGGGGTTCGGTTCTATCGGTTTGCTGGGGTCACTATCGGGGTGGGGTTTAGGGCTGACGCTGATCGCGGCGTTGATCTTCGGTGTGATCCTCGGACGGATGGCGCTGACCCTGCTGCGGTGGGTGTTTAAGCAGCAGTCGGGCAAGATTGTCAGCCGCGAGGCAGAACTGATTGGCATATCAGGGCGAGTCACGATTGAGGTTCCCGAAGGTAAGATCGGCGAGGTGATGATCGAGCGCGATTTTGTCCAGCGCTACCCGATTAAGGAAATGAATGGCGCGGCACTACAACGCGGCGATCAAGTTGAAGTTGTTGACATCAACGGCGGCATTTTAACGGTTAAGAAGAAGCGGTAATCGCTTTACAGAGAAGGAGCGTGGGATGGAACTCGGTTTGGTTATTGTTCTGATTGTTGTTGCAGTCCTATTTTTGGGGTTATTAGCCCTTGTCAGGAGTGTGTATCACCGCGTACCGCCGAGTGAAGTGATGGTGGTATACGGGCGCGGCGACTCGCGTATGGTCACGAACGGGGGTGTGTTCGTCATTCCGCTGTTGGAGACGTATAAGAAACTTGACATCACCATTATGACGATCAAGCAGGAGCGCGACGAGGTTTATACGGTCAGCGGTGTGCCGATCAAGCTGGACTGGGTGGCGCAGGTGCAGATTGACTCAGAGGAAATCGCCCTGCGGACGGCAGCACGCGCGTTTTTGGATAAGAAACGTGATGAAGTGCAGAAGATTATTACTGAGACGTTGAGCGCAAACTTCCGCGCCATCGTCGGTCAGCTTTCGGTCGAGGCCATTCACCGCGACCGCGACGAGTTCGTGCAGAAGGTGCAAGACCTCGCGCGGGATGATGTGGCCGCGATGGGCATTAAGGTGATCTCGATGGGTATTGAGGAAATCACCGACGACCAAGGCTACCTGATCGCGATGGCTGCTCCGCAGATTGCGGCGGTCAAACGTGACGCGACAATCGCACAGGCGGATGCTGAACGCGAAGCCCGTGTCCGCGCGGCGACAGCGACCCGCGAAGCCGAACAAGCGGAATTGGATGCCCAGCGTGAAATCCTCGCCCAGCGTGAAGCGCTCTCGATCCGCGAGGTGGAAGTGCAAAAGCGCGTCGGGTTGGCGAACGCGACCTCCGAACAAGAAGTGCAGAAGTTACGCGCGTTGGCTGTCGAGCAGCAGCAAGAAGCGGAAGTACTGGTTCCAGCGCGGGCGAAGCGGCAGTCGATTGAAATTGAGGCCGAAGCTGAACGCCGCCGCATGATTATTAACGCGGAAGCCCAAGCGGACTCGACCCGTAAGCGTGCCGAGGCGGAAGCGCAGGCGACCGAGCAGCGTGGTCGTGCAGACGCGGTTGCGTACCAAGCGATGAAGGAAGCCGAAGCGCAAGGTGCGAAGGCGGAAGCGTCCGCCGTTCAGGCGCTTAAAATGGCGGAAGCGGAAGGTAATCGCGCACAACTGCTAGCGGAAGCCGAAGGTCGTCGTGAGCTGGCGGCTGCAAGCGCGGCGGAAGATGCGATCAACCTGCGCCAATTCTTGATCGAGCAGATTACGAAGGCGGATGTTTCCAAAACCGAAGCGATGGCGAAGGCGCTGGCTGGCCTCGGTGGCAATGTGCGCGTGGTGCAGATCGGTAATAACGGCAACGGCGCGAACGGCGGCAGCGGGAACACCTTCATGGATATGCTGATGAACATTCCTGAAGTAGCGGAAACGTTCCGCACGAAGGTGGAAGCGTTGAGCGGCGAGGACTTCCAAGTGACGCTGGCACGGATGGCACTGATGTTCGAAACCCTGCGGAATGCGGGCGGCTTTGACGGCAACGGCAGCGCGAAGCCGAACGAAACGATCACGCCGAGCGCACCCAGTACACCGGCTGCTGGTGAGACACCGGAAGGGTAAGGGCAGTAGTCAAATAGGCATGTTGAAGGGCGACCCAAGCGGTCGCCTTTTTTGATTCGAGCAAGAAAGGCGCGGATGAGGCACGACTCGCCCATATGCAGCAAGTTAAGGGTTTTGAGGGTAGGCATTTGCCAGCGGATAACCTCACAAGGGGACTATAGACCCGCTGGCAAGGCGAATAAACCCCCACCCTAAAGGACTTCCTTCGGTCGTAAACGGGGATGCTCGGAAAGGAGTGCGTACGAAGCGGAAGAAAATGTTTGTGGGCAGGGAAGCAGCGGACAGCCTATCTGCTGTCCCTACACACGTACGATATGTTTGTTTAGGTGGGGCGACGCAGCACGCGGCTTCCTTACACGAGTTAGCGTTATCGTTTGAGGGCGTGTTTTAAGCCCCATTGAATCCCCGGGGCGGCGACCTCACAGTGATTCTGGTCAAGGAATAGGTGTTTGACCAATGAGAGACCCCCGTACTTGCGGCCTTGCAGAATGGCGGCGAGGCGCAGGGTGTCGGTCATGGTGGTGTCGTCGGCTGTCTCCTCCAGTTCGCCTACAAACAGATAAACTTTTGCCGGAAGCTGCTGGTTGGTTTTGGCAAAGGCGGCTTCTTGGTCGAAGGTGAAGCGGTTGTCATAGGAGAGGGTGGGGCTGCCGAGGATTAAGCTGCTGAACAGCGTGGGTGCTTCGAACATGGTGAACAGTCCAAACAAGCCGCCGTAGGAATGACCCGCGAGGATACGCTTGGCAGGGTCGGCGCGAAAGTCGGTTTCAATGGTGGGGATGAGTTCGTCCTGTAAGAATTTGAGGAAGCCTGCCGCGTCGCCGTTGGGGACAGGGCGCTTATAAAATTCGGACATGGACGCTTCGACCTTGGGGTCATGAGTGGGGGTGAGGTCGTGGTCGCGGCGGGTGAAGGAGTCGCGGGTGTCCGCAATCGGGTTGCCTGTTTCGGGGTAGCCGATACCGACGACGATGGCATCAGTCGTGCTGCCACACCACGCCATCGGACGGATGATGCCGGTGACCATTCCAGCATACCAATTACCATCCAGCACATAGACCACCGGCCAGCGTTCGGGTGTCTCGTTAAACGGCCAGCCTTCATCTGCGGCCTTGTTATAGCCGAGGGGCAGGCTGATGGTGATCTGGTATTGGCGGCCTGAATGTTTGGACTGCATCAGGCGCAATTCGCTGCCGGATATAGTTACGGGTTGGGACATACTATTTTCCTTTGGTGTAGTGAAGATGGGTCGCGGCGGGTGTTTGGATGGTTTCGACCACTTTGAATTCGCGCGGATAGCTGCCGAGGTTATCGAACAGGCGCGTACCCGCACCGAGCAGCACGGGAACGAGGTGAATATAGAGGTCGTCGATCAGTCCTGCTTTGAGGTACTGTTGGGCGAGGGTTGCACCGCCGCCAATGACCACATCTTTATCACCTGCGGCGGCTTTGGCCTGTGTGAGGGCGCTTTCGATGCCGTCGGTGACGAAGGTGAAGGTGGTTGGCCCTTTGATGAGAACCGGCTGCGGGTGGTGGGTGGGGACGAAGCAGGGCATCCCAAATGTGCCATCGTCGCCCCAGTAGACGAGGCCGAGATCGACCATACGCTTGCCGAGGATGAACGCGCCCGTTTTGGCAAAGTAGTCCGAACTCAACTGCTTATCAGTCTCGGTGGCGGCATCGAACATCCAGTTGTGCAGCAGTTCACCATTTTCGCCGAGCGGGTGCTGTGGGCCGCTATTTGTGCCAGCGGTGAAACCATCCAAGGACATTGAAATTTGGAGTGTTACGCGACCCATAAGTTCTCCTTTGGTGAATGTGTGAAGATGAAGCACGGACGAGATGTCAGGCTTGTCCGTAGTTAAATATGAGGCTCTTTGCGTCGCATGAGGCTAAAGCCGTCATGCTAACCACCGGACAAGTCCACTAAAGGGACTTCAGATCCTCGGCTAATTAACCATTTTGACGCTCAAATCTAGCAGGACTGGATCAATACAGATCCTACATCCATGCACAAGTAATGACATAAACTACGGACAAGCCTTGTATCGCGTCCCTACACTGTGAACATACAGCAACATTTACCTCATGACGGTTATCTTGCTGTTGGATGCACATATGTTCTAAGGACTATACTGGTTTTTAGCGAATCCGTAAAGATACCTTTGGACTTTTGTAACACTTAGGTGGGTGAGGGGTCTTAGTGAAGGAATAGCTTTGGAGGGGTGAATGTGCATCGTCCGGCGATGACACCTGACGACGAAATCCGCATTCTACGACTGGCACAGCATGACCGCTTGTTGTTCGCGCCTATTTACGAGGCGTATTTTGAGCGTGTGTATGCCTACTGCCTGCGGCGAACCGGCAACGTACAGGAGGCGGAGGACTTGTGCAGTCTGGTGTTCATACGGGCGCTGGGAGGGTTGGCAGGATACCGAGGTGGGATGGTAGCGGCGTGGTTATTCACGATTGCCCACAATACAGTCGTGAAGCACTACCGCGCTAAACATCCGATTACGGCGTTGGACGATGCAGTCGAGATCGCGGTGGAGTCCGACCTGAACGAGGTGGATGAGATGGAAATGTGGCGCACGGTGGCGGGGTTGGTGAAGGCTTTACCGGATGAACAGCGGGAACTGCTGGCGCTGACATTGGACGCGGGTTTGAACTCGCAGCAGGTGGGCGAGATTATGGGCAAGAACGCGACGGCGGTGCGGGTGCAGCTCCACCGGCTGCTGAAGCAGTTACGCGAACAGTACGAGAAGATCAGCGGGGAACCGGCGTGATGAACGACCAATCCGAACTCTTAGAGCAGTTTTTAGAGCTGCTGCGGGGCGACCCCCAAACCTTGCCACCGGAAGGACTTGATCCAGCGCTGGCGGACTTCGCGCGGCGGATGCTGCAAACGCCGAAGCCGGATGCTAACCTGCGGGGGCGCATCTGGGAGCAAGCTATTCAGTCCCAACCCTATTCTAATGGGCGCGTGCAAGAACCTGTCGATATGGATAAGGAGAACGAGTTTATGGTCATTAAAACCCCAACCACACGGCGCAGTACATGGGCGTGGACGGTATTGGTGGCAGCGGCGGCCTGTGTCGTCGGGATTATCTTCATCATGCGGTCGCCAACGCCGAACGTATTTAGCAGCATCAGCTTGCAGAACGCGGCGACCTTAACACCGAGCGCGACCCTGACACCTAGCCTGACGATTACGCCGAGTTTAACCGTGACACCCAGCCTGACGATTACGCCCAGTTTGACGGTCACACCCAGCGCTACACTGACACGCGACCCGCAGATGCAGTTCCCGACGTTTACGTCCGAAGGTCTATTTAGTGAATCATCGTTGCAATCCATGATAATGACGTGGGAGGCATGTACCCAGCGTTTAGATGCTGGATCTAGTCCATATGAATATACGATTCAGCCCGGTGACACACTGGGTACTATCATTCAGCAATACTGCTATTACGATATGAGTGTTGGGTCAGGTGGTATTATCGATCAAGTCATGCAATTGAATAACATCCAAGACCCTGATAAGCCGTTGGAGATGGGTACAGTTATCCTGATCCCCCGACCAACACCCACGACGTTAGGGGGAATGTCACCTGCTGCACCGACACCTGATCTACAGATGCAACTGCCGACGTTTACGTTTACGCCGTTCGTGAACGCCTCGATGGGGGCGTATGAATACACGATTCAAGAAGGGGATACGCTTGGTTATATCATCGCGCAATTTGGCTACCGTGACCTGAGTGTTGGGCAGGGAGGTATTGTCGACCAAGTGATGCGCCTGAATAATATTCAGGACGCTAACGCGCTGCCGCCAGCCGGTACGGTGATGCTGATCCCACTACCGACCGCAACCCCCACCGCGCCGACTGCCGAGGAAGCCGTGTATATGACGGCAACGGCGTTGGTTCAAGGCGCAACCGCGACCGCACAGGCCATGCCGGTTATCCAACCCATCCAAATAATTCCCGGTCATGCCAATCGAAATGATGGACTGAGTACAGGAACACTTTCGGAGAATAATCCGGTGATGAGTTATCAGTTTACAGCCGATGCTGAGGGCGTGGTGGTGCTGAGTCTTTCGACCAGCAGCGAAATTAATCTTGTGAGCCTCGACCATACGGTTATTAACGCGAACAGTTCAGGTGGTGGGGGTGGCGGCAGCAGCGGTGGGGGCGGCAGCGTGAACCCGATTGTCATGCAGAGTGTGAGCAGCCATTTCCTTGTACATCAGGGGGACACTGTACAGGTGAACGTGCGATTGAACGCGCCTCCCGGTATCTTTTCACCTGAGCAAGAGATTCCTTATGAACTCGATATTCGGTTGCAGAATGTGGTGGCGCTGAACCAAGACCCGTTTGATGCGACGGCAGAAGATACACTGAACGACTTTAACCCGATGGTGCTGTATTCGTTCGACGCGGCGGCTGGTGACCGTGTGACGATTAAGGCGACGGGTGTGGATGGCTTCGACTCGACACTTGAGCTTTATGACGCGACGTTTAATCCGGTGGGCGATATTTCAGTGGCATTCGACTATGACAGCGGCGCGGGTTATGACCCTGAAATTCACCAAATGGTACTGCCGACCAGTGGCAAATACTATGTGCTGGTGACATCCGGCAACCTCGGCTACGGGGCGTTCAAACTCGAACTGACGAAAGCCCAGATTCCATCGTTGGACGCTGGGACACAAGTCGCACGGTTTAATACACCGATTAACCCGCAGTTTGTGTTTGAAGGTAGGGCGGGGCAAGCGGTAATGCTCGAGATCACGCTGCCGGAAGATGCCAGCGATTACATGGTACAGTCGGTTGATGTGCATGTGTACCAGAATGGGGCGCTGGTGGAGGTGTTGAACCACACTGCGGTTGCCAGACCTGTTCAAGGTATTGTACTGGTTGCCAACATCAATCCCCCGGCGGATGGGCCGGTTGTGGTGGAGATTGCCGCGAAGGGCAAGCTGACCCAGCCGAGCGAGCAGGTTTTCCGGCTGGAGGTCAGGTTGGGGGAGTAGCGAAAAACCCCATCCCTATATCTAGCAAGATGGGAGGGTCACACACCCTCCCCTACATAAATTGTTATTCCCTGACGAGCGACAAATTTCGGTTAAATCGTCTGTAAATTGTCCAAGATTGCAACCTTTTGAGGGCGAGAGTCGTTTAGTGAGTGTGCGTCAACCACCACACAAGGATGTGCTATGCCTGTACAACGCTCACACTTTCGCCCTGTTTCGGCATTCGCGCTGCTCATCGCGGTGGTCAGCTTATCGGCTTGCGGGTTGCTTGGGATTAACCGGTCGGATTGCAGCCAAGAAGTTTTGCTGATGCTGGAGCTTGACCCACCGGAGAGCGCGACCTTTACCGAGGAACACTGCTCGATGGGGATCGTCAACCCGACTTATACGGCGACCCTGACGATACCGGCGGTTGATCTGGTGGCCTTCCAGCAGAACACACACATTGAAAGCTGGCTGACGACAGCGGTTTCCGCCCTGTCCTTAAAGGATCAGGCAGAGGGAATGGACTCGATCCTGTTTGGAAGTTTCAGCGATGGGGCGATTAGCGAAGAAGTGCTGATTGATACCCGCAACCCGCAAGCCTATACCGTGTATGTGGTGCGGACGTTTATTGACTAGTTACCAGATGTTACCCGCGCCGGGGGTATAGGTCGTACCGGCTACGGTGTTGGCGATGATAGTATCACACTGAACCGTACCGCTGACCTTGACCATGCCGGAGTTGATTTGTATCAGGCTGCTGTTGATGACCATTTGTGACGCATCCATTTTGATGTTGGCTGCTGCCTGAATGTGTACGCCATCCGAATCTAATGTGACGGTGTTGCCATTGGTATCCTGAATGGTGATGCTGTTTTTGTTCAGATTAATTTGCTGACCGGTGCTGTTTTGAAGCCCAATCGTTTCGGCATTTTGGGTGGTGCGGATGCCGAGCGCGGTTAACTGGTCGGTGATGCTGCTGCCGCGAAACAGGTTGAATAGGGTATTCAGAAAGCTGTTCATATGCACCTCACCAGTGAACGATTTTATTTAGCCGAATTTCTTTTGCAGCATGGGCAGCAAACCGCCCGCGTCCATGATGGCCTGCACGGAAGGCGAGAGGCGCGGGAAGTTGAAGGTTTGCCCGGCGGCGGTGATGCTGGCACTGGCGAGGTCGATCTCAAGGCTGTCGCCGGATTTTACGACGGCGTTGAGGCCGGGGCAGACAATGGGCAGCACGCCCTGATTAATGCAGTTGCGGAAGTAGAGGCCGCTGAACGAGGCGGCGATGATGATGCTTACGCCGCTGTATTTGATGCTCGTTACCCCTTGTTCGCGGCTGCTGCCCATCCCCCAATTGGAACCCGCCACAATCGCATCACCCACTTGAACACCGCTGGCAAAGGTTGGGTCGAGGTCTTCGAGCGCGTGGGCGGCGATGTCCTCCGGCGTTTTGAGGGTGTAAGTGTACTTGCCGGGGAAAATGACATCGGTGTTGACGTTATCGCCGTATACCCAGCAGCGGTGTGTGGACATGGGTTGGTGTTCCTTCGGTTTTAGCAGGTGTAATCAAGATGATTGTAACTATGAATTGGGATTCTTATACAACCAAATTGAATTCGGTAGTTCGACGTGAATAATCTGGTTTTCACGCGATAATTTGAATGCCCAATTATAGTCATAAACTTTACCGGATGTGGACTGAAAATGCAGTTCAGCGAGGTTAAGACCATCTGGAATATTATCTGTTCTGAAACAAACACTCATCGGGCCGCCATGTGAACCAAGTGGTTTGCCACTTAGGCCATTTTCAAAACGTGTAATCCCTATTGCTACTGCTGAAATTATGGTATCAAAACGATGTAAAACAACATTATTCACTTTCAATACCGGGGAGTGAACCACTTCTCCAAAATCCCCCGGCTCCCAAATATGAAATTGACTGAGTGCGACACAAATTTCCAATACTGTTCCTGTATCAACTCTCCATCGTAATTCTATTCCCTTAAAAACATCAGTTGTGGGTTGCGGGTTTTCCCACAGATGTTGGGCGAGGGGCAGGGCTTCAGCGGATAAGGGTTGATGTGGCGTAGGTAAAAAGTAGATGAAGTTCGACATACCCAGATACCAAACAGCAACTATTACGGCGACAAGCATAAAACGCTTACTCATTTAGAGATGTCTCAGCGAGAAGCACAGTTCGCGCACCTGCAAATCGGGCAGGGTGAGGATGGCGTAGGCGGGCATGTCGAGCAGCGACCAAATGGAGTAGGGTGGGACGTTCATGCGGTGGGCAAGGAACAGCGAGAGAATGGTGCCGTGCGAGACGAGGGCGATGGTTTCGTCGGGATGGGCGCTCGTCAGGCGGTCGACGGCTGCCGAGAAGCGTAAACGCGCGGCCTCAAAGGTTTCTTCGCCATAAAGTAGTTTCTGCGGCTGGTGCATGGCGGTTGCAATCGCCTCACGGAATGCGGTTTCATCGGCGAAGAACGGCGCGGTTTTGCGGTGGGTTTCGCGGAGGTCAGCCGCTTGCGACAGTGGAAGATCGCCTAAATAGCTGGCGAGCAGTGTACCCGTTTGCACAGCTTTCGGCTCGTCGCTGGTGATGATGTGGCGAATGTTGTAGGGACGCAGACGGTCGGCGAGTAAGCGGCATTGGTCGTGACCGGCGTTGGCAAGCTGCCAGTTGTGGGCGGAGGTTCCCGGCTGCGGCTGGGAAGCGGCGTGGCGAACTAAAACGAGCCGTACCATCTAAACCCCCTTATTTTAAACGGCGATTAGGGACGGGACTCCGGTAACATCTCCGGGTTCAATTTGGGTTTCGGCAGCCGGTAAGCTGAACCAGAAGGTGCTGCCTGTACCGGGAAGGCTTTCGACCCCTAACTGCCCACCCATGCGGGTGATCATCCGGTGAACGATGGATAAGCCCAGTCCCAACCCTTCGGCCTTGACCGTGTGCAAGCGGGTAAACATCGTGAACAATCGCTGCTGGTCATCTTTGCTGATGCCGACACCCGTATCGACGACTTCATAGCGAACGGTGCTGCCCATTTGATAGCCCTGAATAGTGATGCATGGATTGGTTTTACCGAAACCCATATATTTGATGGCGTTGCTGATGAGGTTGGCGAAAATTTCCTCCAACCATTGGCTGTGACCCATCACAGGCGGTAGATCAGTGCCGATAATGACCTGAATGCTGCTGGCATCCAATTGAAGCTGGAAACGGTTGACAGCCGCGTCAATCGGCAGCTTGGTATCGACCGTCGAGACAAGCTCACTGGTATTGCGGGATTTCGCCAGCCACAGCAGTTGTTCGATCATATCCGCCATTTTGAACGACGACGCTTTGATATTGTTCAAGTACTGGACTGCTTTGGGCGGTAGGGCATCTTTTGCAATGCGCTGCACCATATCGGCGTTGAGTCCGATGCTGGTGAGGGGTGATTTGAGATCGTGGGCGATGGTGTGATTATAAGCATCCAATTCTTGATTGCTGGCGATGAGTTCCTCGTTATAGGCTTGCATCGCAAGCTGGATTTCATTGAGCTGGCGAACATGCTCGGCATTGCTGATGGCGCTTGCAAGCTGTAATGCCAGCATATAGCCGATGCGAAGATCATCCTGCGTATAGGCTTTGGGTTCGGTGGTGGCGAAATTAATAGTCCCAGTGACAAGGCCATGATCGAGCAGGGGGATGATGATCTGTGAGGCGAAGTGATCTAGGAACATGCCCGGTTCGGCCTGCTGCACAAGCCGAGACTGGGCGGTTTTTAGCACCGAGCCGAGGTTTTTGGTTTCGGAGAGCTGATCGCTGTTCATCGTAAAGGGTTTGCCGAACAGCGTGATCACTTTCCATTCACCGTTTGGCTGACGTAAGCAAGCGCTGAAGTGCTGGTAATCGAGCAGCCATTTGGCTTGACGCGCCACAACTTGGAGTATTTCATCTAGGTCGAAGGTGCGATTGATGGCGACCCCAATTTCGTTCAAGGCTGCAATCCGGCTGGATAGAGCCTGAGTTTCTGCTAGGAGATGGCGGGTCGTGGCTAATAATTCCTCACGGTCAAGCTGGTCGAGCTTCCGTGCGCCCAAAGGCGCGGTTGTCATAGTGAATCGATCTCCAGCTTTATCGCATCCGTATACTGGTTTACCCCGGTAAAAAGGTTGGCAGTCGCTAGGATTTCATATATCTCTGTTTCATCGAGGCCGAGGTTCCTTAGTGCTTGGTAGTCGGCGCTCGTTAACCCTTTTGGATTGACAGCGGCTTTTAGGCCGAACTGGATGACGGCTTTTTCACGGATGGGCAGCGGACAGGCATCAAAGTCCGAGACGAGGGTTTGCAATACTTCTTCGCTCATGCCAAGCGCCGAAAGGCCGTGCAAATGAACGCGCAGGGCGTACTGGCTGTCGTTTGCCTGTGAAATGGCGACCCCGATCATCTCTTTGAGGGTGCGGGGCAGATTGCCCTGAAGCATGGTCGAACGAAACTTCTTCCAGTTGGCTTCCAGAATATCAGGATTAGCTGCCATTGACTTGAAGAGGTTCGGGACGATGCCAAAACCGAGTTCAGTGGTGATTTCATCAAAAACAGCTTTGGTTTTGGGATGGGTGACGGTTGTAGGGTCGAAAAGTGTGACGAGGGACATTTGTTCTCCAATGTATATCGCTTTGTAACGATCTGTAATTCATATTATCACGGCACTTTTTCAAAATGCCGGAAAATTTCGTGAAAAAATAATACATTCAAGCAACATGACCCAATAGGCTAGTCGGGAATCGTCTTTACCGTGTGGTCGGTGTAGTTGACGGCGAAGCGACCGCTGCCCTGAATGAAGGGCTGCATGATAGCGCGTTCGGCTTGTACCAAGTGGTTGAGGTCGTGGGCGGCGATATGGTGCAAGAGTTGGCTCATCGTGACCCAGCCGTACTCCGCGTGAAGCCCCTGTTTTTCTAAATCTCCTTCGGTGAGGCTGGCAATCAACGCGAGGGTTTGCCCGCGCAGCAGGTTAAATTCACCCGCCAGCGCAATGGTCGGAGCAAGTTTCTTTGGGCGGTCGGCAGGGTTGAAAGCGGGGAAGGGCTGACCGGCGAGGATGGCCTTGATGCGTACCGGAAACGACACGGCTTCGACCTCGGTCATATGCTGTAGGCATTCGAGCGCCGACCACTCGTCGGGGGCAGGGCGAGCGGTGAGCAGCTCCAGTGGAACCGACTGCACGAGGCTGAACCAGCGGGCGGGCGTGATGGACGCTACGGATTTACACCACGCTAGGATGTTATTGGTCATTGTTCGTACCCCGGCGACAGTATCTCGCTCATTCGGTGGAAGTAGGTCGTGGTGCGGATGAGCGTTTCCGGCACTTCACGGTAATCCTCATGGGCGATCTGGTTCAGGTTATAGTTGGGTACGGACGGCTCGGTATGATGCGACCCGTGATAATTATAGCCAAACTGTGCGCCGAGCAAGTGCCGCTGAATGCCAGCTTGGAAGTCATAAAACGCACCGTAGCAAGTTTCGCCGGTGGCAGGATCTTGCCACGTTTGGGGGTTGTAGTGTTCGAGCAGCGTGCGGAAGTGGCTGATGCCATAGGTGAGGGTGATGAGGGGCGCGAACCAGAAGGCGAAGTAGAAGAAAGGCTGCCCAACCAACACGCCGATGACGAACACCACGAATTGAACGACGAGCGTAAAGCCCGGATGCTGCCATGAGGGTTGGCCGGTGGTGAGCGTACTTTGTGCGCCGAGTAAGGATGTGATGGCACCATAGCCGGTGAAGTTGACGGCGATGTATTGAAGCCAACCTTTTACCCCTGATGGACAGGTTTGGTACTGCGGCAGGTCAGGGTCTCGCGGGGTGCCGAAATGCCGGTGGTGCATATGGTGGCGGACGCGGAAATTATCGAGCGATATGCCCATGAGGCTGCCGTAAAATCCTGCGAGATATTCGTTCAAGCGGCGTGAGGAAGCGAGGCGATAATGTGCGCCTTCGTGCAGTTCCTCGAAGACGGCGTGCTGCACCCATGTGACGGTCAGAAACGCGAGAATGTAAAAGGGGAAGAACGGTTGGACGGTGCCGAGGTGGGCGAGGAGGAATGCCAGACAGAACGCGAGAGTGATCTCGATGAACTTCAGCGCCGTGCGGTGGGGGAGCAGGCGGCTGAGTCTGCGAATCTGATCTTTTTCGACTGTCGTAACAGGTGATTTTGGGAACATGATATAAGTATATGAAAATTATTTTGACGCATAGTCTGATATTAGCGAGGATATTGCTTCTGGACAAGTTTAGAGTTTTTATGCATAAACATAAGAAACAAGATTAACCGCCAAGTCGCCAAGTACGCCAAGAATTTAAATTAAAGAGGGGTTGCGGAAGGAAGCAAATCAGAAGGAAGGGTCTGCCAGCGGCAAACCCTACGCGGAGATGATGAAGATTAGGCGAAGGTTTGGGGGTCGGCGATGGCTCCGGCGAGGGCGCTGGCGGCGACCACATACGGGTTGCTGAGGTAGATGGTCGAGTCGTTGGTTCCCAAGCGGCCTTTGAAGTTGCGGCTGCCGGACATGATGGTGGCTTCGTTGGGTGCTGGGACACCCTGATGGTTACCCATGCACGGGCCGCAGCCGGGGGTGCTGATGGTGACACCGGCTTCGAGCAGGGTCGCCAACGTGCCATCCTTGGAGGCATCTAGCAGGACTTGAGCGCTGGCGGGAATGATGACGAAGCGGCAGGTGACCTGTTTACCGCGCACGACCTCGGCAGCGGCTTGCAGGTCGGAGAGGCGACCACCGGTGCAGGTGCCGATCAACGCTTGCTGGATGGGTGTACCGATGGCTTGGTCGAGGTTGACGACGTTATCCGGCAGGTGAGGCAGGGCAATTTGTGGTTGAAGCCCGGTGACATCGAGGGTGTAAACTTCGTCGTAAACCGCGTCGTCATCGGGGTACAGCGGTGTATAACTGCGGTAGCGGTAGGGGTTACGCTCGTTGCCTTCGGTGCCGCGATGGTTGGCGGGTTTGCGGCGTTCCTCGATGTAGGCGAGGACGCGCTCATCAGGGGCGATATAGGCGGACATGGCACCAAACTCGGCCATCATGTTGGGCATGACGGGCAGTTCATCAATCGACCAGTGTTTGACCGTATCCCCCGTGATTTCGATGGCGCGGTACTGACCACCACCGACGGTTTTATCCTTCATAAGGCGCAGGGTGATGTCCTTGGCGGTGACACCCGGACGCGGCTTACCGTTGAGGACGACCTTCATGGTTTCCGGCACGCGCAGCCAGAGTTCGCCGGTCGCCCAGATGGCGGCGATTTCGGTGCGGCCTAGACCCATGCCGAACGCACCGAGCCAGCCGAAGTGCGGGGTGTGGCTATCCGACCCCATGATGACCTCGCCGGGGAGGACAATGGCTTCCTCGCTGAGGACTTGGTGGCAGATACCGCGCCCGACCTCGAAGAAGTGACCGACCCCCTGCGCCTTGACCCACTCGCGGATTTCGGCGTGGTTTTGGGCGTGTTCGGTGGTGGGGGCAGGGACGGCATGGTCTAGGGTGATCGCCATGCGTTCGGGATGCAGGACTTTGGGTGCGCCGATTTTCTCGAAGATTTTACGGATGGGTGCGGTGTTGTCGTGGCTGAGGTAAATATCCGGTTTTACGTCGAGGATGTCGCCCGCGCGGGCGGTGGACACGCCAGCGGCACGGGCGAGGGCTTTTTCGGCAAAGGTGTATCCGGTCATGGGTGGGTGATTTCCTAGTGAATTTATGATGCGGCTTCGGGAACAGCTTCCCCTGCGTAAGCTAAAATAATGTCTTTGCGGTCAATCCCTGCTTGTATTAGGGCATCAACGGCAGCTTTGTTGTTTAAGTCTCGTTCGATGATGACTTGTGTGCCGATTATCCGCACGACAAGGCTGATACCGATATCGTGTACCTGTGGGCTATCCTCAATATCCACGACCGTCAGTAAGCTGCCATCGGCATTTTGCGTTAAATAGCTGATGCAGTTTAGGCCATCTTTGGCGTATTCAGAAACGACTTGATGTACGGTTTGTTTTAGGGTCGCCATTCGGTAGATCTCTCAGCCATGTTGCACAATGCTACCACGTTCGTGGGGGAAGGGCGATAGAAGTGTGCTATCCTTATGGACATAGGCGACTGTCACTGTAGTTTGAAACCTCCGAGACGAGTTTACTTCGGGAGTGCGACTATGAAAGTACAGGACATCTTACAGAAGAAGTCAGCCAACGTGCTGATGATCCATCCCCAACAAACCCTCTATGAAGCGAGCAAAATTTTAGCGGAACACAACATCGGTGCGCTGCTGGTCGAGGACGACGCGCACGAGGTTGTGGGCATCCTTTCCGAGCGCGACATCGTGCGGGAACTGGCGAAGGTGGGCGACCGTATCGCCTCGGTTCGCGTGGGCGAGGTGATGACGACCGACCTCGTGACCGTGCTGCCGGAAGACGAGGTGGCCGACCTGAGTGTTACGATGACGCACAAGCGCATCCGGCACCTGCCGGTGATGGTCGATGGGAAGCTGGTGGGCATTGTTTCCATCGGCGATGTGGTGAAGGCCCAGCTTGAATACTACGAAGGCGAGTCCCAGTATTTACAGACGTATATTGCGGGTGGTTACACCTGAGTCCCGTTGTGGTTGTGGTCAGTCGCCTGTTTGGAAGCAAGTCGCCAGCTATCAGTCTCCAGTCAAAAGTCTAAAATGTTGCAAATATTGATAAAGTTGCAGTTGCAACTGCGCTTGCTAATCGGCGGGAACACGGAAGCGAGCCGCCGAAACGTCACAATATTCTTCAAATTCTGCAATTTCACTCGTGCATTTTATGTTGTTGATGCTGTTGTTGCAGTTGAGAATCTCTGTGTTTGTCACAAATGTCGTCAGTGTCGTCAGTGTCAGGAATGTCAGTGCTGGCAAAATTGGCACTATAGATTTCGGCAATGGCAAAGGGTTTGTTGTTGCCAAGAACCGCCAGCCAAGAACCGCCAGTGGATAAACCCACTGGCTAGACGAATAAACCCCCATAAACGGGGATATAAAGGCAAAGCATATCAAACTCTATTTTAGAACATTCGTGTTGTTGAGTCAACCAGTTTGGGTTAGAGTTTTCAAACTTTAGTGTCCGTTTTTGTGGGGGCAGCGGTTTGAAGGGCGCTGGCGAGGGTGAGCAGCGGTTCCGGCCATTTGAGGGTATCGCGCAGCCAAGCGGGGTTGGTGTACTCCGGGTTGAGGGTGATGGCTTGCTGCCACGCGATTTGGGCTTCGGCGTGGCGATTGAGGGCTTGGTAGGCGAGGGCTTTTAGGGCGAGTAATTCAGGGGTTATTTTATCTTCAAGGCGCAGGCTATCGAGATCTGCTAACGCACCCTGATAGTTACCCATGAGCAATTGAGCATGTCCCCGGCGCAAGTAGAGCATCGACTTAACGGCTGGTTGATTCTCTTTGACTGCTAAACCGCTGTTGCATTCAAAGAGTGCTTGCTGCGGATCATGCTTTTGCAAGTAAATATCGGCTTTGTTGGCATAGATGTTGGTGAGGCTGTAGGTGAAAGACCACAACGCAGGTTGAGGCTGAACGGGCTTTGTCTTAGCAAGCTTAAGTGCCGTATCGTAATCATTTAGCGCCACATCGTGAGCTTTTAAATTCTGGTTCAAAACAGCTCGTTGGGCGTACAGAATACCTGAATTTGGACTTAACTTCATGAAATAACTGTAGAAACGTACGCCGACACCTGGCTTGCCCAAATTGGCGGATAACTGCCCTGTATACATCACGAAAATCGGCGGCCACACGAATATGACAATGAGCAGGAACAAGAAAATGACCATGAAAACATCTAGGGGGAAAATGCCTAACAGGGAAAGCATGAGCACTAACAGAGGGCCGAAAACCGCGATGATCGGATAAAGCAGGTTGTAGCTCACACGCAGAATGTTCTTGAAACGTGGAAAGCGGTTAGCGGCTATGACCGTTGCAATCATTAAGCCAATCAGGCCAATACCAACTGGCAGACTTGGATCATTTACGCCCGATGTCATCACAAAAATGACGATTAAAACTCCAACCATAAGCGTTATTGCCACTTGTCGCGCTATAGACTGCATCTGCAATTTGCCCCTAAAAATCTATGACTGAGTTCGATGTATTAGTCTTATTTTAGGGGCTTAGGTGCACGTTGTTCGGTTGAGATTTAGCTGTTTACGGCATATGCTGTTGGATGGCGGTGGCGAGGGTGAGAAGCGGTTCAGGCAGTAGGAGCGTATCGCGCAGCCAAGCGGGATTGGCATAGTTGGGGTTGAGGGTGATAGCTTGCTGCCATGCGGCTTGAGCTTCAGCAGGGCGGTTGAGAGCTTGGTAGGCGAGGGCTTTTAGGGCGTGTATATCGTTTTCAACTGCCGCCTCGTCTGGTTCGAGTTCATTATCGAAGTAGAGCGAATCGAGATTGTTCAGTGCATCCTCATAGCTACCGCTGATGATTTGAGCATAGGCTCGACGGTATTCCCAATAGAGAGTTAATGACTGCTTCGCCTCGTTTAGTTGAAGCGCGGCATCAAATTCTGTAACTGCCTCTTGGGGCTTACCTTGAACAAGATAAAGCTCGGCTTTGCTGACATGAATAAAGGCAGCACTGTAACTGACTGACCAAAATGGTGGTTTTGCCAAATGCGCTTTTTGGTCAGCGATTGCCAGCGCCTTGTCATAATCCGCAAGAGCGTTTTCAACATCACCACGTTTTTGCCTGACGACAGCGCGATTGGCGAAGGCAAATCCAAATTGGGGTGCGAACCGGAGCATAAGGGAATAATATGTTTCGGCGGAATTCAGCAAGCCAAATGAGATTAGCAGCGGCCCCAGCGCAAATACAAATAGCGGGCGGTAGAAAATTATTACCAAGCCTGCAAGCGATAGGACAAAGATTAGGGCATCCATTTCGCCCCGTAAAAAACCGACCACTAAACCAATAGGCAATATTAAAAGGGCAGCAAACATCACGAGCAGCGCAATTTGCCCAATAACTTGGTTGGTTGATTTGGGTCGCGGGAACATTTCAGCCAAGTGGCGGCATCCTTTATAAGCGGTTATCGCATGATTATAGGCGAGAAGAGAATATGTTAGACCCCATAAAACGGGTGGGTTTGTAGAAGGTGTACAGTCGTGTGGTTGTAGAGCGGATGATGTGTGTGATGGGTGGGGCGGACAGCCTGTCTGCTGTCCCTACAGCCGTGGGGAGGTGGGTGGCACGGAGGAGGCGCGCCTCCTCCCTACAGGTAGTCGAACTATGAGATTGGGGCAGTGGGCTTGCCAGCGGCAAGCCCCTACAACGTGGTTCGATTGTGCGCGGTTACTGCACATCCTCTTGAACAAGGTCATATAACATTTCGGCGGCGAGGCGGTTGGCTTCGATGCTGGGGTGCGAGTCGAAGCGGTTCACCAAGAGGCTGAGGGTAGGCTCATCCGCGAGGACGGTGCTGATGTCGGCGATCTGGGCGTTCGGCTTATCGGCGAAGAAGTCACGCACACGCTGGAGGGCAGGCTGCGATTCCTTGATGGCGGCGAGCTGAGGCCAGAGCAGGACGATCAGTTTGGCATCGTGGTCAACTGTCCAGTCATAGAATTTTTGCAGGTTGCCCTGATGTTCACCCCACACGGCATCATCCAAGTGGGCGCGGATGAGAATGTCGGTGAAGTTGGTGTTCTTTTGCGGCGAGGTGAACTGGGCGATGTTGTAGTAGGCGTAGTTGGGGGCGAAGAAGTTCAGGATGAACCAGCCGAGGGGCGTGTTCAAATCTTGAAAGTTAAAGACGCTGTTGGGGTTGGTTTCAGGGTTGCGGAATAGGATGTAGTCGACATCGTTCATGTAGTAGGAAAGGACGACGACCTTCGGCACACGCGGCGGCTTAAGGTTATCGTAGTATGCGCCGAGGTAAGCGGTTTCGACATCGGTATCCCAGCCGGATTGGGCGACGGTGTTGACATCGAAAGTATCGCCGAGCATCTTTTCGAGTACCTGCGGGTAGGTGTCGTCGATGTTGCTGATGCCATGACCAGCGGTGAACGAGTCGCCAACGATGGCGATGGTCGTCAGGTCGGGCGAATCGGGCTTGGGTTCGTGGTCACGGTAGCCGAGCGAATTCTTGAAGGGGTAGTAGAAGTTCTCGTACCACCAGTAGTTCATGGCGGTGAAGCCGTAGCCATCGGTGGTGATGTAGAAAATCCGCAGGTAGGCTTCCGCACCCCAGAATAAGAGCAGGATAGTCGTCAGGGTGACGAGTACGCCTGTCCATTTGCTGCTGCCGAGGCGTGCGCCCATCGCGCGGGTGGTCGCCACGTCAGCATCATAACCCACAAGGAAAATGAACAGCCAGCCGAGGCTGAACAGGTAGCAGAACTCCGGGTTGGATAAGCCGCGCCCGTTGGTGGGTTGGGCTTTATAGACCCACCAGCCGACCGCCAGCGTGAGGAACACCAGCATCAAGAACCAGTAGAGTACCGGATGGGCGCGCAGCCAGCGGACGGGCGCACGCAGCAGGGCAGGGCGGGTGCTGGTGAACACGGTGAGCAGGGTTACGCCGATAATGATGACCACGGCGGGCATGATCCATAGGGTCGGTGATAACGTGCTGCCGGTGTCGGTTGCTGTGGTGACGGTTGGCGCAGCGGCGATGCCGGTGATGACCGCGCCAATCGCCAGCAGTATCCAGATGATTTTGAGGAAGCGTGAGTTCATGAAAGTTACTTTGTGGTTAGCCTGATTGGTTATAGAGTCTTTTGCTTTTTGCGTTTGCGGGCTTCGGCAATTGCAGCCTGCCGTTCTGCGATGATCGCCGGGTCGGGTGGCTGCGCCTGATGATCTTTGGTGTAGTAAGTCATGACAACCGACAGCGGATCGATGCCCATCTGACGAACGTTGAGGACTTCGATGCCTACAATTTGATCGTTCTCATCTAAGTCAATTGTGATTGAGTCACTTAATGCGCGGGTATCAATCGCCAAGTTATCAGTTAGTTTAATGTACATCGCATCGACGGTATGGTCGTAGGTCATGTTCATGACGCACCTCAAAAATTATGTGAAAGTTTGGCGCGGATGAGGCACGCCTCATCCCTACAGTAATTATCACGCGACCATTATAAAGCATTCTGTGTCTGGTGAGGGTTTGCCAGCGGCACTTCCAGCCCTACAACCCCACCAATTGCTTACTGCGTTTGTTGTAAATGTTACAGCGTGTCCTTCACACAGCGGAAGCCGACGAACCAGTCGCGGGTTTCTTGATCGGCGCTGAAGCGCGAGGTCATGCCTGCGCCGAAGTCGATGTAGTTATGGACACCGCCGCGATACACACGGTCGACGGTGGTGTCGGCTAAATCCTCACGGCCATCAGTAGCGGTGTAGGGGTAGCGGGCGTAGGCGCTGCTAACCCATTCCCAGACGTTGCCCGCCATATCGAGCGCACCGACCCACGACGCACCATCGGGCTTGCTGCCGACTTCGGCGGTCTGGTTGTTGTTGTTCTGGTCGAACACCAAGAAGTCGCCTACAAGGTCGCTGCCCCACGGGTACATCAGGTTATCCGGCCCGCGTCCGGCGTACTCCCACTCGGCCTCGGTGGGGAGGCGACCGCCACGGCTGACGCAGAAATCCCGCGCTTCCGACCAGAGCAGGTTGCCGCGCGGCTGGTTATCACCGGGAAACGCGCCTTCCGAGCCGAACTGTTTATTGGTCACTTCGGTTTTGTCGATCCAATAGGGCGCGGTGAAACATACCTGCGAGGCAGGGCGTTCGTCGCGGCGGCCCGCGTCGCTGCCCATCATGAAGCAGCCGGGCGGCACCTGCACCATGACCACGCCGTCAACCGTTTGTTCGACCGGAGTCCAATCGGCGTTGGCGGTGACGGGTTCAACAGGCACAGTCGTTGGTGGTGGGGGAGTCGCGGTGGGCGCGGCGGGTGTCGGGTTGCAGGCGGCGAGGAGGGCGAGAGCGGCGAGGGAAACCCCCACCCCAGCCCTCCCCCGCAAGCGAGGGAGGGAGAAAATACGAGGAACGGTCTTAGACCATTCCCTACGAAAATCAAAAAAATGGACGATGCCCAATGTTGATTTTTGAACTTGTGACTTGAAACTTGTAACTTGAGTCTTCATAGACACTTGCAACTTGATAATGGTGACGAAAGACCAATGACTACCCATTGGCGACTGTTATAATACCCTACGTTGCTAGGGTTGGATATAAGGAAAGCACGCGCTTATGCACCGCCGAATACTGCTCATTATCACGTTTTTATTCATGGTCAATATCGCTGCCGCGCAGGACGCGACCGCTGAACCCATGCCGCTGCCGGAGGGTGTCCCTGATCCGGCGGGATACGAGTGGGCGCTGGTGGCGGATGGGTTCGACAGCCCGATTGGAATTGTTCCGGCGAACGATGGCACAAGCCGCATGTTCGCGTGGGAGCAAAACGGCAAGATGTGGGTCATTAACGGCGAGGAAGTGAGCTTTGAACCGTTCCTCGACATCGGCGATTTGATCCCGCCATCGGTATTCCAAGGTGGCTACAGCGAACAGGGTTTGCTGGGCGTGGCGTTCCATCCGCAGTATGCCGAAAACGGCTACTTCTACATCCACTATTCGGATGTGAACGGCGATACGACCATCGCGCGGTACAAGGTGAGCAGCGACCCTGAGGTAGCTGACCCCGCCAGCGGCACGATCTTGCTCTCGGTTGACCAACCGTACCCTGACCACAACGGCGGACAGCTTGCTTTCGGGCCGGATGGCTACCTGTACATCGGACTCGGTGACGGCGGCAACCCTGATGACCCGCTGCGGAACGGGCAGAACCTGAACACGCTGCTGGGTAAGCTCCTGCGGATTGACGTGAACGCCACGCCGTACAAAGTGCCAGCGGATAACCCGTTCGTCGGGCGTTCGGATGCCAAGCCGGAAATCTGGGCGTACGGGCTGCGGAATCCGTTCCGTTTCAGCTTCGACCGCGAGACCGGCGACCTGTTCATCGGCGACGTGGGACAGTGGGATTACGAGGAAGTTGACTTCGCACCAGCGGGGGTGGGCGGGCAGAATTACGGCTGGAGCGCGTATCAGGGGATGCACGAGTACATCAAGCAGACCAAGCCGATTGACGACAGCCGATTGACGCTGCCGATTTTAGAGTACACGCATGTGTATGGCTGCTCGATTACCGGCGGTTATATCTACCGCGGCGAGGCGCTGCCGGACATGAACGGCGTGTACATCTACGGTGATTATTGCAACGGGCGCATGTGGGCGGCGGTGAAGAACGGCGATGTGTGGCAGGGTGGGGTATGGATGGAAACCGGACTCACCATTACTTCTTTTGGCGAAGATGAATCCGGTGAACTTTATCTGATCGATTATAAGGGCGGTATTTATAAGCTGGTGGCGGCGCAGTCGTAATTACGGTTCGCGCGGTGGCAGCTTGGCAATGTCGAACCAGAAGTTTTCGACGCTCTTGACCACATCCAAGAACTCGTCCATATCCGCCGGTTTGGTGATGTACGAGTTGGCGTGACGGGCATAGCTGGACACGATGTCGTCGTGGCTGCTGGATGTCGTCAAGACCAGTACCGGAATCAGTTTGAAGTCAGTGTCGTTTTTGATTTCTTCGAGCAGTTCACGCCCATCTTTGCGGGGCAGGTTGAGGTCGAGCAGCATGATGTCGGGACGCAGCGCGTTGGCATAACGGCCTTCGCGGCGGAGGAAGGACATGGCTTCCACGCCATCAGAAACCATGCTCACCTGTGTTTTCAGTTTGCTTTCTTTGAGCGCCTCTAAAATCAGCCGGGCATCCCCCGGATTATCCTCAACGAGTAGTATATGAATATCATTCATGATTGCACCCTTGTTGGTTGATGCGTGCATCTTAAGGTAATGTAATGCAGCTTACCACAATCTTCCCGCGAGGGTATGGGGTAATGCGCCTAGTCGTAAAGGCTAGGTGACTGGTCGGGTATCACCCATATGGACTATTTCGAGGAAGATGATGCAATCTGAGGGGAAGGCTTTGCCTCAAAGGCGCGAACGCACAGCCATCATGCGCGTTACGCCGATTTTACTTTGCCTTCTTTCGCTGGGGTGTTTGTTGGTTTTCACGCTCTTATCCCGTGCCAGCGGGAACAACCTCGCGCTGCTGCCTGTGGTGGGGCTGGTGTTCGTTCTGGCAGGGGGGCTTGTTGGCTTGTTATCGCGATACCAGCCGCTGGACGCACTCGTTCGAGGTTGGCACATCGAACCCCAAAGTGGTGCAAGTCACCCGACCCGTTCGAGTTCCCTCAACCGGCTGCTTGTGGGGGCAGGGGTGCTGCTAGAACTGGCTGTGATTGAAATCAACGGGTCATTTTTTCAAATCGGTTTATTCAAAAACGTTCACTATCTGGTTCAAGCCGCGCTGCTGCTCGGCGGTATCGCGCTGATCGTCGTTGGACTCAGCAGGCGCGACTGGTGTTGGCCGACGATGAGCCGCAGTGATGGCGTTATGTTGGGCGGAGTCGTCCTGCTCGCCTTCGTGCTGCGGCTGGTGATGATCGACACCAGTATTCGCCATTTCGTCGACGAGATCAATTTTATGGATGCTGTCGTCCGCCTTTGGGACAATCCCAATGTGGCGATCCTGCGCCCCTTTAGCGAGGTGACGGCCTTCACATGGCTTTACCCCATCGCGCAGCAGTTGAGCAGCAGCGTACTGGGTACCAACCTCGTCGGGCTGCGGGCGGTCAGCGCGGTTTTTGGAACGCTTACGGTGGCGGTAGTGTATTTTTTCGCAAAGATGCTGTTTCATGACCAGAAGCTGGCGCTGTTGGCGGCCTTCCTGCTGGCGACCTTTCCACCGCACCTGCACTTTAGCCGGATCGCGCTCAACAATATTGCAGACCCGTTCTTTGGCGTGATGGCGCTGGCCTTTTTGACACGCGGGTTGCAGTCGCAGCGTCGATCTGACTATGTGGTGGCGGGGGCGCTGTTGGGGATGACGCAATATTTCTACGAGGGCGGGCGGCTGTTATTTCCGGGGTTAGCCGTGCTTGTGGGCGTGGTTTACGGCCTGACATTGGCTTATAAGCGACGGCATTGGCAAGGGTTCATATGGATGCTGCTGGTGGCGCTGATTGTGGCAGCACCGGTATACACGACATTGGCTGCTAACCGCGCGATTATGCTCCCCCGTTTATACAACGAGTCCATCGAGCCGAATTGGTATTTCAGCCTATTGACGTATGCCGACGCGGGACAAGGGGCATGGCTCAAACAACGCTACCTTGACCCCCTGCTGCTGTATTTCGCCCAGCCGGATTCGGGCTGGTTTTATGGTGGTCATGAGGCGCTCATTTTGCCCGTGATTGCGCCCTTTTTTCTATTGGGCATCCTGTGCCTGTTCTGGCGGCTGCGGTCGCACGGGAGTATCGTGCTGCTGTCGTGGATTTTGCTGACGGCGCTTGGCAACAGTTTTCTGCGGGAGAGTGCTTCATCGCCGCGTTATGTGGTTGTGTTTCCGGCGCTGGTACTGGTTACCGCCATAGGATTGCGGTACGCGCTGAACGTTTTATTTGGCGAAACGCTAGCAAAGAGCCGGTACGCTTTGGTCAGCGGGGGCATCATTGTGGGGATGGCCTTCGGGCAGGTTGTTTATTATTTTTACGATCATCTGCCGGTGTTTGAGCAGCAGATGACCAAGCCAGAAGAATGGGAGGATGCGCTTTTCCGGCTCACTGATTTGCCGGAAGGCACACACGCCCATTTCATCATGGATGCACCGGTGCGGGATTTTAACGTCAGCACTTTTGTCCGCTACTGGCGGCTGGATGTTCGGGTGGATGTGAAGGCAGCGGATGCGATCACGGATGCGTATCTTCAATCACTCGACCCCAATGCACCTCATGTCTTTTTTGTGAACGAGGTGCAAAGCGAAATCTTGACACGACTACGCGACTATTTCGTGCTAGCGCCGCCCGAACTCAGCCCATATGATGTGCCGTTGGCGAACCAGTTGATGCGGTATCGGGCTTCACCCTTACAATAAGCCCCCTATTCGAGCGTTATTGGATTACGCACAGAATAATCATAAGGCCATGCTTATGTCATCGCCAGCCACGCGCCGATTTTGGCGGCGTAGGCATCCGGCGCTTCGAGGGGCAGCCAATGGCTGTAGTCGGTGAAGTGGTGAACCTGCTGTGCGCCAAACTTATCCGCAAAGGCTTTGTCCGCGAACGGGTCTTTATCGCCCCACAGCACCATTGACGGTTTCTGGTGCATCAGCGCCTTCGACTGCTCATCCCAACCGATAAAATCACGCTCCGGGTTGCGTTCGCGGTACATCCGCAGAATGGTTTTGCGAACCTTCGATGAGCCGAAGCCGACGGGGTAGGTCTCATCGACGTAGGTGGCGGGTAGGGCAGGGGCGAACTGCTTCATCGACTGCTTGAGCATGGCTTTCGGCGTGGCGATGAGGAGTTCACCGAGAACCGGTACGCGGTAGAGTTTAGCGAAGCCGTGCCAGCCATATTCGCGGTGGAAGGTGGAGTTGCTGACGACGATGCCGCGTACCCGTTCAGGATATTTGACGAGAAATGCCTGTGAATAGTGGGTGCCAAAATCGGCGCTGACCAAGTACACCGGCTCGTGAATATCGAGTTTATCCAGCAGGTCGTTGATTAACGCCGCGTAGTTATCGAGCGACAGCTTGTAGCCAGCGGGCAGGGTCGAGCGACCGAAGCCCGGTAAATCCGGTGCAATGCAGCGGACTTTATCCTTGAGGCGGCTGATGAGTGGCTGCCACATCGCGCCTGTATCGGGCGAACCGTGCAGCATCAGCATCGGCACGCCCTGACCTTCTTCATGCACATATATCTTCATCCCTTGAATGTTTATCTCTTGATTCATGCTGTTCTTCTTGCTTATAATTTAAGAATGTGAATTCACATTCATATTTCGGATATACCGTCATTCTATGCTAGAATGAAGACTTGTCAAGAGATTCCACCACTTTCTATGCCAAAAGTCGTCGTTCGCACTCAGCCTAAACAAAAACGCGGTCAACAACGGGTTGAAGCCATTCTAAACGCCGCCTCCGCACTGTTCGCCGAGGTGGGTTATGAGGCCGCGACCATTGTTGAAATCGCGGCGCGGTCGGATACCTCGGTCGGGTCACTGTACCAATTTTTCTCGAATAAAGAAGCGATTCTCTATGCCATCGTCGAGCGCTATGTAGCGGCTGCGACTGTCACCTTTGCCAATATGGAAGTCGAGTCCTTCCCGGAGATGACACTGGAGCAGAGCATCCGCGCGATCATCCGACCGCTGAAAGAATTTATCCGCGATAATCAGGATTTCAGGGCGATCTTCGCCAGTTCGCACGGGCCGGACTTCCTTGAGCAGACGATCCGCGCGATGGATGAGGCGATGCTGGCGCGTACGGATGCCGCGCTGGCGGAGGCACGCCCGCACGTCAGGCCCACCGACCGGCGCAAGGCGAGCCTCGTGTGCATGGTGATTATGAAGGCGATGCTGGGGATGACGACCACCAACAGCGAACTGAGCTTCGATGAAATTTTCGAGGAGATGGAAGCGGTTTACATCCGCTACCTGACCCCGCTGATGGGGGGATAACGTGCATACCACTGCCGGTATGCACGTTATGAAAATGCGTACGGGTTAAACCCAACCGCGCAGTTGCACGGCTTCGGCTACGCGCGATACAGCTACACAGTATGCGCCTAGTCGATTGTGAACCTGCAAATTTCGGGCGCGGTCGTGTACAGCGTGGAAAGCATTGGTAATCTTCTCATTCAGCCGTTCATGCACGGTCTTTTCTGACCAATAACGCCCATAAGCATTCTGCACCATCTCGAAATATGAAACCGTTACCCCGCCCGCATTACACAAGAAGTCTGGAATGACGTATACGCCATTTTCATAGAGGATTTTATCGGCTTCGGGCGTGGTTGGCCCATTCGCGAGTTCGGCGACAATTTTCGCCTTAATACAATGGGCGTTTTCGGAGGTGATGACATTTTCCAATGCAGAGGGAACGAGAATATCGACCTTGAGTTCAAGCAGATCAGCGTTTGAAATGGGCTGCGCGTTTGGATAGCCAACAACGGTGCCATGCTGCTTTTTATAGGCGATCACATCGGCGGCATTCAAGCCATCAGGGTTATAAATGCCACCCTGCGAGTCGGAGACTGCGACGGTGACGGTGCCTAGCAGCTCCGGTCCTAACAGAGCGGCGAACTGCCCGGCATTACCGAAGCCTTGAATCGCCATCGTCGCCCCCTGTGTGTCGAAGTCGAGCACTTTTGCGGCTTCGCGCACACAGTACAGCCCACCCCGCGCGGTCGCATCTTCGCGCCCTTTGGAGCCGCCTAGGGGCAGGGGTTTACCGGTGATAACCCCAAATTGGTTCTGTCCTTTGATGATCGAATACTCATCTGCCATCCAAGCCATTATTTGTGGGGTCGTGTAAACATCCGGTGCGGGGATGTCCATTTCGGGGCCGATGATGCGCCCAACCTGACGGATATAGGCACGACTGAGCCGTTCGAGTTCGTTGGTGGATAACTCTTTAGGATTGCAGATGACACCCCCTTTGCCACCCCCTAACGGAATATCCACAACCGCGCATTTCCATGTCATCCATGCTGCTAATGCTTTTACGGTGTCGATGGTTTCTTCGGGGTGAAAACGGATGCCGCCTTTGGTTGGCCCGCGTGAGTCGTTGTATTGAACACGGAAGCCTTTAAAGATACGGCTTGAACCATCATCCATACGGATCGACAACGTGACATGGAGTTCGCGGACTGGCTCGCGCAGGTACGCATGGACAGCGGGTTCGAGTTGGAGGATGGCAGCGGCTTCATCGAGCTGCGACTGGGCAATGTCAAACGGATTCAGATCTTCCTGACGGTGTACAGGCACTAAAGTAACCATTATTCTCCTTCGATACGGGGCATATGGCCCAACTGAAATCTTGTAAATGAGCCAACTACGGTGCATTTGATCAGGGGGAATACACACCACAGGTCAATCGATTCCATACGCTGTTTGCTCACGTTTGACGATAACGCCAACACTACCTTCACGCATTGTTTATTATCAACAATTTCAACAAAGAAGGACTTAGATAATTTGTTGAAATTGACCTTGAAACAAAAATTTTAACAATTGTGCATAAAATCTTAGAAGATAAATTGTTGAATATTGACAGCCCGGATGAGCCAAAACAGTTTGTGTTATGCAGATCGACATGGCGCATTCCACCCGACACCTCTTTAACTTCGTACGTTTGCATTTCGATGCGCGTGGTTTATCATTAGCGCCAATGTCCAACAAGACCACGCCGCCATTCGCCAGCCGCTTTCCCTGACGACTGGTGACTGTAGACTGGCGACCGTTTTATGAAACTCTCGATTGTCATCCCCGCACGCAACGAAGAAGGCAATATCGGCAAGACACTCCATCTGCTGAGTTCGCATTTGGACGGCGCGGGTGTGACCAACTTCGAAATCCTCGTGGTGGATGATGGCAGCAAAGACCGCACGAATGAGATCGTACAGGCGGAAAACGCCCGCGACCCGCGCATCCGCGTCGTCCGCAATACGGGGCGCAACGGCTTCGGTCGGGCGGTGACGGTGGGGCTGAACAACTTCACCGGTGAGGCAGTCATTGTGTATATGGCGGATGCCTCCGACGCGCCGGAAGATGTCGTGCGCTACTATCACATCCTGCGTGATGAAGCCGACTGTGCCTTTGGCTCCCGCTTTATGCGCGAGTCGAAAGTCTATGATTACCCGCGCTTCAAGCTGGTCATCAACCGTATCGCCAATTTCGCCATCCGCAGCATGTTCAGCCTGCGCTACAACGATGTCACCAACGCCTTCAAGGGCTACCGCCGTAACGTGATTGAGGGCTGCCGCCCGTTCGTCTCGCCGCACTTCAACCTCACGATTGAAATCCCGCTGAAGGCCATCGTGCGCGGTTACAGCTACAAGACGCTGCCGATTACATGGCGCAACCGTGATATTGGCGAGTCGGCGCTGAAGTTGAAGGAGCAGGGCAGCCGCTACCTGTATACGCTGCTGACGGTGTGGTTCGAGTATCTGCTGGTGAGCCACGACACGCGCCGGACGGACAGCGGCGAGTTCGTTCCGTGGCGGGCGGAGGATGCCGCCGAGGCGGAACACATCGCTAGGCAGGAAAAGTAAAACTTATCGCGCTCTGCATTGGAGGTCAATTTGATGGCAATATCCGGCTTACTGCTTTTACTCTTGCTTTTCATCTTCAACCCCGTCTTTGGTATGCTGTTTGTGATGCTCGGCTTGTTTGGGTTCGGTGCATTCGGCTGGATGTAGTTGACAACCACCTCAAAGGTCGATTAGGATGGGTCACAATGGTTCTCTTGAGGTGTGGCGATGGACTACAGTCAGCTTTCCCCCGGTCAATTAGTTGACCTGTTCGCGGATAAAACGCAGCGTAATCTGGCGGTTGTGGCGCTGGTCGGCGGCCTGACCGCGACTGAACTCCGTAAAGCCAACGTATCGCCGGCAGCCAAGCAGGCGCTCATCAATGGGCTGAAACACCCGAACAGCAAAGTGCGCTGGTGGTGTATTCAACTCATGGATCATCTCGCCGACGAGAGTTATGTGCCGTCCCTGATGGAAGTGGCGCATACCGACCCCACACCGAAGAACCGCCGCCATGCCATCCACGCCACCACCTGCGAGATCTGCAAACCCAACCGCCAGCGGCTGAACGTTGATGTCCGCGCCGAACTGATGGCGATTGCCGCCACCGACACCGACGCTTCGGTACGCGAAATGGCGCTGCAAGAACTGGCGGAGATCAACGGCGAGATGGGCTAACCGCTACACGCAGCTTTTCCGCACATTCGCATCCGCTTCGGCATCTTTCCACAACGGGGCGTAACCCCTCCACGCGGTCGGTGCTTTTGTTGAACTTGGGTCAGCGTGATCTGCGTGACCAGCGTTTGCGGCGACAGGGAGTCGTCAGTCGTTGTCGTGAGCGAGATCGTACCCTTGTTGTAGTGCAGAATGCCCCCGCACGCGGCAATCATCTCCGGCGTTCCGGCCAGCAGAATATAGTCGCCCAACGGCATCGGGCAGTCGAGGCTGATGCGCCCGCGTCCGGCTTGTGAGCCGCCGCACACTCGCCCATTTTGCCTACGAAGTAGATAAACGCGGTAATCGAACACTCGCATCCGAGACTTTGGCTCATCCTACGACACCTCCTGATACTGTCATTGCCGCGACTGATAAGGGCATTCTTGTCAGTGGTACATGGTCAAATGTCAGTAGTTACAAAGAAAGCACTCAGGTGAGTGCGCGACTCAAGCTGACCTTCTTGGGTGATGAAGCCACACTCTCGATGGGGGAGGGGCCAGATCACTCGCTGTATGATGTCTATATCAACGGTACGTTGTGGCATTCGTTTGATGGCTATGCTGCGACTCCCGCCCAGCGTGATATTGTGGTGACGACCGATGTGGATGGTCAGAAACTACAAGGTGAAGGCCCGCATGTACTTGAAATTCGTAACCGTTCTGAAAAGAATGCCAGTTCGACCGATTACAAAGTGCGTTTCAAACAGCTCGCGGTTGAAAATCGGACTTGGACACAGCAAACGATTAAATACGAGTATGATAAGCTCTCTCGGTTGAAAGAAGCTCGTTACAATCCGGGTTTGAATATCACAGATGTCAATGACGATTTGCTGCGGCATTATCTCTATGAATACGATTTGGCGGGTAATCGTGAGATGCAGTCAGTTGCCGTTGATGGTGGTTCACCAACTGTCACCAACTACACCTACAACGCTGCCAACCAACTGACATCGGGCAGCGCAGCCTACGACAACAACGGCAATATGACCAGCGATGGCGTGAACAGCTACACATGGGATAGAGCTAATCGTTTGCTCTCAATGGACAGTGTTGACTACCAATACGACGGTGAAGGTCGTCGTGTACAGCAAACCGTCAGTAGCGTGGCGACGAAATACCTGCTGGATATTCAGCCGGGACTTGCTGTCGTTCTCAGCGAAACTGAAGGTTCAAATGTCATTCGCAATGTCTTTAGTCCGCGTGGCATCCATGCTCAACAAGCCTCATTCAACAACTGGCAATGGATTGCACAGGATGGTTTGGGCAACGTGCGCGGCGTGATTGATAACAGCATTGGCGTTCTTGAAAGTCGGAACTATGGCCCATATGGCGATACGTTTGATGGCACAATGACTGATGATCTTGATTACGAAGCGCCAAACTTTGGGTTCACAGGTGAGTTGGTGGATGGAAGCGGACTGCTTGATTTGAGGGCGCGGCGGTATAACGCGGGGATGGGTGTATTTGCCAATTTAGACCCGTTTGAGGGGGTGCGTGATTGGGCAATGAGCCTGAACAGATACGGATATGTAGCGGGTAATCCTATTAATTTGGCTGACCCATCAGGGATGATCTATGAGCGTCCTGAGCAATTCGCTACTTGCCTAGGTACGTCATCAGTCCATAATGATGATTGCTATTGTTACGATAATGAACTAACTGGTTTTAGAGCATTTCAGTGCAGAATTGGTGAAATTCCAACTTGCACAGATCGCTATGCAGGTAATGGAGGGTTGATTTCAGATAACAAACCTCCAATTATTAAAGTAAATACACCTGAAATACGATGCGCGAAGATTCGTGAGTACGCTAGAGGATTACGAACCACTATTGATAATAAAGCAACACGCAATCCGAATGTTTTGCACAACGATGTAGATGCTCTGACTGAAATAATAAAGTATGCTGTAAGTTTTCCCGGTGTAACACCTCAACAAGCAGCAGATGATATAAGCTGTGCTTTACTGAACGCACGTGGATCAATGACACTTATTAGTGCTTTGCCACAGGTATTTACTAACAAAAATCAGACAGCATGGGATTGGTTTGGGGACAATGGTTTTAATTCCGATTACCAAGATGGTGGAAACCAAATCAATCATTTTTGGTCGTATGTTAATAGTGCAGCACAAGGAGGGCTTCAAATATCTGTGATAGGTCACGTAATTCATGAATATCTAGCTATTCCAGAGATTTTGGTTGGAGAACGTGGAGCGTCTATACAAGATGATCGCTTAACCTTTTTAGGCTGGGGATTAGGACTCGCAATCAAAGATGGTTATGTTACATCAGACAGTATGGCTGCTGCGTTCAATAAGTTTTTGACCTCACCTTACCCTTTAGATAACCCAACAAATCCAGATAATTGGCCTGCAATATCGCTTTGCAGATGGTTTGGTATAGTCGTGACAAAGTATAAAGAAGCGGAAGGTGTTAAAGGATTTATAGATAGACAGGGTAATGTTTATCCTGTACCTTCAGATTGTGCACCAGATGCATCTATTTATCGTCACGAGTAATGAATAATAGTTAGCGTTCTCAGTAGAGGGTGGAAATCCTCTACTGAGGTAAGTCAAACTGACAGAGGGATATAAGCATGAAAAAGGGTATATGGGCATTAGTTACCGAATACTTTCTTGCTGCACCTATTCTCGGTATACCTTGTTATGCTGTTGTTCCCGTATGGGCTAGTAAAAATGGTATGGCTGCAATCGGGCCAATAATACTTGCATTCTTTTACGTGGGTTTGGCTATTTATCAACTAAAGAGGGTGTCAGTTTTGGGGTCAGGAAAAGATACTAAGTTACCTGTTTTTTTAGGGGCAATTTCCATTGTTATATCCTTGTTTTTCCTTTTGAGTTTTGTACAGACGTTCTCTTCTTTTAGTGTCAGTGGCGAATCAATGGGTACGGGTGATCCTGTCATAATTTCCGGTGTCACTTCAATATTGTCCTCTCTTGGTTTTGGCTTCCTTCTAGGCTTTGGCATCTTATTTTTGGGATACGCTAGATTAGAGTATATAGCGAGTCAAAAGAGCGATTCTATCAAAGCAGAAAACTAGCTGAAGTTTCCAGCATTTTTGACTGTGTTATTTTCCCTCACTTCGCCCATTTCAGTCCTAACACTCCAACTTGATTGACCTAAAAGATCAACCTAACCAACCGAAAGAGCCTGCACTCCGCAGGCTCTTTCATTCTTGTTCGGCCTCACTCAACTCAAGTCGTTCGTGCATGAAGCGCGACTAAAAGGCGAGAGGTGCAGCAAGGGCAAAGCGGGTCTGTGTTGGCGTGAGGGTTGGGTGAATTTTCACGGTTAGTGTGCAGATAGGGCGAAGATGCGTTGGTGTGGTGGAAACGCGCAAAAAGGTGGGTTGTGGGGCGTTCAAGAGCCTGTGAAAAGGGAAACACTATAGCTTGCTTCTCAAATCAGCTAAGGTCTGCCGACACTGTGTCAATGCGTCGTCTATCAACTTGTAGTGGATACTTAGTCTATCCTCCCTCAAATTTAAGCAACACGACGATAATCATGATGCAAACCACCTAGCACAGGACTGCTGAAAATCTTACTCGATGCAATGTCTTTAATGGGTAGTTGTGGTTCTGGTATGCGTTGTCCAATTCCCTGATGGGGTCTCGACCGATTGAAATAGGTTACATATTCAAGAACGATACGATGCAGATGTGATGTACTTAAGATCAGCAGGTGGTCAAGACACTCCCTCCGCAAGCTGCCCATGAACCGTTCACAAATCGCGTTGGCTTTGGGCGCTCGATAGGGTGTTTTGAGTAGGGTAATGCCACTGTCAATGGCGACATGGGCAAAGGTTTCGCCGTAATTGCTAGCACGGTCATGAATGAGGTAGCGTGGTGCGATTCCAAAAGGAGTTGCTTCGCGCAACTGCTGGGCTAACCAGAAATCGGTCGGTTGGCGGGTCACACCGAAAGACTTCTCTACAGTGCAGTTGGTGCTACTATGTTAGCTGGAATGATGGATAGATTTATGGGTTCTCCCTCTCAGTTATCTTCTTAAATAAGCCCACACTCGCCTATTTCACGAACATGAGCGCAAGTGTGGTGATTGGTCAATCCGTTTTCAATTCAAACAGCGCGAATCAAGGTGGAACAGCATCAGCTAACACATTGAACAATCCTGCTGATCTGTTTATCTCTGGCAGCAAAATTGTTGTTGCTAATCGAGGTAACAATCGTGTGCTTATCTATAGTACATCCGTTTTCTGACAGTAACGACCTTATTGAGCCTCATTTAAGGTCGATTTTCTTCGTATAAATAGTTATTTCTTGTTCCATTTGGCTGTATTTTGCACAAAATTTACGCGCTTGACTTTGTAGCCCTTTTGTTCTAAAATAGATCTATCTTTACGCTCAAATTAGCCGAAACCACATGATATTTCACCGTCCTCTTTTTTATCTGAGTGCTTTGTGCCTTTGTGGTAAAAATGCCTTGTCTTTGTTTTTTGCATCTTTGCTGCACACTTGGCGGCTGGCTCCCGTACATTCGCTGCGGCGGCACCCCAATTGGCACGGCGGCGAATTGCTCCCGTACAATTGCCGCACGAGTGCCATTTCAGCGCCGTTCTCCCGTAATCCCGCCGCCACAAAATGACAGTTCAGCGGCACTGAGGCAGTGAACCGCCAGACAATTCGGCGGAACTTGTGCAAAATCGGCCAAAGCTGCAACTATTATCGCATTCAAATAATTGTCTCTGTTTCCCCGCCGCTTGTCATTGATTCTTGCCAACTTGCCTCACTACCTGTTATCTTTACGCCATACTATATGAAGAAAGTAAAAAGTGATGGCGAACGCGACTGTAACCCCGACACGTCCTTACGGTCTTGGTGTGCTGCCCAAGCTGGCCGCCAACCCGCCGGAATTCTTCCTCGAAACGCTGAAAGAACGCGGGAACTTAGTTGAAATTAACCTCGGTGGCTCAAAGCTGCTGCTTGTCCATCACCCCGATTATGTCAAGCACGTCATGACCGACCACGCCAAACACTACGGGAAAGGCTCGATGTGGGTCGCCATCCGTAAAATGGTCGGGAACGGTTTACTGGGGAGCGAGGGCGAAATCTGGCTCCGCCAGCGCCGCCTGATGCAGCCCGCGTTCCATCGCCAGAAGTTAGCAGGATTCGCTAACAGTATGACCGCAACGATTGCCGAGATGCTCGATCAGTGGGCGACTCTGGCGAAAGCGGATAAGTCGGTGGATGTCACCCGCGCGATGGCTGACCTCACCATGCAGATCATCGTCCGCACCATGTTTGGCTCCGGCCTCGAACTGAACGAGATGCAGGAGATTGGAGATGCGTTTGCGACCGCGCTTAAGCTGATGAACACCCGCATGTGGACATCGTTCCTGCCGATTTCCATCCCGCTGCCCGGCGACCGCGCCTTTAAGGAAGCGATTGAGAAGGTTGACCGCTTCGTCTACCGCCTGATCGCCGAACGCCGCCATAACCCGAACGCCTCTGACGACCTGCTGACCATGCTGCTTGACATCCGCGACGAGGAAACCGGCGAGGGGATGTCCGATCAGCAGGTGCGCGACGAAGTGTTTACCGTGTTCCTCGCGGGGCATGAGACGACCGCGACGGTGATGGCGTGGGTGTGGTATCTGCTCGAAAAGTACCCGGAAGTCGAGCGCAAGCTGCACGCTGAACTCGACACGGTGCTGGCGGGGAAACTGCCCGCGCTGGCGACCTTGCCACGCTTGAAATATACCAAAATGGTGATCGAGGAAACGATGCGCTATTACCCGCCGTCGTGGATGATCCCGCGCTCGACCGAGATTGACGATGTAATCGGCGGTTTGCCGGTGAAGAAGGGAACAACGGTTCTCATCAGCCCGTATGTCGTTCACCGCCATCCCGACTTCTGGGAAAACCCCGACCAGTTCGACCCTGAACGCTTCGACCCTGATAAAGTCGTCCCGCGCAGCGCCTATATCCCATTCGGCAGTGGGCCGCGCTTGTGCATTGGCAACAGCTTCGCTACTATGGAAATGCAGCTCATCCTCGCCATGACCGCGCAGGCGTTTCGCCTCCGCCTTCTGCCGGGGATCAAAATTAAGCCGACGACCATGCCGACGCTGCGCCCCAACAAGGCTTTGCAGATGACACTCGAAACCCGCACCAAGCCCGTTTCCAGCGCCACATGGCAGATCGCCACCGAAACCGGGGAATACGCGGTCGTCCCATCCGACACAACAACAGGTGAACGTGGCTAGACGCATTCTTATAACAGGTGGGGCAGGGTTTATCGGTGGGCATATCGCGGAACTGCTGCTCA
>Ga0209460_1000378_pt1 | contig 43267 bp, 36 predicted proteins | sample EBPBio132013_DNA_FD_185868 | JGI IMG/M metagenome (GOLD analysis project Ga0209460, IMG submission 185868) | Wastewater treatment Type I Accumulibacter community from EBPR Bioreactor in Madison, WI, USA - Reactor 2_5/13/2013_ DNA (SPAdes)... | ecosystem: Engineered > Bioreactor > EBPR >... | reverse complement strand
TCGGAACCCGGCGAACTCATCAGGCTTCGCCTGACTCAAACACGCCGGCTTCTGATCGATATTGCACTTGTCATTGGCGCCGATGGAAAGAATGGCGGTAAAAGGCGGAATAGCTTTTTTTTACTCAGGTCTTGTCATCCCGGACTTGATCCGGGATCCATTCCTCCGTTTCCTGAAATTCTCCCGAAAGTGTTTCCAAGCTTCGCCGGATCCGCGGTTCGAAAACGAACCTTGGACGGGATCTACGATTTTGTCTTCGACGACCAACTTTTCTAGAAAAGTTGGCAAAAGTCTTCCGGAATCAGAACACACCATCCGCCGCCGTCCGCACAAGCCGCACCCGCTTTCAGCGGCTGAACGCTGGCGGATGTTTCCCTGCACGCGATCCGCCACTGATTCCGGATGCCCAGCGCACGGTAGAAATCTTCTGAAAAACAAAACTCACAACGCTTTAGTTTTTAAATTGTATTTCTGCCAGAATCAGGGCAAGTGCGGTTGCGAAGGTTCGTGTGTTCCGGAAAGTGACCGAAAAACCCGATCAGTAAGAGGATTATGCCCAAAATTTCAACCGGTCAGTTTCCGCGGCAGGCGGGATTTTTGAAACCGCAGGTTTCAAAGGCAAGGAACCTTTGCGTTCTGAGTCTGGCGAGCTTTTTCCCCCCTTTTTCCAGAAAAAGGGGGCCGTCGGAGACAAAAGAAATTTGTTATTTCTTAAAGAAAATAGAAGAAAAAACTACAATAAATTCAAAATCCTAAAACCAACTTTTCTAACCGATCCAGATTCTGCTCATTGGCCGTCTCGATAAACGATCTCATCGGATTAATTGTCTCGGGGGAATCAAACTCCTGATTCCAGGTTAAAAGTGTGTTTTTCCCGGATTCAGCAAAAGTAACCGTTAACCGGAACCACGGTTTCACCACATGTTCCAGGATGAGGAGTTTATCCGGTACAATTTCAATAAATGTGCTCGCATTCTGATAATCGGTTCCATCCGGACCGTGCATGACGAAAACCCACTCTCCGCCAGGCACAAACTCAAACTTTTCAAACGTATTCGTAAATCCATCCGGGCCCCACCAGGTTGCAAGCAGTTCCGGCTGCCGGAAAGCGTTAAATATCTGTGCAGGTGTGGCTGAAATGATCCGTTCGGTATAAGCTGATGACTGTGGATTGCTGGATGGCATACAGTTCCTTTTTTATTTCTGATAAAGATAACAGGGGACGAGTGGAAAAGGAAAGGGCAGGGGAGTTGGGAATAGATTGTATGGTTTTATTTTGTAAATGTAATTTCCAACAAAATATCCTCAATAAATAATGGGCAAGTCAAAGCCGACAGTTCTTACACCATTGTTTATTTCAGTACCGGAAATTTGAATAAATACTTTACCGGTCTTTTCAATAACCCCAATTGAAAATTTATAAAGCTTATGATATCCAATTTCAAAATTCGGCATTGTTTCATTGGGAGAACTGGTAGTATATTCTAATCTCCAATGGTAACCTTTCCATTTGCTTTTTAACGCATTATTGTCGTTTTGAACGTTTATGGTACTTTTAAAAGATAAAATTTCATCGCCAATTTTCACAATATAGTTATCCAGGTCTATTGAAACATAATTAAAAATAGCGAGTTTACCCTGTGATTTAAATCTAATTATATTTTCATTGTACTCAATATGAATGGTTTCCTTACCAGTTGAAATTTCTTCGAAATCATTATTTATATTAAGAAGTTCTTTATACTCTTCCTCTGTTACTCCAAGGTTAGAATGATAGCGTAAAGCGCCTTCAGTTCTATTTTCCTTGGAATATTGATAATACCATTCCTTATTATTTTGAATGGCTTCCTGAAATTTTGCTATTAATTCCAACTTTCTTGGATCAGCTTTAATGCTATCCATAACGTCAACAAGTAAATCCCCTTTGGGCAATAATGCTATCAAATCTCTTTTAATTTCACCAGTAATTTGGTTGTGAGACTGTGAAATTTGAGCAATTGAAAAATTGATATTAATTTGTAAAAACAGGGTGATTAAAAAAAGGGATTTCATTCTATTCCTGGTTTTTTAATTTAATTGCAAGTAAATAAAAATGAAGATATAACGTTGGAGATATTGCAAATATCCAATTTCAAAACAAGTTAATCAATTAAATCCTTGAGGTTCTATTTTCCCTCATCCGCCGCCGACAGCCGGTTCCCAAAAGCCCGTCAGTGGCCGGGTTTTAAAACGTTCGGGATCGGAACGGGAAATCCGGTTAACGAAGTTCTGCGAAGCTCATCCATCCCACCGTTTTCCAAAACTTCTGTTGTCTTCGACGACCCCCTTTTCTAGAAAAGGGGGCAAAAGTCTCCCGGAATCAGAACACACCATCCGCCGCCGTCCGCACGAGCCGCACCCGCTTTCAGCGGCTGAACGCTGGCGGATGTTTCCCTGCCCGCGATCCGCCGCTGATTCCGGATGCCCGGCGCACGGTGAAAAAGACAGGCGTAAGGTATAAGGTTAAAGGCTGAAAGAATGAGCATGTATACATGCTAGAATCAGATTCAGGGCCCTTGCTGATTGGATTTAGAAACCGCCGTCAGCCGGTCGACGCAGCAACAAGCGCAGTGCCCGGTTAAATCGAATCTGTGTTTGAAGGAGGCTACTGCCGACTGAGTTCAGATTCGATCAGGGCCGGAGTGCCAGTTGCAAGTCAAAGAGCGGCAGGGGGCGGTAACGGACCCTGAGCGGAGTCGAAGGGTTGCCCCCTTTTGGCCAGTCAAAAGGGGGTCCCCGAAGGGAAAAGAAATTTTGGTTTGAAAAGCAGTCAGAGATTTAAGAATCCCGAAAAGAAAAAAAGTACCTCTCCGAAGGACAAGAAGTTTTTAGTTTAGCAGTTATCTGAAAAATAAAAAACTTATCTGTTATTTTCCCCAATTCTCCCTTCTAACCCCATAAACCAATTCATCGATGCGTTCACCGTTTTTGAGGAGGTTTTTTTCGAACCGGGCTTCGAGGATGAAGTGATTCTTTTCGAGCACTTTTTGTGAACCAATGTTCGTTCCGAAAGGACGGGCGAAAACCCGGTCGATGTCATAAGTCTCAAACGCAAAATCAACCGCTTGTTTGATTGCCTGACTGATGATCCCTTTGCCCCAGAAAGGTTCTGCCAGCCAGTAACCGAGTTCGGCATTTTTTCGGTGGATATCTGTCTGCGGATGAATGCCGATACCACCCACCGCCTCTCCGTTGACCTCAATGGCAAAGATATGAATGGGATCGTCTTTGGTGGCGAATTCAATAAAAGCCTTCCCGTTGGCCTCGGTATAAGGAAACGGAAATTGATCGGTCATGTTTTTGGCAATCTGCCAGTTGTTGGCATAACGGACCAGACTGTCTAAGTCTGATTGTTTCCAGGGGCGGAGAAGGATGGTCATGATTAGGGGTTGGTTATTTCATCGGAAATTAACAATACCATGTTTTTTGCTATTTATCGTTTGTTAATCATTTTCATTAATGTTTTCAACATCATTTTCGTCAATACTTAATGGAAGAAATCTGTCAGCAACTTTTTTATCAGATTTTAAACCCAAATTTTTTAATTGAATTGCTTGACTTATAACATTTCCTCTTCCTGTTTTAAGTTGCCCCAATGCCTCATCATAAGATTTTTGAGTTGAATTTAGCTTTTTCCCGATCTCTTCAAAGTTTTCAGTAAAGCCAACAAATTTCTCATAAAGTAATTCACCACGTTTTACAATTTCCATTGCATTTTTATTTTGCCATTCTCTTCTCCATAAATCAGAAAATAATTTAAGGCAAGCAATCAAAGTCGTTGGGCTTACTAACAAAATTCTTTTAGAGTAAGCATAAGACCATAAGTCAGAGTCTCCTTGAATAGCTAATAAGTAAGCAGGTTCAATCGGTATAAACATCATTGTGAAATCCAATGATGCTTCAATATTGTCATAATTTTTTGAACTTAGTTGTTCTATGTGTTGTCTTGTTGCGTTAATATGCTCAGCGAGAAAAGCCTTTTGCTCTTCACTTTCTTCACTTGATGAAAACTTGTCATAAGCAATCAACGAAACTTTTGAATCAATTATTATTACTCTATCATCAGGTAGATTTACTTTTACGTCAAGTCTTTGATTCCTGCCCTCATCATCTTTAATTGATTGTTGAATGAAATACTCCCTGTCTTTTGTTAAACCGGATGATTCAAGAATTCTTTCTAATATAACTTCACCCCAATTTCCCCTTTTTTGAGATTTTCCCTTTAATGCTGTTGCTAAGTTATTTGCTTCGGAACTCACTTTATTGGTTTGTTCAATTAAACCTTTTATTCGTTCTTCTAACGATGATCTTTGTTTTGTATCCTCAGTGTGGGTTGCTTCAACTTTTTCTTTGAATTTGTTTATGTCTTCTTTTAATGGATTTAAAAGTGTTTCAATGTTTATTTTATTGGTTTCAGTGAATTTAGAGGATTTCTCATCAAACAATTTATTGGCAATTTTCTCAAACTGTAAATGGGCAGTTTTTTGCAGTTCTTCAACTTCTGTTTTTTGTGTTGTTAGTCTTTCTAATAAGGCATTATTGTTAGCTGTTAATTTACTGACTTGTGCAGTTAAGTCAGTAATTTTTGAAGTTTGTTCTTCTATTTGCTGAATTTGTTTACCATTGGTTTCATTTTGTTTTGTTAAATTTTCAAGGATCGAATTGTTTTTGGCAGTTAATTCAGAATTATATTGTTTGAGTAGATTTATTTCATTCTGCTGGTTCTTGTTAGTATCAAGTTCTTTATTTAGCTTTTCAGAAAGTTCAATGATTTTAGTTTCATTATTGTTTAGATGTGTTTCTAAGGAAGTCGCTTTTGTATGTAGTTGTGTAATTTCGTTTTCTTTCAAACTGATTGTGTTTGAAAGCCTGTCATTTGCTGCTTGAAGGGTTTGTGCTTTATCTTCAAAGAGTCTCAAATTTGCAGCTGTTTCGTAATATTTTGAAGATAAATCCTGAAACTGCGTTATCGAAACGGTCTTTGTTTTGTTTTGCAAATTAAAAATGATATAGGCAATTACAATACCGATTATAAGTCCTATTGCTAAACTTGTTGCTTCCATATTAAATCGTCTTTTTATTTGTTAAATGAATGTTCAATGTCTATTCACATTGGCTACTAATGTTTTACCGCTTTGCAAAGCGGCTATTAATGGCTACCATTCTTTCACGCTTCCTTTTTTATCTTTTTAATTAGTTCGTCAAATACAATTGTCACCCAATCTTTTTTCCATTCCGTATTAAAAAGAATATCTTTTGAATCAGGTTTGTCTGTCAAATCTTTGATTCTCACGATGGTTGGAATGGGAATGCTGTCGCCGATTATCAATGCTTCTTGCCTTTCTAAAACTGGTAGTGTATCAGTGATTGCACTCACACTGTCAGGTAAAAGCCTTCTTACATATTGTTGGTCGGTCGGGTTGGTTAATCGCATAGCAACAAAGTTATTGCATTGAGAAAAAATAGTTTCAGAAATTTCTGATGGTCGTTGGCTGACTATCATCAATGACAAACCGTATTTCCGACCTTCCTTTGCGATTCTCTCTATAGATTTTTTGACTGAATAATATTTTGAACCTTCACTTTGTGGAATGTAATTGTGTGCTTCCTCCAAAACCAAAAGAAAAGGTGCTTCTTCGGTTGCGGTTTTTACCGCTTTGAAATAAAAACAAAAATCAAAAACCAATCGGCTTATTAAAGAAACCACAATGCTTAAAACTTCAAACGGTATTCCACTCAAATCAATTATGGTGATGTTATCTTTTACATCTTCATTGTAGCCGATGAACTGTTTAAGAATTGTTGGAAAGTCGGAAGTTGCATATTCAGTTGTTGCTGTCTTTTTTGGTTTAAGAAGGAACGCTAATCTATCGTCATTGGTTTTGGATTCAAGTCGCATTACAAACCTATCAAACTCTCCATTGAAAGGTCCGTTTGATGCTTTGGTAGCTGCTGCTGTGGATGAAACAACAAAGATTCTTTTCTGCTCAAAGTAAAAAGCACATCTATCATCGATTAATGTGTTATCTGATAGTTTCGGTCTTGCATTTTCTCCGTCTGCTTTTCCTACCACTTCATTGTTCAAGTTTGTAATGAAAGTGTGAACTTCTTTTAAACTGAAATACAATGGTGAATCGTAAGAAGGATTTACCACCGAAGGGTTGTGTTTCTTTTTATTTTGAATTACTGCATACCTGAATTGAGAAATCTGATTGTGAGAGTTGTTTTCATTACTCTCAATAAACATTTCTTCCAACTCCTCCGAATTCATTAGCCAGTAGGGAAGAACTAAATTATTTACATCAAGTTTCTTTGATTTTGGAAACGCTGTTTTATACTCGCCATGCAAGTCAAATAGTAAAATGTGAGTGTTATTTAAAACACCTCGTTTGGTTTGGTCGGCTGATGACCTGATTCCTTCTTGCAAAATTCTTGCAACTGTTCCTGATTTTCCTGAACCAGTTGAACCAACAACAGCAATGTGCTTACTAAAGAATTTATCTCCATCAACAGCAATTTCTATACTTGGCTTTTGGGCCAAGTTTGCAAAACAAAATTTCTTATCCTCTCCAACTGATTCATAAATGCTTTTTAGAATTTCATCGTCAGCAATTGCAACATTGCTTGGAGGAATTGCAATTTGTTGTCCGCCTCTTTTGAACTTTCCCTCTTCGTCTAAAAAGCCAATGGGCTGTGCATCTAAAATAAAAGATGGCTTGGTGGCTTCTCCTGTACCTGGGGTAGTCGTTTCTTTTATTTTGAAACTCTGAACCAAAGCAATGATTGATGTATTGGAATCGTCTGAAATTTTCAGATAGCTACCAATTGTAAAATCACTTGCATCCTGTTTGAATTGGTCGGCATCCAAAACTTCTATTTGAATAAGGTTGGGTGCTACGGTAAGAATTCTGAAAATGTCTGTGGTGTTTGCTGGCATAAAATTATGGTGCTAAAAGTTTGAAAATTTCTTTTAAGTTTTCACAATATTTAAAGTCAAAATATTGTCCGCTTGTAAATGTGCTTGGCAAATCTTCTTTAGAGAAGTTGAGCAAAACACTTGGCTGCTGAATGGTTGTAATGTTCGCAATCAAACAAGTTTTTGAAATAAGTTTTACAGAGTATGATGATTTTAAAATTTTTGCTGCGTTAGAAGTTGTATTGATTACTGGTTCTTTATTGAAATGTTGACTGGAAAAACATATTCCTTCATGTCCGTCATTGAAAGAAAGTTCGTTGTTTATTAAAACTCTTTTTATGCTAATCAATGTTGCTGAATCGCAATCAAGAATTATTGCTAACGGCTTTGCGTTTCGCAAAGCCGAATTTAGTTTGTAATACTTGGAAACTAAATTCTCAATGAAGGATTCAATCGGTAATTCTGAATTGTCAGCAGTAAGAATTTCTTTGCCTACCACAATCATCTTTGATCTGATTGGGTCAAGTGCTCTTGTGGATTTTAGCCCTTGTGCAGCTAATTTTAGATATTCTTTTTTTGAACGAAGTTTTATAAACCACTCGTTGAAAAGTTTTTTGCTGCAATCAATTCCAGAAATGAATTCAGCTTTCGTTATTACCCTTTGGATGGTGTTTCTCTTTATTGCTTTGTCAATTACAATACGCAAAGCGTTATTATAATACAAAGTGTCTGCTTCAAAGTCAGTGCAATTGAATTTGATTTTGAGCTTTTGAATTACTTCTTGTTGCTGTGTATTAAACTCCTTTCCAAAAACAAATTTGAACTGTCTGATAAAAGCATTAAGTTTTGTATCTGTTATTCCGTTGTCTGTGTGGTGCTGCTTTTCAACTTTGTTTTCGGTATAGGTTAAAATCTCTTTAAGTCTTGTAAGATCAATCGTTGGCTCACTACCTGGAGTTTCATTTTCAAAGTGAGCATATAAAACATAATTGTAATTATTCGGAGTAGATGGATTTACAAAATGGTTAAGCATCAGAGTAATTGGTTCTCTGACTGCTGAATTTATAAAACGTGGCTTTGATAAATATTTACACTGAATTGTTGTTGCATCAGTAGCGGTATTGATGTCAATATCTTCAATTCCTTCAATGGTAATAGAATCAACATCAGCTCTCAACTCTAACAGCTTCAAAATAGAAGTGTCAAATTGATAGTAGTAACCTTTGATAGTAGCATCTGCTGACCTTGTTGTCATTGTTTATTTCAGTGTTTTTATGGTTGCCTATAACTCATTTATTTGTAAATCTGAATTGAACTTATTCAACTAGTTTCGGTCGAAGATGGTTATCCATTCAATTAAAAGGTGTTCTTATCAGTCAGGTTCTGGATCGCAGTTTACTTTTATCCTAAATTTAAACCTAATCGATTAAGGAATCAACCTTCCTTAATCCTGTAAGATTAACCTTTAATTTCTCAATTCCAATACATGTTTTCATGTATATTTTATGTTTATAGGAATTATTTTAGTGCAATTGGGCGTGGAAGGTTAGGTTACAATCTGCTTTCACTTTCGTTTTGGCTGAGACTGGCCATTCTGTAAGGTTCCTTCGCTGTTGTTTCGTTGGTCTTTCGTTGTGGAAGCGGTGATGGAAGATGGGGCACCTCTCCGTCAATGGCCGGATTTTCAAGATACGGACGGTTTCACCGTCCAACTCGGTGACCAGGGGGAATGACTGGGGGAAATACCGGGGGGATGGACCCCCGCCTCCGCGGGGGTGACAACAAACAATACACGGATGACAACAAAAAAAGGAATACCAATAAACCAGATCAGTGGCTGTTGATAAAAAATCAGTCATCGGTGAATGAAAATCAGTGACGAATGATAGTTTAACAGTGGCCATTCACTAAAATTTATAGAACGTCCTATCAATTTGATAAGGCAATGTATAAAATTCATAGACCGGCCTATCAATTTGATAAGATGGTGAATGAAAAACATAGAGCATCGTATCAATTTGATAAGGTGATGAATGAAATTCATAGAACGTCCTATCATTTTGATAAGACGATGAATGAAGCAACATAGAATGTCTTATCAATTTGATAAGCTGTTGAATAAAAAACATAGAACGTTCTATAAAATTTATAGAACGATGAATGAAATTCATTGAATGGTCTATAAAAAACATAGGATGATGAAGGAATTTCAGGGAAAATACAAAATGCCAGTGGGATGGACCCCGGGTCAAGCCCGGGGTGACAGCGCGTGGAAATGCCGGCAGATGGGACGGAGGGTTGGATGAGCTTCGCAGAACTTAGTTTGCCCGCCTCTCCGTCGGTTGCGGGATCTTTGACGCGGGAATGACATTACAATATGACGTGAAAAAAAAAGCCATCTCGCCTTTTACCGCCATTCTTTCCATCGGCGCCAATGGCAAGTGCAATATCGATCAGAAGCCGGCGTGTTTGAGTCAGGCGAAGCCTGATGAGTTCGCCGGGTTCCGATATGAAACGCAGTCATAAGCTAAAAGATGGAAAGCGGCGGAATCGGTCCCTGAGCGGCACTTCGACTAGGCTCAGTAACCAAGTCGAAGGGTTGCCCCCTTTTGTGCCATCAAAAGTCGGTCGTCGAAGACAAAGGAAGTTGGGGAAACGGTGGGATGAAAGAAGGTAATTGCAGAATTACCAAACCACCCCGCCTTCGGCACCTCCCGAAAGCGTTCGGGACAGGCTCTCCTTAGAAAGGAGGGGAATCTATAAATTTCCAGCATTTAATTTGGCATTTACCTAACAGCCAACAGCTAATAGCTAACAGCTTTCCCTCATGCCTTTCGCCTATTCCTATATGCTCCAAAGTCGGTAACCGATGCGGATAACCGGGGCAAGATCAACGTTGGGGATTTTGTAGGTTTCGCCGTTGAAACCGGCACTGTGATCACCCCGGAGGTAAATATGAAACCCCGGCTGAAGGTACAGATGACGTCCGAAAAAGAACTGGTAACTGATTCCGCCGCCGACATCCGTGCTGTGAATATCACGGGTGAGTCCGGTGCTTTTCTGGGTGATTTCGAAGGTGTGCAATTCGAGATAGCCGTAAATTTCGAGGGTTCGCCAGACGGAGTAGCCCAGGAAGAAGCCCGGCGACGTTTTGTAATACCGTTTGAAAGCAGGTGAGGAGTTCTTTGTACCGGCGGGTTCTCCATCATAGGTTCCGCTATTGATCACACTGATTCTCACCCGGAATTGGTCGTACCGGTAACCCACGCCGGCATGAAATCCGCCATAGAAAAACATCGGAAAAAGAGATTCAACCTCGACGGCCTGTTTGGCTTCGTGCATGGCGGGAATGGGATTCCAGAACGTTCCTTCAGTTGAATCGGCCTGGGCAAAAGCAGTGACCGACCAAAGGATAAACGCTGCAAAACTGACAAGTTGTTTTTTCATAACCTAACCTTTCAAAAATGATCGTACAAAGGTCGGGAGAAAAAAACGGACATTTGCTCCGCATTTGTTACCAAATAAAGTCAGCCCATCATTTCTTTGCGGATCCGGCTGAGCGATTTTGGGGCGATGCCCAGGTAATTGGCGATGTGGTAAAGCTGTACTTTCTGAAAGACCTTCGGGTATTTTTTGAGCATGTTTTCATACCGTTCCCGGGCGGAAAGCACCTGAAGTTCCATACTCTGAGCGGCAATTTTTAAATAGGCCACTTCCATTAAAATCCGGCCCAGCCGTTCAATTTTCGGAATCTGCAAATAGAGCGTATCCAGATCATTCTGGCTGATCAGAAGGATTTCAGAGTCTTCACTGGCTTTGATGCTGAAGGTGGATGGGGATTTTGTTAACCGGCTTTGCGTATTGCTGATCCATTCGCCTTCAAAGGCAAAATCGGTGGTGATTTCATCGCCGTTCTCTTTTGATTTGAAGTAGATGATCACACCCGAATTGACAAACCCGACAAAATCGCAGATCTGTCCTTCCCTGAGGAAAAATTCGTTTTTACTGATCTTTTTAGGAACCAGCGCACCGGTGAAGATTGCCAGTTCTTCATCCGTCAGCGAAACGATCGGTTCAATTTGTTTTTTGAGTTTTTGGAAGGTGTCCATGGATGCTGCCAGACGGTTACTTTCTTAAAATCTTTTCGAGGGCTTTGCCTTTTGCCAGTTCATCAACCAGTTTATCGAGATACCGCACTTTTTGGGTGAGCGGATTTTCGATTTCCTCAACCCGGTAACCGCAGATGAGTCCGGTAATCAGGCGGGCGTTGGGATTCAGTTTTGCGGACTGAAAGAAAGCATCAAACGTCACTTTCTGATCAATCAGCTCCTGCACTTTTTCACCGGAAAACCCTGTTAGCCAGTTGATGACATGGAGGAGTTCTTCTTTTGTCCGGCCTTTCTTCTCCACTTTGGCGACATACATGGGGTAGACAGAAGCAAAGGTCAGTTTGGCGATCCGTTCATCGTGTTCAGGTGTTGTGTTCATGGGTAGTCCTATTTCAATCTTTCCAGAAGACCTTTTCTTTTGACGATATTTTTATAATCCCACTGAATGTCCCGGGATTTTTTCAGCCACAGGATGACGTCCTGAGTTTCAATTTCTGAGACAGAGTTGAAGAAAACCGAAGCATCTTTAAATTTCCCGCCTGTGACGTTCAGCTTTACCTCGTTAAAGTCAGCTCCGCTCCAGAACATGAGGCGGATTCCTTTTTTCTGTTTGCTGTACCCGACGGTCGGGTTGCCATCCAGAAACCAAACCGGGTGACCATGCCAGAGTTTGTTTTCTGCTTCTGTCAATTCGCCGTTAATTGTTTCAGCGAGCAGGTCGCAGATGTCTTTTTCAGCCGGCGTTTGTTTGTCGTTATAGGCTTTTATTTCTGGTGTCATTGGTGGATTTGGTTAGAGTGGAAAAATTTAGTTTTATACTACTTTATGAGATTAATTAGTGAACCTAATACTCCGGCGAATGAATTGAAATCAACAGAACCTAAATTTGTCATGCTGAGTGATTTTTTCAAAGAAAAAATTGTATCGAAGCATGAGTGATCCTGCTTGCAGGATTGTTTGAAATCCGGCCTTGGACGGATATCTAAGCCTTTCATCCTAATTTAACCAACGGAGCAATTTGTTTTTAAACTCAATGCTGATCCCGTTTTGTTTGAAAAAACCCTGTACTGTAACCCCTCATTTTTTTGTGGAAATTATTTTATCGAGAATTTTCAAGTTTCCATTTTGATCAAGTTGACTGATCTCAGTTGTTTCCCGATAAATTTTGGAACTGTTTGTTGGTTCTCCCTGATTGCAAGGTATGATGGTTTCATTTAATTTGTAAACAATTTTGTAATCCTCAGTAATGGTTACCATCCAATCACAAGTGTAACCACAATCAACGCCACATTCATGAGCAATTAGATTTCGTTCGATCATTTTTCCGGTTTTATCATAGGTAACCAGAATAGGTAACATTTCATCGGCCGGATAAAAATAAATAAAACCGAAAAATTTTGTTGAATCCTGAAATACCCCTGCAATCTTAACCTGAATATTATTTTCGAAAATCAAAGAATCCAAATTCTGGTTTGAATAGTTGTTTTCAATTTCGTCAAATTTTGACCCCGAATACTCAAAGGAGAATTTAATTTTGGGGAGTTTTTTATATAAGGTACGGATATGGTCTGATTTCAGATCATCGATAGATGGATTTGATTCCAGTTTCACCAGATTACACCCTGTGAATACCATCAATACAAACATGAAAATAAATGCTTTCATTGTGCTTTTTTTTGGGGATAAACAATTGTTTGGGAGTTTATAAAACTGATGAATTATAATTCTTTTCCATTTTCGATGTTGTCAGATAGTTTACTGATAAATCTGGCCATGAGTCCGCCATCAACAACATCATGATCAATTAAAACGGACATATTCAGAATTTCTCTAATTTCAATTTTATCATCAATCACGACAGGTTTTTTTGTGATTTTACCAATTCCAAAGCAAATCGGATGAACGGAAATAGGGATAAACCATCCATTTATCCTTCCAATCATACCCACGGAAGTAATAGCGACATTTCCCATTTTACTATGAGCCAATTGTGGATGCTTTAAAAGGTAGTTCCAAAAACCACGTCTGATAAATCCCGGCAAAGCGTAATATATTCGTTCCATCCGGCTGGATTTGCTTTGAAGCACAATATCTTTTTCAGTCAATTGTTGGGCTGTTGCATCGTTGATTTGTTTGGTTATTGATTCGATGCTTTTTTCATTGGCTTTTTCAATAACCAGTGGAATAGGTACTTTTTGTCCGTTTACCTCTTTTTCAACAGCAATTGATACATTTATATCGGTAAAGGTAATGACTTTTCGCTTACCCTGAAGATAGCCGGCAACCGTTTCATATTCCTTGATGGTATTGCTTATTACTTTAATTAGCCAGGCCGTAAATGATATTTTATTTCCGTTTCTTTTAAGCTGTTTAATCTTTTCTCTGGAATCTGTAACATCGAATTCAATCATGGCAGAAATGTGATGTTTTTGGAGTCCGACAGTACAAATATCAAGAGTTGCAAGCCTTGTTTTCGGGAAATAATTGATCTTAAAATCAGACATTTAAAATGCCTCTTTGGATGATTAAAAGTGTTCTAATTGCTTTGCTATTTAAATAAATTGACTGCAAAATATTGCATCACAAATAATGGTCAAAAAATGATTATTGGTTGGTTGTTGTCTTATCATCAGACCGGTTTATATTTTGATATAATCCTGTCAATACTACTACACAAACAAAAATCATCGCAAGAGCGAGAGAAATCAATAAAAATGAAATTAGTCCTTCAACAATCGTTGGCCCTTCTTTTCCACCGGCAATTGGCATCATTTTTCCGGCTCCGGTTATAGCCGCAAGGGTAACTGCCACAAAATTTGAGAAAGAACCATAAAGTGTCAGCCAAAATGTGTAAGATAACCAGTTGTCATTTATTACAAGTCTATGCCAAATAAGGCCTAAAAAAACTAAAAACATACCATTCATGACGCCTTCGAGATGAGCGGTAAGGCCCATTCTTGGATTTGCCATCATTGGAATAACCAATCCTATGAGCAATCCAAATAAAAATAAAAGAACTCCCAAAAAGAGAAGCCAATCTGATTGTGATTTTTTTTGCACGGTGATTTCCTTAGTTAACTTTTTATGTTGAGGTTGATCTATTGTTAAAGTTTGGTTGTTTTTTATGGTTTCTTTCTATTGTCTGTCTACTAATTTGCATCGTTTATAATCCTTTCGGATTCGATGAAAGCCAGTCTTCATATTTGATTTTAAAAATGTCTTTTAAAACCGGGTTTTCCAAAATAATGTCCATACCACCGTCATAGGGAGCAATCAAATATTTTTTATCTATACAAATAAAGAAAGCACGTATTTCGTCATTTGCAATTGATTGCAATAGTCTGTCATATTTACTATTTATCCAATTTAGTTTCGCAATGAAGGGTCTGTAAAGCGTTTCCTTGTCATATTCATCTGGATTTATTTTGTGCATGTCAATAGGTTCTAAACTTGTGAATTTAAAATCTGTAAATAATTCATGATCTAAAAAATCTGGTGAATTAAATGTGCCGTTAAAATCGAATTCACCTGTCACGATAAATAATATTGTTGAATTTCCTATGAGATCAGAAATAATTTTGTTTTGTCTGGAAAGTAGAATGTCCCATTCCAGATCATTTTCAGCGTACCGTTTGGATTCAGGTAAGCTATGAATTCTAAACCATTTGTCCTGGAAATCCTGTTTGAAATAGGGAGGAAAAGGAATTGTGTCAGGATAAGTCGAATTCCAAAATGTTTTGAACTGTTCAGATGTCATGGCTTTGTTTGATAGTTTATGTTTATCGGAATTTCTCCCGGATTGTTTGCAGGAAACATCCTGTCAGGCGCAATACTTAAGCTAAATAACTCTAAACCTTTTTTATCATGTTTCCTGAATGTAGCTTTATTCATTTCGGGATTCAAGTGATTCACCGCCGAGGCGCAGCGGACGCAGAGAAATACAGGTTTATTTTGGTGGTGGAATCGAAGTGGGGTTTATTAGTTTAAACACAATTATATTTTTGATATAACCATGCCCCAACGGGGCAAAATATGAATAGCCCCGGGTGTGAACCCGGGGTAAACGATTCAACAAAATCATCGCACGGCCACAAATCTCCTTTATTTCTATGTTCTGAATCCGTGCGGAAAATAGCCAAACACCATTGGTTCAAGTTCCGCCCGGAAAAAGATCCTGCCAGGATTCTAGTTTTGTGGCCGGGCGGTTAGGGTTTTGGGATTGGATTTTCTACCAAGAGTTCGCTCCTCCGGAGCTAGCAAACATGCAAGCATATTGTCATTCTTGCCCTGATTAGGACAGGAATGCAAGTCCTCACCCCAGCAGGGTGACATGTTGCTTGCCCGTGGCGAAGCCTTGGGGTAGCCCCGGGTTTTAAACCCGGGGTAAGGATCATTATTACAAAATCCGCACGGCCACAAATCTCCACTATTTCTATGCTCTGCTTCCGTGCGGAAAGAGCAAACACTATTGGTTCAAGTTCCGCCCGGAAATAAATTCGACAAAGATTTAAATTTTGTGGCCGGGCGGTCTGATCTTTTTGGTGCACCATTCTACAAATAGGTCACCCCTATGGGGTTACGAATTTATTCTCCGCCGTCGACCCCAAGACTTCATCGCGGGCAAGCGGCTGACGGCGGATGGGAAACAAAAATAAAATGCTCGAATGGAAAATAAGGCATTCAGCCTTTCACCGCCATTCTTTCCATCGGCGCCAATGACAAGTGCAATATCGGTTAGAAGCCGGCGTGTTTGAGTCAGGCGAAGCCTGATGAGTTCGCCGGCTTCCGATATGAAACGTAGTCATAAGCCAAGGATGGAAAGCGGCGGAATCGGTCCCTGAGCTGGTCACTGAGCGGAGTCGAAGTGGGAGTCGAAGGGTTGCTGACTTTTGTGCCATCAAAAGTCAGTCCCCGAAGGGAAAAGAAATTAGGGGTTTGCAATCAATTGGGTTTAAAAAAACAGGTGGGATAGATGAACTTCGCAGAACAATCCGGCAAAAGCCGGATTGTTGACATCCAGGATAACAATTTTCAGGAACCTGCGAAGGGTGACCCGAAAATCCCAACAGCAAGTTCAATCCAGACAAGGGCAAAAACAGTCAGAACTGCAAGAACCAGTAAAATCCGGTGGGAAAGCCGGGTGACTTTCCTGAGAATGAACTCCAGAGTCAGTCCGGCCGCCAGAAGTAAAATTCCGGCTGCAACAAAATCACCCAAGGTCCAATTCACTTCCGATGTGAACTGCATGGCAATAAAGTTTGCGAGAAGAATGAGTCCGGTTACCACCAGAACAACTGAGATGCGTTGGTTTATCATGAGATTTGTTCCTCTTTCAGAAAAAGATTTCAGGTTAGCGTTTGAGGGCTTCTTCGTACCGATGGCTGACTTCTTTCCAGTTCATTACTTTCCAGATTGCACCCAGGTAATCACCCCGCTTATTTTGATACTTCAGGTAGTACGCATGTTCCCAAACATCAATACCTAAAATTGGAATTCCTTTCACATCCACAACATCCATGAGCGGATTATCCTGATTTGGAGTTGAGGAAACCACGAGTTTTCCGTCCGAAGTCACCGAAAGCCATGCCCAGCCTGAACCAAACCGTTTAGCACCGGCTTCGTTCAGTTTCTTCTTCAGGGAATCAACTGCACCAAATGTTGAATTGATTGCGGCCAGTAAAGCCGGTGAGGGTTCTGTTGCTTCCGGACTTAAAATCGTCCAGAAAAGTTCATGATTGAAATGTCCGCCGCCATTGTTCCGGATTGCCGGGTCCAGTTTGGACATGGTTGCAAACATCTGGGTGAGGGTTAATTTTTCAGCCGGAGTTCCCTTGATGGCTTTGTTCAGATTGGCCACATAACCGGCTGCATGCTTGGTATAGTGGATTTCCATGGTTTGAGCATCAATGGAAGGTTCCAGTGCGTTGTAGGCATAAGGGAGAGGTGTCTGCTGAAACTGTGCGAAGGCAGGCAGAAAAGCAAAAACCAGTGAAACGAGCAGAGAAGAGCGAAGTGAGTTCATGGGTATTCCTTTGTTTTTTCTTTTCAACAAACGAGACCAGGGGAATAATTCCGGAGGTGAAGATTTGGAAGGTTGTATTCCCCTGGAATGACTTTGATGCCGGCATCTCGATACAGGCGGCTTTGCCGCCCTACTCGATGACCGGAGTCTGGATTTGGTCTCGGATTTTACCGAGGAGACTTTGATGCGGTGGGATGGATCCCGGATCAAGTCCGGGATGACAACCACTCAGAATAGAAAAAAACCAATCCCGTCAGAATCGATCCAGATTCATGACCTTCGCCCAAGCCGCAATAAAATCCTTAACCATTTTTTCCTGACCGTTTGCTGAGGCATAGACTTCAGCGACAGCTCTCAGTTCAGAGTTGGAACCAAAAATCAAATCAGCCCGGGTGGCTGTATATTTTACTTTTCCGGTCAGGCGATCGGTACCTTCAAACACATCACCGGTACTGGTAACTGCTTTCCAGGTCGTTCCGATATCCAGCAGATGAATAAAGAAATCAGTGGTGAGAACCTGCGGTTTATCGGTAAATCGCCCAAGGGCAGATCCATTGTAATTGGCATCCAAAACCCTCATTCCACCGACCAAAACCGTCATTTCGGGTGCGGTTAAAGTCAGAAGCTGAGCTTTATCAACCAACAGGACTTCAGCTGGGATTTCGGCCAATCCTGCACATTTGTAATTTCTGAATCCGTCTGCGATCGGTTCAAGAACTGCGAAAGATTCTGCATCGGTTTGTTCAGGCGAGGCATCATTACGACCCGGCGTAAACGGAACTGAGACTGAATAACCCGCTGCCTGAGCTGCCTTCTCAATAGCAGCACAACCACCCAGCACAATTAAATCAGCCAGAGACACTTTTTTGTTGGTTTTCTGGTTTTCATTGAAAGTTTTCTGAATGGATTCAAGCTTGGTCAAAACCAGTTTGAGCTGGACGGGATTATTGACTTCCCACTGATTTTGGGGTGCAAGGCGAATCCGTGCTCCGTTTGCTCCGCCGCGTTTGTCTGAACCGCGGAAAGTTGATGCAGAAGCCCATGCCGTCGTAACGAGTTGTGAAATGGTAAGTCCGGAACTGACGATTCTTTCTTTCAGTTCGGCAACATCAGATACAGTAATCAGGTCATGAGTAACCGGCGGAACCAGATCCTGCCAGATGAAAGTTTCAGCAGGAACTTCAGCTCCCAGATAACGGGCAATCGGTCCCATATCCCGGTGAGTCAGTTTAAACCATGCTTTGGCAAAAGCATCTGCAAACAGATTAAAATCCTGAGCAAATTTTCTGGAAATCGGTTCATAGACCGGATCCATCCTTAATGCCATGTCGGCTGTGGTCATAACCGGCGCATGACGTTTCGAGGGGTCGTGGGCATCGATGACCATAGAACCCGCAGATTCATCAACCGGAATCCACTGATGCGCACCGGCCGGACTTTTCGTCAATTTCCAGTCGTGTCCGAACAGGGTTTCAAAATATCCGTTATCCCAGGTGGTAGGATTTGGTTTCCAGGCCCCTTCGATTCCGCTGGTAATGGCGTCAGGTCCTTTTCCGGTACCGAAACTGTTTTTCCAGCCCAAACCCAGCTGTTCAATAGGTGCTCCTTCAGGTTCTCTGCCAACATGAGTTGGACTTGCTGCACCGTGTGCTTTACCAAAAGTATGTCCGCCTGCGATGAGGGCAACTGTTTCTTCATCGTTCATTGCCATACGTGCAAAAGTTTCTCTGATGTCTTTTCCGGATGCAACCGGATCCGGATTCCCGTTAGGTCCTTCCGGATTGACATAAATCAGTCCCATTTGAACTGCTGCCAACGGATTTGCCAGTTCCCGGTCACCGGAATACCTTTTATCGCCCAGCCATTCTGTTTCATTACCCCAATTGATATCCTGCTGAGGTTCCCAGATATCTTCACGGCCACCGGCAAAACCCAGGGTTTTAAATCCCATCGATTCAAGGGCACAATTTCCTGCCAGAATCAGCAAATCAGCCCAGGAAATCTGGTTTCCATATTTTTGTTTGACCGGCCAGAGTAATAAGCGGGCTTTATCCAGATTTCCGTTATCGGGCCAGCTGTTGATGGGTGCAAAACGCTGGTTTCCGTTACCTGCACCGCCCCGACCGTCAGAAACCCGGTAAGTACCGGCACTGTGCCACGCCATCCGGATGAATAAAGGTCCGTAATGACCGTAATCGGCTGGCCACCAATCCTGCGAACGGGTCATTAACTCAAAAATATCCTGTTTGATTTGCTTTAGATCCAGCTTTTTAAATTCCTCTGCGTAGTTGAAACCGGAGTCCATCGGATTTGAAAGGGAAGACTGCTGGCGGAGAATTTGAAGATTGAGACGGTTTGGCCACCAGTCTTTATTTGATGTCCCCATGCCACCGGCAGGGACACTTTGCCCATGCGGAAACGGGCATTTACCTGGGTTTGAATTTGTGCTCATTGGATTCCCCGAAATTAATAGCGAGTGAAATTACATCGAAGTCAATGTTGCACAATATTGCATGACTTGCAAGGCTTCAGTGAAGTATATTATTTATTTGGGCATCTCCTTGCGGTCTCCGAGTGATCCGTCGCAAGACGGATTTTACCGAGGAGACAAGGCATACCGGCATCTCGATACAGGCGACTTCGTCGCCCTACTCGATGACCGGAGTCTGGATGTGGTCTCCGAGTGATATGTCGAACGACGGATTTTACCGGGGAGATAAGGAAGGCGGGGCGTCTCGATACAGTCGGCTTTGCCGACCTACTCGACGACCAGATTCAATACTCAATCACAATCATATCCCAATATTTCAGAGAAGGAACGGTGATAGAAAGTGAATTACCAACCTGTTGGTATGAAAGACTTACAGAACTGCCATAATTCAAATCGGGAGAGGCTATCCAAACCCATTTTACCGCTTGGGCAACGGTAATGGTAAGTGCCAAATTTTGCCGGGTTACCGGAACAGTGCGTGTACCGTTTGTATCCCGCCAGTCGAGAGAATTTGTATTTGAAAAGTTGATCAGGTGGATCACCTGGCGGTTTTCAACCAATTTGCCGATGACTGCAATTCTTCCGGCAACAGGTGGCCAGTTTGTGTACCCGACTGCTGACTGCGGACTGACAACTGGCGGTGAGTTGAAACTTCCGCCATCACGGAGGAGATTCTGATATCCGACCATAAAATCATAATAACTGATCAGACTTTTTTTCAGTTCATCGGTCATCTGTAAATTGGAATTCGGGAAATATTCTTTCCCCAGCATGTGTTCACCCAATTCAAGATGGGCTCCGCCAAAGGCAAAAATAACGGCATCAGTGAGTAAAACAGACGGTGTATTAAACATACCGGCTTTATCTGCAAGTTTGTAATTCATGTAGGCAGCTAAAACCGATTTCTTTTCTCCGCTGCCGCTTGCATCGTTGTTTTTTATAATCGTGGCGAGGCTGGAATAAGATTCATTGGGTGACCAGACTTCCGTGTAGAGAAAATCAACCGGACTTTGAGCAATCCCGATTTGTCCGTACTGATTCACGGCATTGAAAACCAGTTTTTTATCGGGTGATGCAGACTTCATCGCCTGAATGAAAGGTCCGAATGTGGTTGATAAATTCACCGCTGACCCGTTTTCATCATAAAGAGTGCCCCGGTCCCCAAGCTGGTCGATGTGAAATCCGTCAAAATCAAAAACCGAGTAAACATCCTGATTCCGGCTGATCAGATACGATTGCCAGTTTGTGTTGGCTGGATTGGTTACATAGATATCACTGTTGAATGGGGGTTCGGGGAGATCGTGAAAATCACGGGTGGTGCGGTTTTGGTCTTTGAATAAAAACCACTCAAAAGCGACACCATCCTCTTGAGCGGTATTGGTTGCTCCATAAGCCAGATTGTAAAACATTGCCTTCATGTTTTTCTCATGAGCGGCAGCTATGTAGTTTTTCACCGTGCTCAGATAATTCGTCCGGTTGATGATATCCTTCCAGGATGCGGCAGGTGAAGAAACGGTTCCGGCGAGGGGCTGATGATGTTTGTAATGCCAGTCGTAGAACTGAAGTCCGTTCAGGTGATACCGGTTCAGTTCGGTGATCACATCACTGACCTTTTCAGTGCTGGAAAATTTGGAGAGGAATCCGTACCGGGGAAAACGGGACCAGTCGGATGAAACATCAACGCCTACACATCCATGAATCGTTTCAATTCCGTTTTCTGAAGTATAAATCGTAACCGTGTAGCCTTTAAAGTTAGTTGATGGTGCCTGCCAGGTCCAACTTGAGCCGAGATAACTGGTTTCGAGAAGAATTGAGTTGAGGTGTTTGTACCGGATTTTAGCTTTTGACGGAATGTTTTTCGTTGTGGTTAACTGGATGATTTCGCTGGGTTTATAGGCCGATTTATCTGTGGAAATATTGAACGCAACGGAAGGGGATTCGACGTCTTTTTTGTCGTCTGATCCGCAGGCAGTGAGAAAAAGAGCTGCAAGAAGAACCGGTATGAGTTTCATAAGGTTTGAACCTTTTTTGGGAGATTAAAGTTAAGGAAAATGCAATTTCTTTTTACTACGAAAAACACGAAATGCACGAAAAACACCAATGCCTGCTAAAAGACATTTTTCCCGCGGATTGCGCTGATTTACATGGATAAAATACGTTTGAACATGGATGAGCCGGATGAAATGCGGATGCTTAATTGGAATAAATCTGTGGTTTCACCCCATCGGGATGATATGTTTGTAGGATGACGTCATCATGACCACCATTTTCCCGCCCGGCCACAACTTTTTTTGAAACTGGTGATTTTATTACGGGTGGAATGGGAAATTGCCTTTTCCCGGCCTTCAAGTTTAGGGGAAGGTACTTTTTTAAAAAAGTACCGCAAAAACCTACCGCCAATCCGCTCTTTGACTTGCGGCTGGCACTTCGGCCCTGATCGAATCTGAACTCAGTCGGTCCAGGTTTACCTGTACCTCCTTCAAACACAGAGTCGATTTAACCGGGCACTGCGTTTGCCGCTTCGTCGACCGGATGACGGCGGCAAATGCTGAAAAAAATAACGCTTATTGGTGAAATTCAAATGGGAATAAAACGGTTTTTCCGCAACAGAGGTGCGAAATATTGGTAGAAAGCCATCATTGAAAAAATAAACCGTACCATAGGTGCGGAATGTGATTTATTTACCAAATCCCTAATCAATCGTCGAGATCTTCGTGTTCCCGTTCAATTCCATCTTTGTCATCTTTTCCTTCTTCTTTAACCGGGAGATCAAAAGCCAGGTAAAAGAAAATAAACGGAACGATAAACCATACAACTGCAAAGGCCTTTTGAAATCGGGTGAGGTAGACGTTTTCAGCCTGACCATTTTTATAGCCGGTAAAGATGGAGGCCAGGGTTCCTGATTTTCCGTGAAAAGCAGTATCGGCGATCACGCCAAGCAAATGGGCAATCACCAGAATCAGAAAGGAATTTGCCAGAATTTCATGAACTTCCTTAACTGTATCCTCATTGAAACTGACAGAAAACAACGAATAATTTTCTGTCGTCAGAAAATAGCCGGATAAACTGCAGAACAACCCAACCAGGAAAATTAAAAGCATGACAACTGAAGCTCCCGGATTGTGGCCCAGCCAGGTTTTAGGGTTTGAGAAAAAGTTTTTGGCAAAATCAAGCTGGTTTGAAAATCCAAACGGGAAATCCCTGAAATGGGAATATCTGGGTCCGATAAATCCAAAAATCAACCGGAACAGGATGAGAAACCCGACCAGTAATCCAAACGCATAATGCAGACTCCTCTGTTCATCAAAATCACCAAGAATATAGGCTGCAACAAATCCGATGGTTAAAAGCCAGTGAAAAAGTCGTGTTGAGAAAGTCCAGATGAGTGTTTTCATGTCAGCTTCCTGTTAGTAATTATCCGGTTTTTCAGTTTGAATATGTTTGATGTCCTGAGGTTCTGCGTGGATGTAGACCTCACTCCGGGCAATTCTGGATCCGATTTCTTTCTCGATGGTATCACAGATTTCATGAACCTGTCTGAGTTTCATTTCAGGATCAAAGTGCACATTCACATTGATAAACGTATCAGCGCCGGCGGTTCTGATTTTTAAACTGTGGAAATATTTCACCTCAGGGAATTCACACAGCGTACTTTTTACCAGGTCGATATATTCTGAGGGTGCTTTATCGAGCAGCACGTCAATGGCCTTTTTCCCCAACTTGTAAGACACTCCGATGACGATAACCGCCACGAATAATGCTGCGATTGAATCGGCAAAATAGAAACCGAAATTTGCGCAGATCAATCCCAGAAGTACGACTCCCGAGCTCCAGATATCAGTAGAAAAATGAAGGGCATCTGCTTCAAGTGCCTGACTGTTATACTTTTTGGCAACTTTTGAAAGCGCACGGGACCGGGTGTAATCAATAATTATCGAACTGATCACCACGATATAACTCCAGATACTCAATTCGATGTGGGTATTGCCGGTAATGAGCCGGTGGGTGGCTTCATAAACAATCCAGATGCAGGTGATCAGCAGCAGGAGGGTTTCAATCAGGGCAGAAAAATTCTCGATTTTACCATGCCCGTAATTGTGCTGCCGGTTAGCCGGTTTGTCTGAAATGCGGACGGAGAAGTAGGTGATAACGGCTGCAACCAGATCCAGTGCTGAATGCAGGGCTTCAGATAAAATACCAATACTGCCGGTTGCCAATCCGACAACAATTTTAAATCCTGTTAAAAATATAGCTGCACCAACTGATATGAGTGCAACCCTTTTCTTTTCTGTTTCCATAAAAAAATAAAACCCGCCAAAATGTGACTGTCAAGGGAAAATAAACTGCGAAAGGTTAGGACAGAACGGATTTGGGTGGTTGCCAGATAGAAGGTAAAAACGTGGTTTTAATAGCAGGGGAGGGAAAAAAGGTATTTTTCAAAAAGCAAAAATTGACAGGGCTTTTTTCAAAGGCAGATTTCGAAACGAAGTTGTCGGCTGAAAAGTGGGAGTGTGAAAATTCAATATGTTTTTCGGTAGTGTTTTCCTGTTGGGTTTCACCTGCGAAATAATCGGTCAGTGTCGTGGAAATAAATCCCGAGTCTGCCACCATCATTGAAAGAAAGATGATGATAAAAAAGAGATAGATATGTTTAAGTACTTTTGACATTGAGGTGAAGATAGAAAAACGCTGATTTAAAGCAAAACGATGGACAATGGTTAATGATTAATGGTTAATGGTGAATGGAATTTACTTTGCAGGTGATTAAAAAAATTCCCCTCCTTTTTAAGGAGGGGTGCCAAAGGCGGGGTGGTTTGTTATTTTGAAAACTTTAAACTGAAGAGACAAACCTATCTCCGGGCGAGAAAAAACAATTTTCCCGCAGATTGCGCTGATTTACACGGATAAAATACGTTCGTACAGGGATGATCAGGACAGGCAGGATAAATGATAATGGTCAATTGTTAATTATCAATGGTTAATGAATGAATTTTGTAACTCCAGCGGGGTGACCTCTTGGTAGAAGAACAACCCCCAACCCCCAAACCGCCCGAGCACAAACCCCAATATGAAATGATAAACCCTGTGAGGGCGGAATGAAAATTGCTTTTTTTCTACCACAGAAATAACAGAAAAAACGGAAATGAAATACGTTTTTAACAGGGATGATCAGGATAGGCAGGATGAAATACGAATGGTCAATGTTGAAAACCCGGCCATTGACGGGGTTAACGAATTTTGTCTTGAACCCCGTAGGGGTGACATGTTTGTAGCCCCGGGTGGAAACCCGGGGTTATAAACAACCCATGAACCCCAACCGCCCGGCCACAAACCCCAACATGAAATGATAACCCCGTGCGGACGGAAAAGTATAAAATAGAAAAGGCGACCGAAGTCGCCTTTAGTATGCAGGTCTCGCCAGATCTGGGTACCACCCACCACTCCGGCCTTTCAGCTGACTATAACCGATGGAGGCAGTCAGTTTCGCGCAGCACAAATTATTCTGAATCGCTCTTTAGTTTGACCATGCTAGTTTAAACGGATTGTAAACCGAAAATTCACCGAATTTTTTCAAAAGGGCAACTTCATTGGTCTGATCAATGGAATCTTTCTTAATGATTTTCTGAACTGCAGGCTGGCTGAGACCGGGAATCCGGTATGAGAAAAAGGGCCAGAGTTCCTGACTGGTGTAAACCTTCCCGGTATCAGGAAACTGAACCAGCAGAGCAAGGGTATTCTGGTTTTTAAACTCATCTGTATAGGCAAATTCCCAAACCCCCTCATTCAGTGTGAGAAGTCCAATCTTTAACCCGTTGTAAATGAGTATAAATACAGCAACCTCATGGGCAGGGGTGGCGATCAATTTATGGCTGCCGGTTTTCCAAAGATTATGGTTCTTCAAAATAGATTAATTATCTGGTAATTCTGAAATGGAAAACAGATGTGATGCTGGAATATCCTTTAGAGATTGTTTGGCATAATAGATCACAGACTCTTTTGGTAGACCACACTTTTTAAGAATCAAAGAATTCAAATAAATCCTTAATAAAGGATTAAAATTGACAAAATCATTTCCCCTTAATCCTTTTTTCCGGTCTTTGTGAACGAAATTATCCCTAATTTCCTTCATCCTCTTGAATACCTTAATATCCTCTTTTGAAATAAACTCAAATCCGAGTTCAGTATCCAGTTTCCTCTTAAGAAAAACGATGGGTTCTTTTAAATCAATTTTAAAATGATCGTTAAGCCATTTTATATCCTCGTTGTCTAATTTTGAAAAAATTAGTTTCTTTTTTGAAAGTTTCTCCTCTGGTGTGGCATTTTCTTTGTCTTTAAAAAAATCCTTAATTAATCTTTCAATCCATGAATAGTAGAAAACAAATAAATCCTCAATTTTCCCATTACTTCTCAACAGCGTAAACCAATACGGTCGCGTTAAATCTGGACATTCATTTTCGAAAAAAGAAAATAAATTAGTTATTAAATTGGGTGTGGAAATCAAAAAATGTTCAAGATCCTGAAATTTAAAACCATAATCGTAAATTGCGGAGTTTATCTGATTATACTTTTTGTTGCTTAAATACTCCAAATAAATTTCCTCTCCACTCTTTCTTGATATGGTAAGGGTTTGAATAGGAAAAGGTTTCTGAGTCAATAATGAAAAAACGACTTCTGAAATGATACCACTATTCACAAAATCATGTGGTTCAAATTTTCGCCTTATTTTATCAAAATAAAAACCAGCATGGAAAATTTCTATATTCTTTAATGAACGAGACCATCCAATTCCAATTTTAACAAAACGCTGATTTTTGCAATCAAGACTGACTTCCTTTTTTGATGTTAAATTAATGGAAACTTTATCACTTGTATCGAGGTATTGTTTCTTTAATTCATCAATAGCAGGTAGCCAGAATTTTAGATTTGAATGAGTATAATAAACCCTATTCGTCAATACAGATATTTTGAAACTATCATAAGACCAAAAATAATATTCAAATTGTATCGTCCTGGTGTTTAATGTAGCTATAATCCCCTGCTTACTACTGGTCCTTGATAAATACCATCTGTTGAGTAAAATGAACTTACCATCAATAGATCCAAACAATGGTTGCATCTTATCATAGTTGCTTAGGTCTTCTATTATCTTGGCATCACCATAAAAATCAACAAAGGCAGTTGTTTGGGATTCATTAAGGTAAAATACTCCCGTAATGTTTAATTTATTAAACGACAACCCCCAGATTCCATATAAGGGTTTTTCTCCAAGCTGTTCCTTCTCCTTCATTCCCCCTCCACTACCCGGATTTCTTCTTCGGTCAGATCGTACAACTCATAAACCAACTTGTCTATCAGACGTTCAAATTCGGTGGTGTCTGTTTGTTGATTTGCTTTCTTATGAAGCAAAATCTGATCGACGAGGTTTTCAATTTGTGTCTTTCTGGTTTCGTCTGATGTTTGAATGGGAATTTGTTCCAGATACTGCCTGATAAATCTTAAATAACCACCACGGATAGTTGATGTTAACTGCGAATAAAAGAAATAGACAAGTTGAGAATTTAACAAGCCCAAGAGATAATTATCATTGAAAGGAATAAAATAGCTTGTATTTCCCAAACTTGAATTTATAAAATCAAAGGTAATTTCCTGTTTCAAGGCAATATCAGGCAGCACCAACTTCGGTTTTTCAAACTCGTCGTAATAGGCACAGGCTCTTAATTCCCACCAAAACTCCCCCTGATCCTGGCGGATTTTCGCCTTTTCTTCAAAAGGTTTCAGCCATGTGGTCACAGCCGGATATTTTTTACTCAGCAACGCCCAGGCTTCTGGTTCTTTAACAGGACCAAACCATTTTCTGGTTTCTCCGTTTTTAAACAGAATCAGATAATTGACGGGAGCAGGAACCTGATACCTTTTTATATCACGTCCGGCAAGAAACGGCTTGATAATCTCTGCACACGACGGATCTTCGGCAATTAACCGGTTACGGGTTTCCGAATTAATGACAAACGCTTCATTTAATCCTGTTTTTAACCCGGTATAAATTTTTTCACTAACCCAATTCCCTAGTGTGACACCTTTACTCCGTATTTTCTCAAGCAGTGCTTGTTTTTCAAATCCGCTTAATACCCATCCTTCTTCACGAAGAGTCTCTGTTTGAACGGTCACTGAACTGGCTTCCAGATAAGATTTCAATCCTTCCGGAAATCCAAGACTTGTTATCACTGAAGAACTTAGTTTGCCGGATGCCTCTGTTTTCCTAATTTCCAGAATACACGGGTAAGTGGTTGCTTCCTCAAAAACCGGAAGATCACCAAAATCTGAAATCTGCCGGATATCAACATCCTTCAGATAAATCCGAAGAGCTTTACCATATCCGGTTCTCATCCATTTATTCGGAAGAATAAAAGCAAATTCCCCATTTGGTTTAAGCAGCCTGAGTCCCTGCTCAACAAAGTAAACATACAAATCAGCGGTTCCGGCAAATGTTGAAAAGGTACTCTGGAATAAAGGTTTAAACTCCGTCAGTTCCTCCTGCCGGATGTACGGCGGATTCCCGATGACCACATCGAAACCCACAAATTCACCCTCATCGTTCAGCACTTCGGGGAATTCAAACCGCCATTCAAAAGCATTTTCATAGATCTTGTTGCTTCTGATGTCCTCGATCTCAGCTTCCAGTTTTTTCACTTCGGCGGTGAGCTTGTCAACTTGCTTCGTCCAGTCCTTTTTCTCCCGGTCGGTCATGCCGAAAAGTCCGGTTTGGGTGGTGAGGGTCGTGAGTTCACCGGCCAGTTTGTACAGCTTCACGGCCTTGGGGTCGTTGCGGCTGATTTCAGACTGAAAACTCGTTTTGATTTCACCGATCAGCCGTTCCATTTCACGCCTGACGTCCTTCGTTTCGGCGTGGCGGTAGACCTTAATGGCATCCCGGTAACTGTCAATGGTATGTTTCGAGCGTTTCAGCGCTTCCTTCAGATCGGCATTCAGGGCAAACCGGCTGATCAGCGAATTTCCGCACTTAATATTGATGTCAATGTTCGGCAGGGTTTCCAGTTGCCGTTCCGTCCGTCCCGCAGGTAGCTGGTTTTTGTAATAGGCATTTTTGAGCAGTTCAACCCAGAGCCGCAGCCTGCAGATCATGACCGATTTCGGGTTGATATCCACACCGAACAGACAGTTCTCAATCAGCGTTTGTTTTTCGTGGAAGAGACTTTCCTGAATCCGGCAGCTTTCCGGGTCAGTCATTTGATACCTGAAAAGATCGCCGTGCCAGGTGACGAGCAGTTCATCATTTTCAACTTCAACCTTCACATGAGCCAGCGAACGGCCTGACCGGTCAGCCAGGATGCCCAGTTCCGATTTGATGGCGATGAGTTCATTCAACGACGAAACGAGAAAGTGACCCGACCCCACAGCCGGATCGCAGATTTTAAGGGAATTGATGACCGCATTGGCATCCTTCAGATCCAGATTCCGTCCCCAGATCTGATTGTGGATGTCGGTAAGGGATGAACACGACCAGCCGTACTTCGCATTGAACTTATCGGTAACCGACCGACGGAGGGCTTCACGGCTCATGTACATGGTGATGTAGCCGGGTGTGAAAAAGGAACCGTCTTTATACCCATTGATCTTCTCGAAGATCAGACCCAGCACCGAGGCATTGATCAGGGTTTTGGCTTCGGGGCGGATTTCTTCAGCGGAATCGGTGGCAAAGTCGAAGGCATCGAGAAATTCAAACAGATACTGAAGGGCAGGTTTAACACCGGTCAGACGGTTGTTCCCGTCGGTCTTTAACACTGTATGCTTCCAGAGAGGAAGGGTCAGGCGGTCTTTGAGTTGGGAGGCAGAGAGAATCTGACGTTCCAGATCGGTGATTTCGAAAAGCGAACTGTTCAGGTAGGGAATATGTCCGAACTTGGCAGATACTGATGCCGACCGGTTTTCTTCGGGCACGGCAAGCACTTCAAAGAACAGTTCCTGCAGGTCATCAAACTCGGTAATGGTGGCATGATTGAGAAAGGAATAGCCCTGATCGCCATGGTGATACGTTTTCAACTGGGCTTCGAGCAGTTTCAGAAAGAGAATCCGGTTCAGCCAGGTAATCACCAGTTCAAGGGCGATACTGAACGCCTGTTTTTCTTTGGTGTCGCCATACTGAGTCAGATTGGGAATCAGAACCAGCCGGTCTAACGTGCGGATCTGCTGAAGCGTATTTTCGAGGAAAGATCCTTCATCGGGAACGTCCTTCCGGTCGATGATTTTCTTTGATCCGTCCTTTTTTTCTTCGAGTCCGATAATGTGAAGCAGTTCCAGATAAAAATCACGGTTCAGCGAATTGCTGTCGTTGGCAACCGGTTCTTTAAGCAACTGAAACGGAGAAAGCAGCCGGTAAATGGCCGTCTGCTCGGACTGTGAACCCGATTTGATGGCGGGCAGATCAACCAGGGTAAAGGGGATATCGGCATCAGACTCCGCCATTTTTCGCCGGATGACCTCAAACATGAGTTGGGTGTGCGGTTCATCAGCCTGTCCGTTCTTCCACGTTTTGAAAAAGGAAAGTAATTCGGTGTTTCTGAAGAAGAGGGAAGCGAACGTTTCTGCATCAAACAGATAAATCTGGAGTCCGTTGGTGATGATGAGCGATTTCAGTTCGTGGTTGTTGTGGTGTTCTTTTTCGAAGAGATAGTAGAGCACGAGTTCGTAGAATGCTTTTTTCTCAAACTGATCGGGAGAAATCATTTCCACTTTATTATCGGGGCGTTTCACTTCGATAAGCACCTGTGCCGGACTTGCAGCGGTCTTTCCCTTCCGGATGACCAGATCAGCACCGATCAAACCCCGGTAATTCACAGTATTGAGGTAAAACTGATCACCGGAATAGTGTATGCCTTTCAGCAGATCGGTAAAGAGCTTTTTGGTATGTTCTTCGCCCTGGGTTTGTTTGCGGGCTTCATCCAATTGGGTGAAATAAGTGGAAAGCGACTGGCGAAACCGGATAAAGTCCGGTTCAGAAACCGATTGTTTTTTCAGTGCAGCCCGGATAGCATCTTTTACGGGAATCAGTTTTGGGGTCATGACAGCATACCTGAGGGAAATGATCGTTACGTGATAAAGTTAACAAAAATAATGGTTAATGTTAAATCGAGCTAAGCGAAGATCCCGAATGCTTTCGGGATGGTTAATGGTTAATGGTAAATGGGGAAGGCATAAGGTGTAAGGATAAATTTCCCCGGACACTGAGGTTCTCGAAGTGCCCGGGGAAAGGTTTAAGGTGTATGGCATAAGGTTAAAGCGTAATGGATAATGACATAGGCGATTGTTTTTTGTCATCCTGAGTGATTTTGCACATGGGCAAAATCGTATCGAAGGACGACAAAAAACCTTGTAGATTGCTGTTAAAATACAGTATTCTGGTTATTTCCCCACCCCAACATCCAAGACCTCTGGTCGCGGGTTAAAAGGGTGAAATGTTTATAGGAAACAGAAACCCATGAATCCAAACCGCCCGGCCAAAAATCCCAATATGAAATGATAACCAATTCCGGGCGGAATACACCCGTCTGTGTGGCTATTTTCCGCACGGAACAAGGGCATAGAAATAATGAAGGGCTGTGGCCGTGCGGATTATGTTTTTGGATCCTTTTCCCCGGGCACTTCGAGAACCTCAGTGACCGGGGCTACAAACATATCACCACGCTGTGGTGAGGAAAAATGCAATTTGAAATCCCAGCGCACAAGACCCTCGGTCGCGGGTTAAAAGGGTGAAATCTTGGTAGAAAACAAAACCAGGGAAAACAAAAACCGCCCCAGAGGGGCGGCATGTGATGTAAACATTCGAGGGTGTTTTTAACTATCCCCCCGCTTCTAACTTCTACATTCTACCTTCTAACTCCTGAATCCACTACTTCACCAGAATCAACTTTTTCGTTGAACTGAACGATCCTGACTGCATCCGGCAGAAATAAATTCCGCTCGTGACCGTCGAGGCATCCCATTGGGTTTCATGATTTCCTGCAGGCAGATTTCCGGAGACCAGAACCGCAATTTCTTCACCTATTGCATTGAAGATTTTGATTGATACTTTCCCTGTTTGTTTAAGGGAAAACGGAATCATGGTCGTCGGATTAAACGGATTCGGATAGTTCTGACCCAGAGAATAAGTAGCCGGTTGATTGGAGTCATCTTCAACCCCAACTCCTGCACTTTTTTTCACGGTGATGGAATTGATGGTAAATTCCGGTGATTCTATGGCCAACCTCATGATCTGTTTGCCTTTGTTCAGGGCTACTTTCGTTGAGGTTACATCTTTCCAGAATTGCCAGCCGCCGGTGGTTGGAACCAGCTTTTTACCGGTTACATTCAGTCCGTCAAACTCAATGTGGTACGCACCAATTCCCGGAACAGAGGCTGTTCTGACTGAAATATCATAATTTCCGGCTTCTGCCACATCAACGGTATATTCAAGCCATTCACCGGTTGCAGTCCAGCCCACATCATAGCCACCGCCGGTGTCACTGCAATTCTCAATATCAACACCTTCTGCTGACCGGAAGGGAACGCCGATGTTTTTCGGATCGGAATCATGATAGGCTTTTCCTTCACCACCCAAATCATATTCTTCAGCCTGAACGGTTCCGGGCAATGAAATCGGTGTTCCTTTGTAAGGCGTCCCATTTCCGATAACAGAAATCACAATCTCACCTTTCCCGGTAATATTCTGGTTGTTCACCACGGTTAAAGTAGCAATGTAGGTACCCGGTGTCGGGTAAACGTGAACGGTATCGGCGTGGTTTGCAGAAGATCCGTCACCAAAATCCCAATGATACGATTCGATGGTGCCGGTTTTGTCGAAGCTGGTACTTCCTGTAAAATTAACACGCAGGGGTGCTTTACCGGTTGAAACATTTGTCAGAGTTACGGCAATGGGTGCATTTTCATTGGCGGTATCGGTGTTGTAAGAAACCTGTTTTCTGGCCGGTACGTTCATTGAAAATCCGTCAGAAAAATGAACTCTGACTGAATCTGACCATGGATTCCAGGCCACATAGGTTTTGATTCCGCCCGGATTGGAAAAAACTGCATAAGTCGGAATGTCGGCGGTTATCTCATTACTTACCTTCCCGATTTTTTTGAGATTTCCCAACCAGTGATAAGTATGTGCCTGAGTTTCCCCGTCAAATTGTTCGTATGCCGGATCTGCATAATATTGGTTCAAGGCCGTTTGTGGATCAACAAAAGCCAGATAACCCCACATGATATCTTTCCATTTTCTGGGAAGACTGCCGATTTCTTTCGTCATTTCGGTGTAGTTTTTGATAACGTATTCCGGGTGACGACCCAGGTAAAGTGAACCACCGTTCAGTGGCAGAATATTGATGCCGTGTATAAATTCCGGGTCGGCTCCAAACCAGGTTGAGTGAACGCCTTTTCCGCCCCAAACCATGCCCAATGCCTGATAACCATAAGTAGATGGGAAAACGGCATTGTCGATGTCAAACCAATATTGTTCAATGGCTGACCGTTCATTGGCGTAGAGGAAAATTCCCAAATCACGGATTTCCTTATTATGAGTTGCTGAACCCCACAAAATCAAAGCGGTTGCAAAATTCATGGATTCTGAGCTGGATTCTTCATTGTTTCCGTCGCCAAAATCACCGTGTCCGGCTTCCCAGGAATGTCCGGCGTAGGCATCAAATCCTCTTAAAAAAGGAAATTGGGTATCATTCCGGTCCCAGTTTGCACAATCTTTGATCAGCATATTGACCATCCCGCCCCATTTGGGTTGAGAGGCCCAGGCAGAATCATACTGGGCAACCGTTGATGCGGCCATGATCAGGTAACCGTAATGGAAATTGTGGTCATTGAGCTGATTGTCAGCACCATAACCAGACGGATAGGCGATTAAGGTATTCCATTTTGCAACGTAAGAAATTTCTTCGACGCCACCGGCAGTCAGCCAGGCTTCTACCCTTTTTTTAATCTGGGCGATGAAATAATCACGTGCGGTAATATTACCCAGCTGATCGGCAATATGAACAACGTTGGCAAATCGTGCCATGAGTTTTCCGTTTTCGTAAATCGGTCCGGCAGGAATGGTTTCTTTGGCAACTTTATTGATGTAGGAATTGAGCAAAGTCGGATTGTAAATACCTTCGTTCGGAAGGGCAGGCAGCACACCGTTGTAATCCAATTTGGTGGTGAATTCATTTCCGTCAAAAATCTTCATGGCGCCGTGAACGGAAACATAGGAATAGGCAGTAAGCGGATTTGACGTATTCAGCCACTGATGCCGGTAAAGTGCGGTAAGTGTGTTGTTCAGATTTCCGTTGCCTGACTCTTTAAGTTCCGTGGTCAGGGTAAAGGTTGAAATGAGTTTTGCCTGTTCCTGATCGTAATTCCAGGTAACGATGCTGTTGGTTACAAAAGCGTAAGCCCGTTTCCGGTAGAATTCAAGGGTTTCGGGAGTTTTGTCAGGAAGGATGGCTACAGATAGAAAATCCTTCCCGTTCAGGGTGGATTTTAATGTGGTTGTCCCCGTCCAGACTGAACCGGCCGGACCAAAAATTCCGTAATGTCGGCCACCAACTGTTAGGCCAACAACGCCGTCATTATTTGACCAGATTTGCGGAGCTTCTTTTGAAAGAACCGTTGCAGATCCGCCGGTGACGGTGAAATAAACGAAGGGAAGTCCGTGCCCGATGGTTGCTTTGAGAGTTTTGGTTCCGTTCGTCCATGAGGACGTCACTGCCCAGTCACTATAACTTTCAACGAGAGTTTTGGCGGCGGTTAATCCTTCAATTCCAACCTGAAGTTGCTGCTGATACGGATACAAATAATCGGCGGCAGCAAAAACCGGGTCTTTGGTGTAACCGATTCCCAGGCCGGTTGCATCTGCTTTTACCACCAGGGGGTGAACGTACAGCGTGTTTGAAAACTGACTTTTGTAAAACGGGAAAATCAGACTGCTCCAGTAATCGTTGGTCTGGATCGGCTGATTGAAAGAAGTTGACACTTTCGGAGAAACGGGTGTTCCCTGAAAATCTGAAGGTCCGACCGCTTTTGGCGGAAGAACGGTGGAGTAACTTCCGCTGCCAACGGTAATTTGGGAAAAAACAGGCAGGGAAGTTAGTGAAAGGGTAAAAATGAGCAGAATAAACGCTCTGAGAGAGGTTTTAAGGCGATTCATGTTGGACTCCAGGGGCAGTTAGGTAAACAAGGCGGAATATGCGTAAAGCATGGATGTGGAAAGGTAACCTATTTCTGATAAGCTAACAAGTTGAATGAAGTCAGGTTTTAGGGGATGGTTTAAAAATTCTGGTAGAGTCAGGTTTGATGGAAATCTCCTTTTTAGGTATATTAAAACTTTAGTTAATTCTGGATTTTTATGAACCTTACAACAGAAAATATTCTTCTGATCGGGTCAATTCTGCTATTTCTTTCCTTATTGGCCGGAAAAACGTCAGGACGGTTCGGAGTTCCGGTTCTCATTCTGTTTTTATCTATCGGCATGTTGGCAGGTTCTGACGGCATTGGTGGAATTCATTTTGACAATCCGCATGTCGCACAGTTTATCGGCATCGTTTCATTGAGTTTTATTCTGTTCTCTGGCGGACTTGATACAGGCTGGAGTTCAATCAGACCCGTACTCTGGTCAGGTCTTACTCTTTCTACGTTAGGCGTTTTATTGACTGCATTCCTGGTAGGGCTTTTTGTTTGGTATATAACCGATTTTACCATTTATGAAAGTTTACTGCTGGGTTCGATTGTTTCTTCTACTGATTCTGCTGCTGTTTTTTCAATACTCCGTTCAAAAAACCTGGCGTTGAAAGGCAACCTGAGGCCAATTCTTGAACTTGAAAGCGGAAGCAATGACCCGATTGCCTACATTCTCACCATTATGTTTACGGGGCTCGTGATTAATCAGGATGCAAGTCTGGCCGGTTTGATTCCTTTGTTTTTCAGACAGCTTTTATTCGGCGCATTTTTTGGTTTTGTTTTTGGCAAAGCAGGTGAGTTTCTCATAAATAAAATAAAACTGGATTATGAAGGTCTCTACATTGTTCTGGTGGTTGCTATCATGTTTTTCAGTTTTTCCTTTACTGATTTTATTGGTGGAAATGGGTTTCTGGCCGTGTATTTATGCGGAGTTTATCTCGGAAACAAAGAACTCATTCATAAAAAGAAAATCCTGAAAAACTTTGATAGTTTTGCCTGGCTCATGCAGATTATATTATTCCTTACACTGGGTTTGCTGGTTTTCCCCTCTCAGATTGTTCCGTTTATGGGTTTGGGACTTGCCATTTCAGTTTTTCTTATCGTTGCTGCAAGACCAATAAGTGTTTTTCTCAGCTTATTACCCTTTAATATCAGGTTCAGAAGCAAAGTTTTTATTTCCTGGGTTGGGTTAAGAGGTGCCGTTCCCATTGTTTTTGCAACCTACCCCCTGATAGCAGGAGCAGAAAAAGCACATGTCATTTTTAATGTGGTGTTTTTTATTTCGATCACTTCCGTATTGATTCAGGGAACCATGCTTCCACGGGTTGCCAAATGGTTGAAGTTAACCATTCCTGAAAACCTGAAATTAAGAAGTCAAAGTGATTTGGCCATAACGGATAGTCCCAAGTCAATTTTGAGACAAATTAACATGGGTGAAACCTCACCGGTCATTGGCAAACAAATTGTACAGATCGGGTTTCCAAAAACCGCTTCGATATCATTTATCAAACGGGGCGATCAGTTTCTCACTCCTGACGGTGCCACCGTGTTAATGGCTAATGACTCTCTTTGGGTTCTCTCTGAGGATAAAGCATCGCTTGACAAAATATTTGAAAGTCTTGGGTTACCTAACGAGCCCTGACTGACAGAGTAAGTCTTTTCTTCCGTAAAGGTACCTTTTCAGGGATCGAATAAAGGTTTTCAGAATAGTTGAAACTCGTATCTGAACCGGAATGCAGAAAAACTGAGAAAAGTTGTTACATTTTCACATAATGCACTTGAACAAGCCCGGATTCGTACGCTTTTGAACTCAAGAGTTTTAATTTTCTCTCAGGTCTTCCCGGGTTGAAAAGGGAAATTCCGTCACCCAGTAAAACGGGAATGACGGAAATGATCAACTCATCAATCAAATCCAGTTTCAGCAGTTCAGTTACAAGTTCGGCCCCGCCATCACAGAAAATGAGTCTGCCCGGTTTATTTTTTAAACCAAAAACCAGATCCTTTAAATCACCTGAATAAAACTGAATCTTTCCAGCGGAAGGTTTGGGTGTTCTTGTGATCACGTAAGTTTCTTTGTCTACGTGTGGAAATGTGTCAACCAGCGTCATCACTTTATCGTAAGTTTTACGCCCAAGAATAACTGTATCAACTGTATCGGTGAACGCCTGATATCCGTAATCTTCACCTTCCTTCTCAACAACTGAAAGGAAGGAAAGGTCATCGCCTTTTGTTGCAATATAGCCATCCAGACTCATGGCAATGTAAAGAACAAGTTTTCGCTGATTTTGCATAAATTTCAATTTTAAAAATGAAAGGTTTTTAGATTTGACTGTTATCTCCAGACACCAAATAATTCAATTTCTTTCTTTCTGCCTTTTAACTGAATTTTCCCGAAACTTTTTGTAGGGAAATAGTTTTCAATTAACTCCTGAACATCTTTTGAAATCAGAATATCTTCATCGGCAACTTTACAATGACTCCCGATTCGGCTTGCAATATTTACTGTATCACCAATAACTGTGTATTCAAGCCGGGATTCTGTTCCAACATTTCCAACAATTGCAGGTCCGGTATGAATTCCAATTCCGTGCTGGATTTTGAATAAGCCTTTTTCATTTCTGATCGCATTAAAATGATAGAGTTTTTCCCGCATGGCCAGTGCAGACGTAACTGCATCACGGACATCATGATCAGACTGGTTTGGCGTGCCGAAAGTTGCCATAATTCCATCGCCTATAAATTTATCAAGTGTGCCATTGTGCTCAAAAATGACTGAAACCATGAACTGGTGATAATCGGCCAGCATGGAAATGATTTCTTCAGGCGGATGTGTTTCACACAGATGGGTAAAATTCCGGATGTCACTGAATAACACAACCGTTTGTTGCACTTTCCCGCCGGGCTGAATAAAGGGCAGTTCACTTTGTGTGATCGTTTTTACGACATTTGGTGAAAAATATCGGGATAACTGACTGGTTTTTACTTCGAAGCTTGACGACTCAATAATGGTTTTTCTGGCTCTGGATGAAATCAGAAACAAGACAAATCCTGCCGTCAGGGTAAGCAGAACATTCATAAAATACATGGTTGGATTCACGTAAGCATCCATATAGGGCAACAGAAAATCATCAGAGATCAACACTCTGGGATCCTGAATCGCATAAATATAAAGAACCACGTAAAGCGCAGAAGAGCCAATAGAAAAAAACAGAGGATAATACGGATTTAAAGCCAATGAATTTATCACCAGAAGGGTATAAATATCCATCGGGATTGACGTCTTCAGTAGATACGTTCTTGCAATGGCATCACCGCCATTTGAGTCATACCACAGAAAGGGCAGCAGCCAAACAATTATCAAATCGATAAAAAGGGAAGAATAACCAATAAAATTGACGTCTTTTTTTTCCTTCAGGTGGAAGGCAAAATAAATTAAAATCAGTAAGCAGGGAAGAAAAACAGAAAGTACAATGACAATTTCCTGCATATTGTGAGTAGTAAACAGCATACTCACAATGGTACCTGCCAGAATCAGGATTTTTCCATACAAGGTTACAGAAATCCCCTGAATTTCACGGATTTTAATTAATTCGCATGTTTTTTGAAGCATATTGACTTATTACCAGTATCATTTAATGAATTGACAAAGTTCACCATTTTATGCCGTTTTGGTTTGTGCTTTTCCATACCAGCCAATTCCGGCCAGAATAATTCCTGTCAGACCAAATATCAACTGAAACGGATGAAAAACCTGAATCAGGATCACCTGGACCAAAATCCAGCCTGTGAGTAAAATCCCCTGAGCCAGAATAAACCAGGGTGCTTTCTTATTTTTCAGAATCATGAGAAGTAAAGTCAGAAAACTAAACAGACCATTTACAGTGAAAAGAATAAGTCCTGGAATCAGATACGTCTCAAAGGGGGAGCTTTTAAGATAATCCAGCGGAAGCTGAAGGCTGCTGCCATCCGGGGAAGAGATGAGAAGCCATCCGCCGTAAATAGCACCTGTACCGTTAAGTAACAGAAGAAAAAATGCAAGGGAATTAAGAAATAGTTTCATTCAGGTTTTTCCTTTTTACTTTGACAAATTAAAGAAACCTTGTTTTAATGCAAAAGGACAAATTCTCCGTCCCTTATGGTGCCCTGTTGTCATGCTGAACTTGATTCAGCATCCAGTATAAAAGCTATGGGTGAGCTTCGCAGAACTTCGTTAACCGGATCAAGTCCGGGATGACATCTTTTTCCTTTTGAATCAAACAACCTACTGCTTGTAACAGGGTTGTTCATTTTGAAAATCAATTTTGATTTTCCTGTAGTTTTTTTTCCATTTCCTGAATTGATTGAAAAGCATTTTTTATATCATTTTTAACTGAATCAGAATTATTTTTATCCGGGTATTTTTCTGCAATTTGGATTCCTTTTTTATAAAAGTAAATTGATTTTGAAAATTCTCCCATTTGCATTAAAACATAGGCATAGCTGTCATAAGTATTGTACGATTCCGGAAATTCTTTCATATTAATTTCAAATACTTTTAATGCAGCTTCATCCATTTTATATTTAAACAGTAATTCAATTCCCAATTTATTTAATTCTGATTCCTCAAAATTAAATTGATTATTGTTTGTTTTTTTTAATTGATAATAGTCTGCAATTGCAGTATCAATTCCATTTGTTCCAATCAGAAAACCCATTCGTTTTGCAATTGATTTTTTTGGAATCTGAACATCTGATCCATAAAGAATGGAAAGAATTTCATGTCCGATTGCCGGAGCAAAAGCAGGACTGATATAAGTATTAGATCTGTTGTTTTTCAACACAGCCACAAAAACAGAATCGCTTTCGATTCTTGCAATAAATGAACCAAATCCGTTTATACTTCCCGAGTGTGAGTCAATGAGTATTGAGTCTGAGACTGAAGCATATTTCTTTTTGTAAACTTCCCACCCACACCCATAGGGAGCTGGTTGTGTTGGCGAATACATCAACCGGGTAAGTTCATCGCCCAACAGACTCCTGCCAGAAAGAGCCTGATCAAATTTTAACAGGTCATCAACGGTAGAAATCATACCTCCCGCACCAACTGAGTAGGACGGATCAAAATAGGAAGCATTTTCAAAACCATTTAATAAGGTGTATTCATATCCGGATGCCAGATTTTTTTCGATTGAAATTCCAGAAAATTGGCGGGTATCTTTCATCCCACTGGGCTGGGTGATTCTCTCTGTCAAAAGTTGATGGAATGGCTTCTCAGTAACCTTTTCTGCAATAAGTGAAAGAATGGAGTATCCCAGATTACTGTAGTGATAACCGGTCCCGGGTTCAAAGTATAAGTCGGCGTTTTCTGCATATCCAACTATTTTTCTAAGACTGTGTGGCAACCGCTCCTGACTATTTTCTTGTTCGGCATTCAGACTTTCCAAAATTCCGGAAGTATGAGTGAGCAAGTGATAAACGGTAATTTCATTTCCTTTTTTGCCGGAATAATCCGAAATATAATCCGTAATTTTTCCTTCCAGACGAAGTTTTCCTTCTTCGGCAAGCTGAAGAATAATCAGAGCTGTAAATGGTTTCGAAATTGATGCAATTTTAAATTTGGTTTCTGGTGTGTTGGGAATATCCCATTCTCTGTCTGCCTGGCCATAAGCTTTTCTAACCAGGATTTTTCCTTTTTCTGAAACCAGTACAACCCCATTAAAACTTTCATCTGATGCATAGGCTGCTAAAAGTGTTTCAATTTTTTCAGCTTTGGTTTGTGCCTGGATGAATGAAGCAAAACCAAATTCCAATGTTAAGAGAATCAAGATTATTTTCATGATTGTCCCTTTCTGACCCAATTGGCTTCATTTTGATTTGAGGCTGAAATGGTTTACGGATAGAAAGGTATTTTGTTTGAATTGCTCTGGGATGTTACTCAGTCTTCATTTTGCAGACATCAATCCATTTTACGGGAAGGGTTAGCAGTTCAAGTTCTTCAAAAGTAAGTTCAACTGCAGAATTCCTGCTTCCGCAGGCCGGAAAAACGGTAGTAAAGTTCTGAAGGGATACGTCCAAATAAATATCCAGTTTTTCTTTGAGTCCGAACGGACAAACACCACCAATTTCATGTCCGGTAAAATGCAGAACTTCCTCAGGAGAAAGGAATTTTGCCTTAAACCCGAATTCAGCTTTGAACTTTTGGTTATCGAGTTTGACGTCTCCGGCTGTCACGATCAAAAAAGCCGTTTCATCTTTTTTTAGAGATAGGGTTTTTGCAATCCGCCCGGGAATGACACCCAATGCCTGTGCTGCCAGTTCAACCGTTGCGCTTGACTGATCAAATTCCAAAATCGGGTAATCCTGATCAAGGGTTTTGAAAAAGGCTTTTACAGGTTCAATGGACATGATTTTAAAACCTTATTTTTCAGCAAAAACCAGCATTTCAAAATCTTCGGTGGTCAACTGATCGGCTCTTGAAAATGCACCGAGTTTTGCTCCGAAAATTTCAATTTTCTTAAACCCCACCGATTTCAAAAGCCAGGTAATTTCGCTTGGGACGTAATACCGTTCGTTACAGATCAGTTCTTTTTTGTTGCCTGAATCATCTTCTACGGTTGTGATATTGTGATCTCTGAACGTCATCAGGTCGAAAGTATTGCTTTTATAGGTTGCATTGCCGTCTGCTGTGTTTGACCCGCAGAATTGTTCGACTGAATGATAAAGCGGAAACAATCCGTTCAGGGTGGTGAAAATGAATTTTCCGTTTTCTTTTAATGATTTTGAAGCATTTTGCAGGATTTCATAATTCATTTCATCCGTTTCCATCAGAGGAAATGAGCCTTCACACAGCATCAGAGCCACATCAAACTGGTTTGAAAAGGGAAGGTTTCTGGCATCCTGTTTCTGGAAATTAATGGTTAAGTTTAGTGCAGCAGCTTTTTCTGTCGCCTTTTGAAGCATAGAGTCTGATAAATCTACCCCAGTGACCTGATATCCCCGTTTCGTCAATTCGATTGAATGTCTGCCTGTTCCGCATCCGATGTCTAGAATTTTGAGTGATTTTTCGAAATTGAGTTCACTTTCAATAAAATCACATTCACCCAGGGTTCCCTGAGCAAAATTTTCCTGATCATATTTCTGACCATAGTTTTCAAACAAAGATTCATACCAGGGTTTCATATCAATTCCAGTTTTAATTTCATGATTTTAACTATGCTGGCTAAAGGATCAGAATCTGAAACGCTTATGGTAAACGGTTTAATCTTTCCGGAAATCTTTGCATTCCGGAAGTCACTCTTCAGATTTTCGGGGAGTTCAAGTTTTAAAACTTCAGTTTCATTTTTGAGATGAAAATAAACAGTAACATTGAAAAATCCTTCCCAAACGGAAATCCAGCATATCGTTTTCTTTTTATAAATCACTTTACAAAGCCAGCATTTTCCGTCTTTGTAGAAATTCCATTCAGGTTTTATTTCGGGAAAATGAGTTTTCAGGAGGGATTGAAAATGTTTCCAGGCTTCAAAAGCACCACCAAGTACAGGTGAAAGTTCATTTTCATCAGGGAAACGATCGGGGTTATTCAGGGAAGGTTTTTCCATCATGTAGGTAATTAATATGAAAGTGATTAAAAAGAAGCCTGATACAGGATATAAAGGTAGGATTGTGTGAAATATCAATCAAGCCATTTTCACGAGAGATGGCATTAAGACATCGCCCCGGATAAATTTAATCTGTCAACAACTGTTAGGTTGGGAAAGCAGGTTTAGAGAAGGATTTCTGGATTACATAAAACTTTTTCAGTAAACTTCAATCTTGTATTTATCAAGAAGTCCGGGCAAACCAGCTAATGAGAATTTCGCCTTTTTTAGTTTATTTTTTTCCGGATCAATTGAAAAATGAACGGATGACCGAAAATCAGCTTTTTCAAGATTTGTATTTGAAAAAACGGCTCCGTTTAAATCACAATTATCAAAAAGTGAAGAGGATAAATCACAGTCAGAAAAATCGGTCTCCTGAAGAGAAGAATTCTTGAAAATTGTCTTCTTCAGATCAAGACGGTAAAAGCAGGATAAATTCAAAATACAATTTTCAAAAGAAACGGAGAAAAGAAAATCATTGCAGTTTTCAAAATGGAGCCCAAGACATTTGCAATCTCTGAATTTTACATCTTTAAGTGCAGTTTTGTTCAGTCTGACCATACTTAGATTGCATGAAATAAATTCACAATCTGTAAATGAATTACCTGATAAATCAGAATCCGAAAAATCACAATTTGAAAAGATACAGGCATCATAATCACCTTTCGCAAGCGGTTTGAACCGGTAATCGGCTTTTTCAAATTTCTGATCTTCAAACATGGCAGATAATTATAAATTGGGTTGAAATAAAGGGCAAGAACCCAAGAAATGACTTAGGTTAAGAACGGAATGGAAAGTAGGTGAAAAAGCGGTCTGATTCAAGATGAAGGGATTTGGGAGAAAAAAAAAGAC
>Ga0209460_1000375_pt1 | contig 43453 bp, 35 predicted proteins | sample EBPBio132013_DNA_FD_185868 | JGI IMG/M metagenome (GOLD analysis project Ga0209460, IMG submission 185868) | Wastewater treatment Type I Accumulibacter community from EBPR Bioreactor in Madison, WI, USA - Reactor 2_5/13/2013_ DNA (SPAdes)... | ecosystem: Engineered > Bioreactor > EBPR >... | reverse complement strand
TCATGGCGGGTTTGCTGAAACCGTCTTCAGGAACTGCTTTGGTTCACGGGAAAAATCCGGATGATATTTCCGGATCAGAACGTGCCGGACTCATCGGATTTCTGCCTCAGTTTCACCGTGCTGTTTTTCCATTTTCTGTCCGTGATGTGGTGGTTACCGGACGGGCAGGTCGCTCAGGATTCCTTCCGACAGAAAAAGATCATGAAATTACGGAAGCGGCGCTTCATCAAACCGGAATTTTTCATCTGGCTGATAAACCGTACACTCAGCTTTCGGGCGGAGAACAGCAACTTGTCATGGCGACCCGGATTTTGGCTCAGCAACCGGCCGTTATTTTCCTTGATGAACCAACCAGTCACCTCGATTTATATTACCAGTCGGCGTTACTTTCCACCCTGAAATCGCTGTCAAAAGATCAGTTTACCCTGATTGCCGTTTTACACGATCCCAATCTGGCGTTTCGTTTTGGTGATGAATTTTTCTTTTTGAAGAAGGGAAAACTGGTGAAACCAGAGTCGGGGCAAGAACCCTGGGATGCTGACTTTTTATCGGGAATTTTTGAAACCCCGCTTGAAACGATTCCATTTGAAGGAAAAGCGTTCGTGGTTCACCGGTGAAATGCGGGGAGACCGCTAAGGCACGAAGGCGCTAAGAAATTCAAGACCAGGAGTCAACAGAAAACCTTTTTACCCTTTTCCGGCAGCTTTTCTTAACCGGTCATTGATGGCTTTTCCAAGTCCAATTTCGGGAACAGGTTCTGCGTAAATCATATCAAGATTCAGTTTATCCAGAATATGCAGAAACTCAAAAATCCTGGCCGCTGCTTCCCGTAAATCCCCTTTTTCACTCAACCGCAAAACTGTTACGTCTGCATCTTCAGGGATAAAAGACCAGGAAATAAATCCTGTTTTTTTACCTGAAAGTGATTCGCCCTTCCACAATTTCATCGGCGTTCCGGGGCTGTAATGAACAGCAAGCTGACCGGGTGAATCGGGTCCATGGTCACCATGAAGTTCAGTTCTTTCATGTAGATCGGGGAGAACGGTTTTTAAATCCTCGAAAGAAAGTCCGCCATGACGAAGCAGAACCGGCCTGTCTTCAATCAGAGAAATCACCGTTGATTCCACGCCGACTTTACACGATCCGCCATCCAGAATAAAATCAATTTTCCCGGAAAGCTGAGACTGAACGTGGTCTGCAGTTGTGGGTGAAATATAGTTGAACGGATTGGCAGACGGAGCTGCCAGAAATCCGCCACTGAGTCTGATTAAATCACGTGCAACCGGGTGAGCTGGAAGCCGGACTGCAACTGATGGCCTGCCGCCGGTTGTTAAATCAGGAACGGAATCCAGCTTGGGAAGCACTAGTGTGAGCGGACCCGGCCAGAAGGCCTCAATCAATTTTTGTAGTTTGGAAAGTGGAAATGAAGTCAGTTTTTCAAGATCAGACAAATCAGAAATATGGACGATCAGCGGATTGAAAGTTGGCCGGTTCTTGGCTTCGAAAATCCGGCTGACTGCAAAAGTGTTGAAAGCATCACCGGCAAGACCATAAACCGTTTCTGTGGGCATGGCACCGATTCCGCCATTTTTCAGAATGGAAGCTGCTTTTTCTAAAAACTCTGGTTTTGCAGGCCAGATTGGGGTAAGTTCAGACATATCAGTGAAAATTTCCGATTCTGCGGGTCCAGTTAATAAATCCCGATTGTTTATCTGATTTCAAAACTCCAAAATAAGCAATCAGAATCAGATAAGTGACAAAGTATGCAGTGAAAATCCACCCCAGTTTATTCATGAATGAGAACGGACTAAACGAAACGGCAAGTCCGGCAGCCAGCGCCATGACAGAAGAAAATAAAATCCGGTTCAATTTTTTTGTTGGGAAGAGATAATGATAATCACAGCTCATGAGTTGCTGAATCATGACGTTTACACCAACCCAGTAAAAAAATCCGGCAAAAAGAATAGCGAAGAAAAACCCCCACTGACCGTTCATTGCTGAAAACAAAATTGAGGCAAGGCCAAACCCGGCTATGGAAACCAGAGTAAACCAGTTCAATTCCTTCCGGCGTTCCAGTAAAATCATGAGTTCAGCCATCGGATTGGTAAGGAAGTAACATCCGACCGAAAGAAAAGTCATGGAAACAACCAAAAAGACCCAGTTGAAATCTGCAGGAACCGACGGTAGTTCAAATTCGACCAGCGGAGTGAGAATAAGCAGAAGGAAGGGAACAAAAGAGAAGAAAGCCATGATGTGCCAGACATTGACGTGGCGGGCATATAAAATGTACTGATCCGGCAGATCAAGACGAATGAAATTTTTAAAAATCAGACTCCATAACGCCAAAGCCTGACTGATAGCAGTTAAAACAACCAGGAACAGAAAACTTCCCAGCGTCCAGACTATTCGGTATTCCATCCGCAGATTAAACCAAGCCACCCAAAAGATCAGGATATAAAACACCCATTGCAGCCAGTCTGAACGATAAAATGAAAAGTAAACTCCCGAAATCTTACTGAGCCTGTTTCCCGGCGGCATCATCACATCAATAAGCTGAAAATCAATGAGCAAAATGATGAAAAGCACAAACCGTATCAGCACCGAGACCAGAAGTAAACGAACGATGAGTTGCAGGTCAGGATGGAAAATAAGCGGAAAAATAAAGGACGATGTAAACATCAGCCAGGTGGATATTCTTAAAACTGTAGCAATTCTGGATTTATTCACATGGGAATAGGCTATTTCAAAAAGAAGGGTTGGGATTAAGATGGCAGAAAATGCACCAAAATAGGCGACAACAGAAGGTTGTATCATGGCGTTTCCCGTCAAGTGCAGCAAACCGGCCAGACCGATAAAAAGAAGAAAAACAATCAGCGAGATTAAAAGAGAGAAAATAAAGGTTTGGGTAATCAGTTCGGGGATTTTATATTCTGAAAGTGGGGTATGATGAACAAAAAAGATCCGGCGATACAAAGCTTTAAGTGATAAAATCAGCATAAAAGTTGAAAAGAGAAGTCCGGTAAACGCAGAGGCTTTTTCAGCGGGGAAAAGTTTAAAAATAACCAGACATGCCGAAACGAAAAGCACGGTGTAAAAAACATATTCCGTAAATTCCCGGCGGACGTAGGTTAGAAAATGTTGGGCGTGGAGCAAGGGGTTAATTCTTAATGGTTAATGGTAAAGGGTTAATGGTTAATGAAAACAGAATACAGAAGTTAGAAGTGAGAAGTTAGAAGAGAGAAAAGAGATTTTTTCTCTCAAAGACCTGATTTTCTTTTTCTTTGGAGTAACCAGTCATTAACTGAAAGCAAAACTGAAACAACTGTATTCCAGGAATAACGAATTAATAAACCATGGCGTTTCCGGCAGCCGAACTTTTCTTTGAAATCGGCAATTCCGGGTGTGTTTCCGCCACCAAAATCGAGTCCGTTGCAACTCATTTCCCTGGCTTTTTTTACAGATTCCCAGACCAGATGATATCCAACCGGTTCTTTTCCCGAATCACGGTCAACGGCAGAAAGCCAATCGGTCAGCCAGCCCCGTTTATCATAAATCCACAACCGCCAGGCCCGGGTTCTTCCTTCCAGCACATACCGGATTGCCAAAACATGATCAGGTGAAACCCTCGATAAAACACCGTGTAGTTCTTTAGCCGAAACCGGACATTTCACGCCGTGATGCTGATAGGATTTTTCAAGTAACTCAAGCTCGGTCAGCGAAAGTTTCTCAGGGGAAATCCATTCAAACTGACCGGAAACTGGTTTCTTTAAGTTTCTCCGAACCGATTCTGAAGTTTGTTTGATCTGGACTGATTCATCTGGAAGAAGGTCGAGCCAGAGTCCGGTTTGAGGAACAGTTTTAAATTCAAATTCGGGAAATTTTTGATCCTGATAAGCCGGATTTAAAAGAGCAAAAGAAAATGAACCGGATGTCAGAATAAAATTCAGCAATTCAGGACTTTTAACGGCGTTGTTATCAGAAAAAACCGGTGCGGAAAAATATAATAGAGAATGCCGTTTTGGGTAGGAAAGTCCGGCTTTTTTTTCGTTAAAAAAGGTAAAAACAGCAAGTCTTTCGCCAGAGGAAGAATCGTTGATTTCGATGATTTCGGGCTCATGATTCCAAACTGCACGAAAAGCCCCAACCGTTTGAAACCAAGTTCCTGATGACTGAGACAAAATCCAGGAATCACAGTCAGGGGGGAGTTTACCTGCCTTGTACCGATGAAGCTGAAAAGATGGCGTGGATTGATGGTTCATGATCGGCAAAGGTAGGGAAAGGGGAAATCAGATGCTATTTCGTGGTTCAGAGAAAAAGCCGGGATTATTTTTTCAGGAAGGAAATGTGGACAGATCGAAAATTCCTGAGATTTGGGGATGAGGAGCACGGTACGGTTTACGGGGAATCACGGGTCACATATCACAGGTTACAAATTATTTGTCGGGCAATGCGAAGATCCCGAATTCGTTTTACCCGTGCCGAAGTATGGAATTTCGTAAAAAGATAATTATGGGAGCATCCCTACTCCATTTTTTCCGGATTAATGATTTTCAGTGGGATCACTTCATCTGGCTTCCGGTCAGGTTCAATTTTGATAACTTTACCGGTTTCAGTATTTCGGATTAATATTATTTCATGATCAGCGGCTGAAATTTGATAAGGGAGGGATTGGAAATTGGTAACCAAGTCAATCATTGAGTATTTATTTTCATTAAACCCAATAGTACTTAATTCTCTTCTTTCCCCCGTAGATATTGAATATATAGAATACTCCTGCTTGTACTTTCCAGAAAATAAATATAAACTATCTTCTGAACGTGATGGAAATGCATCAAAATTATCTGATATCGGAATAATACAATTATCATTTTCAATAAATCGTTTTTCTCTTAAGTCAATTTTTATTTCAGGATTATTTATATCAATTGCAACGCAACGATAATCTTTACTATTATCGTATTCCCCTTCCCAAAATTTATAAATAAGAAATTTATCATCTGTAGTTAAACCACTGAAATACTGGAACAGTCCCTCTTCCTTTGTAAGGGTTAAGATTGAGTTAAAACTTGAATCTAATTTATCAATTTGAAACGATGGAACGGATTTAATCGCTTGATTTGAATTTGTCTTTACTTTGGAAATGTCCCGATATCCATAATTATACAGGCCATTAGAAGAAAATTCAAACCAATAATATTGAGGTGGTAGAATCCGAACAAATCTGCACTTTCCGTTTTTATCGAATCGTCCAAAATCATTAGTACTATAACTATTTTCCGAATTGTAAACTAGAAATTGGGAATTACGGATTGAAATTATTTCTTTTATCAGCAAATTTTTGTCACTTTTATATTCCGTTAATTTCCCGTTACTCAAATGATAATAATAAAGGCTTGACTGACCATTAATATTTTTAATGTAGTATATCGAGCTATCATTATCTAAGCAGGTTATTCCCGTAATTCTATCTTCACTCATATAGTCAAAACTGCAACCAGTAAGAGTAATCAATAGAAAAAGTAAAAAGTAATTGTTTTTTTTCATAGCATTCTATCTCCATCAAGGGGATTTGCTTTTAACACTGAATCCACAAAATATGACCCCAACACTCGGTAGACCATAACAAATTCTTCCCAAAAATTCCTCTTGAAAAATTGGGCAATGGAAAATCTCTAAGCCCAAATTAGTTTCCGGAATTTCCCTCGCCCATTTTTTTCGGATTAATGATTTTAAGGGGAATCACTATATCCGGCTTCCGGTCAGGTTCAATTTTGATAACTTTACCGGTTTCAGTATTTCGGATTAAAAGGAGATCACTTTCTGCTACAAGCGCTTGGTATGGTAAGAAAGTCATTTCAGAAAACGGACCGGCTGCAAAATACTTTTCCTCGTCAAAACCCAGGGTTTCAATACACCTGTAATTACCTGTTAAGGCAGAAAACAAATAAACATCTGGTTTTCCATACTTAAAAACATAAACACTGTCAGAGAATCTGCTTGGGTCGGCATCATACATATCGAGTTGAGAAAAAGGATTCTTATCATTATTTTTTCCTTCTTTATCCCGAAGATCTGTGATTTTAGATGGATTTAAAACGTCAATTGCAATACACCTGCAATCACCTTCAGAATTGGTTGTTTCGTCCCAAAAATAAAAAATCAAAAACCTGTTATCCTTGGTTATGCCATTAGATATGACAAAATTCCCTTTCTGCTGAAATATACTGCCAACAACATTACCTATAGAATCAATTGCATCTATTCTGAATGATTGTTCTTCATTCCCAAAATTATCTTTTTTGGGAATGTAAAATACTGCATAATACAGTTTTGTTATCGAAGAATAAGTAAATTCCTTGTAACCAAAAGGCATGTGATCCAGAATTCTTATTCCACTTTCTAAATCAATCATTGATAAATAGGCATTGATTGCAAGATGGGTTGAAGTAAATGCAATTATCTCCCCTTTTTTATTAAAAAATGGATTTCTAACAAATAAGCCTGAATCGAGTTCATATTTAATTAAATGATCCCTTTGGGGATTGTATTTAAAAAAAACTGATTTATCATTGTTTTGGAAAAGGTAAATAAAAGTACTGTCTTCCTCAATGGTAAAAATATCTATGATTTGAGTTGTTGTCTTTAAATTCATTGAACAACTAATAAAGAGAACGGGCATAATTAAAAACAAAAATTTCATCTTGTCAAACCTCTGTATACTGATTCATGTTTTACAATGCAAAATGCTGAAAAGACAGCTGAGACGCCGACTGCACTATAAATATTATCGCCAAAATCCCTCTTTATTATTGATTACCACACTGAACTAGCCAATCTGGAATCTGCGTTAAGTACATTTTTTCCCAGAAATTGTCTTACTTAGTGATTTATATTTTACAAGAAATATTATCGAAACACTAGTGGTCCTTCGTGCAGATTTGCAATTTTGCCTTTCAACATCCTAACTGTAACCCCAATGCTTACCTAAAAGTTGAATCAAAAATAATACCCCCATTCAAATTTGATATCCCCATATTTTCCTATCAGGTAATTTTCAAAAGGTATTAAAAATTGTTTTACAAATTCATCACAAACCAGTACATCTGATTCTCCCTCATTACCATTTGGTGAATTCTTTAAGTTGTAACCTTGAATACGAAGAATCGATTTTTCACTATAGGAACCTGAATAAAGGGTTTTCAAACCTAACTGAACTGTGTCCGGAAGGAAAATGTTAATGTTGTACTTTGAGTCTATCCTCATTTTTTTATCGTCACCGTCCTTATACTCAATTTTCCTTTTAATATGGTAATCATTTATTTCCAGATACGAAGAGTCATTAAGGTATTTCGCATACCGAATATTTTCCCCAATACCTATAAATTTTGGATTATTGGCAATGAAAATTGCGACTTCCTCTTCAAGTAATTCCCTTTTTAAATTAACTCTGAAATCACAAACCTGACCAGAAATTAAATCTTGGTTCATAAAGTTGGTGTAAGGATTACAACTAACAAAAATGAGAATAATGAAAAACCCTAAAATAAAATTGCAAAATCCATGCTTCATGGTCCAACTCTCTGAATTATAGATAGTATAGCAAGAAAAACAGTCTCTTGTCGCCTCGTTGAAAGCTGGTAAAACGAGTTAATGACAATTAAATTGTATTTCAGGATCAAACCAGGCCAATTAACAAAAGTAGAAATTTCAAATCTAACCTAAATTTAGAATGCCTTGCATTGCCATTCAAAATTTAAAATTCAAAACTCATAATTTTAATCTTTCCCTTCAGGGCACAACCCATCCGCCGGTAAAGCCATTATTCCGGAAGTTGAACTTTGCCCGGTAATGGCCGGCGACACCCAAACGAAGCCAGTCAATATGATCAACCACGAGTGTAATCACACTGAAATTCTTGAAAGCGTAATCAGGAATATGATTGTCTATAACCGGAAATGCTGAAACAGGATCATCAGCCTGAGAACCCGGCCGGGCAGGAGTTGCGTAGTTGATTTTATTTTCAATCGGAAGTCCGGTCCAGATAGACTTGAGGTGCGAACCACCGGTTTCAACCGTTGCGGTTCCGTTTAACCTGATTTGAATACTTTCCTGCTGATCATAAAAAAGGAGTGAGATTTTGGGATGTTCCGAAATCTCCTGAATTTTGGTTGACCTGATGTCAGAATAGATCTGAATACACCGGCGATCACGGTTTGAATACCTGAGAATGACGGTTCTAATCTGGGGTGACATACCATCGAAAGTTGCTAAAACTGCACGACGGAACGGGTGTTTGCTCAGGGTTGCCCCCAATTCTACTGAATCCCAGATGGAATCTAAAATATGATCTAATTCGGAAAAGGTCATGAACTTAGGACGACTTAATTTTGTTGTTCGAAAGATAGACACAGGCTTGTTTTGAACCAAAGTTGTATATTTGTGAAACGATTAAAATTCCGTTACAGTTAGGCTTTCTGTCTCATGAAAGGGATAATAACATGAAATTCTCTTATCTGACTCTAATTATTGGTACTTCCATTCTTTTTAATTCCTGCATGAACCCAAAAATAAACTACCCTGATGCAAAACGTGAAAATGTGGTTGACACCCTGCATGGAGTCGCCATTTCCGATCCGTACCGCTGGCTTGAAAATCCGGACGATTCAGCAACCGTTGCCTGGGTAACGGCAGAAAATACCATCACACGTGCTTATCTGGATTCAATTCCTGACCGTGCAAAAATTCAATCCCGGCTTACCGAACTCTGGAACTACCCGAAATATTCTGCTCCTGCTAAAAAGGGAACCAACTACTTTTTCTCCAAAAATGACGGACTTCAGAATCAGTCGGTATTATACTGGCAGGAAGGTCCTGAGGGTGAACCCAAAGTTTTGATTGACCCCAATACTCTGAGTGCTGATGGAACCGTTGCCCTGACATTGACCACAGTTAGCGAAGATGGCAGCATGCTTGCATACGGACTTTCAGGAAGCGGAAGTGACCGTCAGGATGTCAAAATCCGTCGGGTTAAAGACGGAGTTGATCTCAATGAAACCATTAAATGGTGCAAGTTTACTTCAATTGCCTGGCTCCCTGATGGATCCGGTTTTTATTACAACCGTTTCCCGGAACCCGGAACCGTTAAAAAAGAAGATGAGAACCGGTTCAACAAAGTTTATTTCCATAAAATCGGAACCCAGCAAAATCAGGATAAACTGATTTATGAAGAACCATCAAATCCTGACCGTGGATTTTCACCTATGGTCACAGAAGACGGCCGGTATCTTCTCATTTATGTCTGGCAGGGAACTGATCCCAGAAACAGAGTTTATTATTTTGATCTGAAAACCGGTGTTCCCATCACGAAACTTCTTGATGCAGGAGATGCAACCTGGTCACCGGTTCATAATGAAGGAACAACCTTTTATTTCTTCACCAATCTGGATGCGCCAAAGGGAAAATTGATTTCAATTGATATCAGCAATCCTGCACCCGATCAATGGAAAACCATCATTCCCGAGCAACCTGAAGTTTTAGATTTCGTCACCGTTGTTAACCGTCAGTTTGTTGCCGGTTACATGAAAGATGCCCATCACGAATTGAAAGTTTATTCGGCAGGTGGTGAATTCATCAAGGAGATTCCGCTGCCGGCAGTGGGAACCGTTGGAATCAGTTCTTCAAAAAGTACTGATACCGATATGTTTGTAACCTTTACCTCGTTTGTCTACCCGCCAACAATTTTCAGATACGATTTCACAACCGGTAATCTTAAACTTTTCCGCCGGCCAGAAGTGAAATTTGCTTCTGAGGATTTTGAAACCCGTCAGGTTTTCTACAATTCAAAAGATGGCACCCGTGTTCCCATGTTTATTGTCTTTAAAAAGGGGATTAAACTGGATGGAACTGCCCCGACCTTACTTTACGGATATGGCGGATTCAACGTTAACATGACACCCGGATTTTCACTTTCAAGACTCATCTGGATGGAAGCCGGCGGGATTTTCGCCATGGCAAATCTTCGTGGCGGCGGTGAATACGGCGAAGACTGGCATCAGGCCGGTATGCTTGAGAAAAAGCAAAATGTATTTGATGATCTTCATGCGGCTGCTGAATTTCTGGCAAAGGAAAAATATACTTCAGCAGATAAACTGGCCATAAACGGTGGAAGTAATGGCGGACTCCTGGTTGCTGCAGCAATGACTCAACGACCTGAACTTTACGGGGCTGTGGTTTGTCAGGTTCCGGTAATTGATATGCTCAGGTATCATAAATTCACCGTTGGAAGTTACTGGATTCCTGAATATGGAAATGCAGAAGCCGATTCAACCCAGTTTAAATTTATGCACGCCTACTCACCTCTGCATAACATCCGTGAAGGGGTAAACTATCCGCCAACATTAATCACCAGTGCTGATACGGATGACCGTGTTGTGCCGGCCCATGCGAAAAAATTTGCAGCAACGTTGCAACACACCTACAAAGGTAAAAACCCAATCCTGATCCGCATCGAAACCAAGGCCGGACACGGTGCAGGAAAGCCGACTTCGAAAGTGATTGACGAAGCTGCAGATATTTATTCGTTCCTGTTCAAGCAATTCGGGATGAAAATGTAGGAGTTTTTCTCTATTTCCAGTAGGGGCATAGCCCCGGCCTGTTTGTAGAAAAGTTTCATCGTTATAATTTAAAAAGCTCCGTAGGAGTGGCCTGTTAAATTGTATTTTTAATGGGTCGTTCCTACGGAACTTTTTTTTTGTTGGATTTCCGTTTCTACAAACGGGTCGCACCTCCGGTGCTCGTTCAAACCAGGATTTCTGGTTAAATTTCTATTCCATCATTTTAAAACTGGTTCAGACAAAACTGTCCAAAAAGAAAAGCGCAGGGTAAAAAAAATACATGGATGAGTTTCGCAGAACTTCGTTAGCCCGCCTTCGAGGGGATGACATTTCTTAAGATTTTGAAAGAGTGTCTAAACAATAAAGAACTGAGTAGGGTATTTTCGTACGGAAATGCCCTTTTCCAATTCGTTCAGAGCTGACTTCCATCTTACATATTCCTGATCCAAATCATCAGATGTCAGCAAATCATCTTTAAAAGGGTAATTGCCGGTTGAAATAGCCGGATTAAACAAGGACAACTGAACCCGGTCTTCAGGGCTTAGATTGAACCGGCTGATCATGCTGACTGAAGCTTCAAAATGTGAATCCCGGTATTTCTTCCCGCCAAGACCCAATAAGAAAATGAGCTGAAGTCTAAAACCTGCTTCTTTTATCCGGTTTACCATTTGAATGATAATTTCCGGGTCATAGGGCTTACCCACTCCCTTCAGTAAGTCTTCACTTCCAGATTCAATTCCGATGGCAATATCGGAAAGCCCTGATTGTCTGATCATTTTCCATTCATCAGCATCTTTAAGGTGTCCTGTAAATCCGTCAAGGAAACTTCCAATCCGGTTCACCCTAAATCTGGGATTAAGTGCCTTCATTTCACTGATCCAATCCTGAAGTTCCTCCATCAGAAAAATAAACCGGCGATTTGGCGCAGCAAGTGCATTGGCTTCACCGATGAAAATATCACGCCGGGCTGAAAGTCCGTCACCGAAGAAGTCAGAAATTTCAAGTAAATGGTCGTTCAGCGTTTCAATACTTCTGATCTGAAAAGGACGGTCTTTGTAAAACGTACAAAAAGTGCAATCGTCATAACTGCAGCCTACTGTAAAGTTTACGATTACGGATTGGTAAAACTCTGGTGGCAGAATGGGAATCCGTCCCCAGATTTTGAGAAATTGCTGATGATTAAAACTAATATTTTTAAGGAATAGGAAAATCCGGCCCAAAAACTCAGAAACATCAAGGGGCTCAGTATCAAAAGTTGATTTTGTCCAGGCAAAATCCGGAGCTTTTCTCCAGTCTTCCCATTCTCTTTCCCATTCCTTCCACCAATACTGAACATCTGCAATCGGAAGGAAACAGTCTTCTGCTTCCTGGTTAGAAGATTTGAAAAGAATGGTTCCATCCAAACCGATCCGGTAATGATCACCATGATTGAAATGACCGATCAACCGACCTGAATAATCAAAGTGAAATTGCCTGACGGGATCGGTCAGAATAGTAACAGTTGTGGTTTTGAAATTAATTGAGAGCATGAGTTCCTGGCCGGCAGATCATTTTTATTTCATGGTAATTTGGTTAGTGGAAAAGACCTGCTATTTTCAAACTTCACCAAATTGTTTGCGATCTGCAATGGACACCAACAGAACCTAATCAACATCTAATCCAACAGGAAAATGAACTTTAACCTTTCTGCAATCGGTTTTATTGAAACGCCCTTTGAGGAAAAATATGAAGCACCCCGCCAGCCCGGTCTGGAAGGTATTCATTCCAAATCTGTCATCAGGCTGACACCGGGTCATCGGTATGAACAGGCATTGAAAGACCTGGATGGATTTTCTCATATCTGGATTATTTACTGGTTTGACCGGGTTTCAGGCTGGAAGCCACAGATTCTTCCGCCAAGAGGGTCTGCCATTAAAAGAGGTGTATTTGCAACCCGGTCACCACATCGGCCAAATCCAATAGGACTTTCACTCGTCCGGATTGAAGAAATAAACGGACTTGAAATCCGTATTGGTGATTGTGATCTTCTCAATGGAACACCGGTTCTCGACATCAAACCCTATTTGCCTTATGTGGAGTCGGTTCCAGAAGCTGCATCCGGGTGGATTGGATCAAATCTCACCAATGGTGAAGTGCTGCCAGTCTGGGAATTGGAATGGTCTATAACCGCAGTCAAACAACGTTTATTTCTTGAACGTGCAGGACTATCGGGTTTCAGTAAAAAAGTGGCTCAGGTTTTATCTTCATCACCAGAACCACATCCCTATAAAAGAATAAAAGCCCTGGAAAATGGTCTTTTTCAAATGGCATGGAAAGACTGGCGGCTTTCGTTCCGGATTGAAGGGAATAAAGTTCAGATTCTTGAAATTTATTCGGGATATTTAAAAGGGGCTGAACAGCCTGAACTTCACCGGCAATTCAGGGAAACTCTGTTTCAGGCTTGAAGGAATAATCAATTTAAGATGTCATCCCGGACTTGATCCGGCTAACGAAGTTCTGCGAAGCTCATCCAGTATTTTCCCATCGTTTTATGATCATGTTGAATGTTGAAAAGGATTGGGGTTTAAACATGAGAAAATGCAATCATGCAAGAAGTTGACGAATACATTTTCTCCCAACCGGAGGCTTTGGCCCGGATTATGAGCCGGATCAGAAGTATGATTTTAAGTCAGGGTCCTGGAATCGAAGAAAAGTTTTCCTTTAAAGTCCCGTTTTATTATTACTCAGGCTGGATGGTCTATCTCACAACCCATAAGGGTGGCGTTGATATGTCTTTTGTTCGAGGATTTGAATTGTCTGATTCTCATGGCCGCCTTGAAGTCAGAAACAGAAAACTGATAAAAAGCATTCACATCCGTCCAGAGGAGGAATTCCCGGAAGATGTCATCAGGGAAACGCTTATGGAGGCGATGATCCTGAATGAACTGGCTGTTGAAGCCAAACTCAAAAAAAAGCAAAAAAGACGATCCTGAGCCTGTTTATTTAATTCGGAATTCTTTTATCCATCACTCTGAACCAAAGCGGCGGGAAAAGAGCCAGCCACAACATTCCCGGATACCCAGTTGGCATTTGGGGTGAATGGCCAAAATGACGCAGAATCTGATACTTCCGGCTGGCCAGGTAATGATGATCAGAATGGCGTGAAAGTTCAAAAAGAAGCAACCGTCCCAGAATATGATCTGAATTCCAGGAATGCTCCGGTTTGACCCGTTCTGGGTGACCGTTTTCTTCCCTGCGTACCAAACCGTAATGTTCGATATAGTTTACCGTTTCGAGCAGTAAAACTCCGGTAAAAGCTGCCAGAACAAAACCGGCAATACCCATCCATCCGAAAAAAGAAAAAACAAGCCAGATCAATCCCATCTGCAAGCCGATCACCCACAGCATTTCATTCCGATGGGAAAATACCGGTCGTTTTAATTTAGTCAGCCGGTTTTCTTCAAGATGCCAGGCAGATATCCAGCTAAAAACAATGGACCGGAACCAGAAAGCATACAGGTTCTCACCTTTTCGTGCAGAAGCAGGATCGGCAGGGGTTGCAACCCGTTTATGATGCCCCCGGTTATGCTCAATGATAAAGTGCATATACAGAGAGGAAAGTAAAAGAAGTCTGGCCATCATCCGTTCGTGAACCGTCACTCTGTGCCCCAGTTCGTGGGCAACATTGATTCCGATAATGCCGCAGAACAACCCCATGGATAAAGTTCGTCCGAAAAAGGTGACCCAATCCAAACCGGGTGCCATCAGGGAATTCAGAAAAAGAACCATCAGATAGACTTGAAACGGTACGGTTATCCAAAGAAGCCAGTCAAAGAAAGGATTATGAAGACTCCGGGTTTCATCATCGGCAGAGAGATTTTGTATATCCGGTCTGATAATGAAAAGTTCTGCAAGGGGAATGGCCCCAAAAGCAAGAAAAAGCGGTAAAAAAGTGAGCCAACCTGTTGCCTGAAATGAAATCCATCCTGAAATAATAATGACCAGAATTAGACTGTATTTCAGAGATGACAGCAGGTTTTTCATCGGCTATTTCAGAAAACTATCGAGTTGCTCAGTGGTCATTCCGAGCGGGGCAATATATTGAATTTTATTCCGGGGCTGATCGTAAAGTTCCATCACCGGAGGCATTTTCAGGTTGTTATCCACGATAAATCTGCCAAGAGCCGGGTAAGCTTTATAAATTCCGATAAAGACAGAAAGTGCGCCTTTGTATGAAAAATCGGTATAAACGGCTTCAGTTTCAGGAAAAACCGCAACTTTGAATTCAGGTGTAATTTTGCTGATGAGAACGGTGTCTTTGGGTTCAAGAATGCAGCCGGCAATCCACCTGAGACTATCTTTTGGGGTATAATCGGGATTGTCGTAATAAAGTCCGAAGCCAATGCTGGTTTTGATGGAGTCAATTTTAAGCAGAGTGAAAAAAACTTTGTTCATGGCATCGGCGGCTTTTTTATAATCACCCTGATGAACTTCATAAACCAGAATCCGGGAAGGAACGGTTTTCTTTGTGACTTCCATTGAATCAAACAGATCGTAGTGAAACAAGGTGGTTAAAGAGGCGAGGATCAGAATTAAAACAATGGCCAGGGCGATTTTCATTTTTTTCTCCGGTATTTCAGGTGGTGAAGGTCGGAGTTTTGGGGATGGAAATCAATTGCAGGATAGGCGTAAGGAATAAGGCGTAAGGGTTAAGCCAAAAAATCCCCCTCCCCCCGGCAAAATCGGGATTTACAACTTTTCAAGTCATTGATCCGTCAACCGACGGAGAGGGGAAAAAGGGGTGGTTTACTGGATTAAAAACCAAGGCAATAAAAATGGTTTCGGATTAATTTTGCAGTAAACTGATCGTCACACGCATTTTTTAGACCCAATTCCTTATGCCTTACGCCTTAAACCTATTTTCCGCTTATTTCATCAGCATCATTTTCCCGGTTAAGACCTGGTTTCCAAACTGAACTCGGTAAACATAAATTCCGCTTGAAAGGGATGAGGCGTTAAAGGGGACTGAATTCTGTCCGGCTGAAAGTGCTCCTGTTTGAATTGAACCTACCAGCTGACCGGTTAAGGAATAAACCTGAACGGTAACTGAACCGGATTCAGGCAGGGTAAACCGGATTTCTGTTCCGGGGTTGAACGGATTCGGATAATTTCCTTCAAGGCTGAATTTACCCGGTACTTCTGACTGGGTTTCATCTGCTTCTGTTTTTGGAGTTGGTGTTGCATAAAGATTCAACGCCAGTGCTTCGGCCTGAAACAGACTCGTTGGCATATTCTTGAAGGCGATAAAAGCATTTTTTGCATCCACTGAACTGCCGGAATGAGCAGTGTAAGGCGGATTTCCCCAGCTTTGGTTAATCCAGGTGAGCATCCAGGCGACTTTCCAGGCACGGTTACTTAACTGGATTTTGTCCTGAACATTGTACCACCAGTACGGCCAGCTATCGGGTGAATTGATGCGGTTGCCGGTTTCTGCAAAAACAGGCACTTTTCCGTTATTCCAGGCATAATCACTGACCGCGGTAAGCTGGGTAATCATGACATCGAGGGACTGTCCGCTGCCGGTTCCCTGATCGTACATGTCAAGACCAATCACATCCACATAGGAATTGGTTGGATAGTAAGACGTATCGAATGGGTAATTGGGTGACCAGGCAAACAAAGCGTAGTTTGTACGGGCTTTGATATAATTTACGGCATATTGATAAAGTTTTTTGTAGGAAGTTGCTCCGCCATAGGCCTGAGTTCCCCACCAGAACCAGCTTCCGTTCATTTCGTGGAAGAGGCGGATCACAACCGGGAATTTCAGATCATTGTTCAGGATTGAAATGGCCTGATCAAGTTGCTGATTCAGATAGGTGACTTCACCATAAGTGTTGATTCCTTCCCCGATGTTGTACATGAGATACCGGTCTGCGGCAGCATAATCTGCAGAATTGTGATATTTGCTGTACATGTGAAAATCGAAGGTAACCACACAGCCTAAAGCTTTTGCCTTTAAAGCAGCTTCTTTGTGTTTTCTTCTTTCGTCGGCAGATTTATAAACATAATAGTGGAAATCCTGTCCCAAAACGGCCGGGTGGACACCAGTAACGGTTTTCACATCTGACACATCTTCATTTTCGTGATTCCCGCCAGACCAACTGTAACTGTTAAAAAATTCCTGTCCGAACAGGATGTTTTTACCATTCCAGGCCACTTTTTTCAGGTTTGCGTAAAGATTCTTGGTAGCCTGGGTAGCTCCGGCATCGATCTGAGCCATTGCCGGCAATGCGAGAAAAAACAAAAACAAAATACACCCTTGCACTTTTTTCATTGCTGGTTTCCTTTATCGGTTTTAATTGATTGCGATTTGGAGGCATGCGATGATGGGTTACACGCGAAAGCAGAGGATACTTACGGTGAGGGTAAACCCCTGGGCCGGAACCAAAAGGTTTTCCCGGCGGCAGATGGGTTGTGCTTTATCCAAAAGACGTGCCAAAAGGAGTTACCAGAAGGAAAATGACGTCAGAGCGAAGAATTTGGAGGATTCAGCGTGATTTCTATTGAAAAGATTCAAATAAGGGTATCCTGTACGTTTATTGTATATTTGATAACAACTTATTACAATAAGAAGACAAATTGCGCTGTACGGGGTTCGTCGTACGCTGTACGTTTTTAACCTTACCCCTTATTCCTTATGCCTTACGCCAAATCCCTTCCCCATCAACCGAATACCTAAAACAATCATCCAGATCAGCCAGAGTGTGCTGCCGATAAATCCTGCCGGTTCCCAAACCGGGAAACCGGGGATGACCGTTGCCAATAACTCTGCCTGGGCAAGCAGGTAAATGAATCCGGAAAGGAGTCCGAATCCGGCAAATCCTTTCCCGATCAATCCCGCCTGAAAAAGAATCACAGAAAATGAAATCAGCCAGAAAATGGTGAAAAGCTGACCGAGATGTTCACCGAGTAAAACGCCGCCAAACTGATGAATCAGCATGAACGACGATTCCAGTGAGGTTTTTACAACCTGCGAATCAGTTCCTGAATAAGCAGAAGCCAGCACCGGGACAACGAAAACCCAGCGAAGCAATCCGATAATCTGAACCAGGCCACCGGCAAGACCAATAAAAGTTGCAAATCCGGCAAACGGATGATCCTTCTGAAGCAACTGTCCGAGGCGGTGATAGCCAAACAGCAACGGGAAACCGAGGAGGGCAAAAGCCAGCCAGGTAAAAATCAAAGGAGAACCGGCCGCATGAAAACGGGTTAAAATCTCTCCGGCAGGATTCCTCAGCACCTCCGGATAGTTGAAAGTGACAACGAGAATCGTGTAAGGAATCAGAACCAGAACCGAACCGGCGATAAAAGCGATTCCGGAAGAAAAAAAGTCAGAACGGGGTTTCATGGCGGTCTCCTTTAATTCGGTTACCACAAAGTGCACAAAGAAAATGCTTAGGGCACAAAGCGGTGGGAGTTTTTTTATTAAATTCCCCTCCTTTTTAAAAGGAGGGGTTAGGGGTGGTTTCCCTTTCCCCCCAAAACAAAATTCCGGAAAAGAAGAGAGAAAATTCAGGACATTTGTCCGAAAGTTATTTTGCGGGTTTTCTGATCCGGCTGAGGTGACGGGGAGTGATGCCCAGCATGGAGGCAAGTTGCTGAACGGGAATTACCTGAAGCAGGTTCGGCTCGGTGGCAAGCAGTTTTTCGTACCGTTCGGCAGGTGACAGGGTGATAAGATCAAACCGGCTGCTTTCGATGCAGCCAAGCTGATATTCAAGCAGCGACAGGTAAAGTTTCTCAAAGGCAGGGAGTTCTTCCATCAATGCAAAAAAATCAGCCCGGGAAATGACCAGCAGTTCGGCCGGATTCACAGCCCGGATGCTTTCCCGTGCAGGTTCAGAGCGGAGCAAACTGGTTAACGAAGCGATAAAAAGTCCTGGACCAGCGAAATAGGTTGTGAGTTCTTTTCCGTCCCGGGTCAGCGTAAAAAAATCGAACCAACCGGAGAGAATGAAACCGATTTCTGTCTGGATTTTCCCTTCGGAAAGAAAAAAATCGCCCTTTTTAAATGAACGGCCGGCGAATTTTGCAGATATCCGGCTGATGTCAGAGTCTGAAAATCCGTTTTGCTGAAAAAAGAGATGGAGTTGGTTCATAGGGTAATTTCCTTAAACACAAAGTTCGCAATGGTTTCGCTAAGAACGCAAAGGGAGAATTGAAATAATAAAAAAATAGCTGTAACATTAAGAAACAAAAAAGCATCCCATGAAAACGACGATCCAACTCACCTTTCTGTTTTTTCTCCTATTTGCAATGGGTTGCGAGAATGGTTCCGATCCAGAAAAAAAAGATGATCCGGTTGAACCACCTGTAACTACTTGTGATAATACAAAAAGTACTCATGAATTTACCTGGAGGGTTGATACCATTGGTTATAGTGTTTCAAAAGTTGCTGGAACCTGGGCTTTTTCTGATAGTGACGTCTATGTAATTGGAAATCTGACTATTTCAAGACCCAATGATCCGAACCCGAAGGGCTCACTCGGACTTCACTGGGATGGCAAAATGTGGTCAAAAAATATTTATGGAAGCGGGCTTGATATAGGAAATGACCCAGAATCGATTGCTGGTGACAAATTGGAAATTGTGGTGGTTGGTGATGGGTTCGGTTACAATGTTCCAGGAATTGGTGAATTTAATAATGCAACCAAAAAATGGAAAAACACCCAGTTTACAGACGATGGAATTTTTCTGTCAGCCTGGACAGATGGAACCGGTTATTTTCTTGCAGGCGGAACCAATGGCATTTTGTATGAAAGAAAAAACCGTTCTTCGGGATGGACCAAAATAAACTTACCATTTACCGGGGACATTTATTATCTGGCCGGGGTCTCTTCTAAACTATTTTTTACCTCAATCTATGCACCTATTAGCAATAATGAAGAGATCTGGATGTCGAAAAACGGTAACTGGACGCAAATTTACAGTGACGAGAATCCCGATCTCAAAACTGCACTGCCGGGAACAAAGGGAACCCGAATACACCATATTGATGGATTTTATTGTGATGTCAAAAAGGTATTTACTCTCTACACCACATCAACTCCATTTCAGGTTTTTGAACTCAAAGAAGCAGATACACTTTTCACTAAAGTGAGTATACCTTTTACCTCACAAGTTCCCACCTATTGGCAGGCAATTATGGTTATTAAACCCAATGATCTTTGGGTACATGGCAATTACTTGTTTCACTGGGATGGGAAAACAGTAAAGGAAATCGTAATCCCGGGTTACCCGGGTTATGCAAAAAGCAGACAAGTTGCACAGACAACTTCTGGAAAAGTGTTTTTGCCCCTTTATAAAAATGAAGGTGGCCCATGGATCATCGCTCAGGGAACACCCAACTTTTAACTTTTGGGTTAAAACCCAATTCATTCAAACCATAAATTTTGGTCTCACCCCCCCTTCACTTCTTTTTCGTCTTCTTCGCTTTCGGATTAAACTCCAGAGCAAGATCAATCCAATAGGCAAGATCTTCATCAGAGGCAAGTCCGGTTGGGTCAACGAACACAAAACCGGACATGGGTCTTTTGGTGAAATCCATTTCACGGCAACCCGGTTTTTGAAGTGCTTCCTCCTGCCGGGCCGGATCAAGCCGAACCATCAGATCATCTTTTACAATACCGGCCAGCATTTTTCCATCAACCAGAAAACAAACACCACCCATCATTTTCTTTTCTTCAAGTGTTGATTGATGAGCCACTGCTTCTCTAACACGGTCAGCCAGGAATTCATTGTAAGCCACAGTTTTTTCCTTTTTAATTTGAAGTGTAAATTTCTGAATTTTCTAACTTATTCCTAAACTCAGAACCATCCCCCGTCTCCGCGTTGCGGAGCCACCCCTCCCGAAAGTGTTCGGGATCTTCGTCTTCAAAGGGGGACTTTAAATTACCAAACGCCTGAATTTGTATTTCCTAACAGCCAGCAGCTAATAGCTAACAGCTAATAGCTAACAGCTTTCCCATTAACCATTGAACATTTACCATTAACCCTTAACCTTAATTCCTCTGTTTCTTTGGTTCTCATTCCCATGGTTTTTATCTTTAAGGCTTATGACTCTTTTAGCCATCGAATCTTCCTGTGACGAAACCAGTGCCGCCATCATTCAGGACGGGCGGATTCTGTCAAATATTATTTCGTCGCAATGGGTGCATCAGCAGTTTGGCGGGGTGGTTCCTGAACTTTCTGCCCGGGCACATCTGCGCTGGATTACCGGAATTACAGAAGCCTGTTTCACGGAGGCCGGCATCACCAAACATGATTTAACCGCCATTGCCGTGACGTACGGACCCGGTTTGATGGGTCCTCTGCTGGTAGGCGTGAACTTTGCAAAATCTCTGGCTTACAGTCTGGATATCCCGGTGATTCCGGTTAACCATATTGAAAGCCATTTATACGCCAATTTTCTGGATGGAAATCATCCAGGACTGCCCTTCATCGGTCTAATTGTTTCCGGCGGACATACGTTAATTGTCCGGGTGGATGAAGGATTTATCTACCGTGTTTTGGGTCAGACCCGTGATGATGCGGCCGGTGAAGCTTTTGATAAAATTGCCAAAATGCTCGGTCTCGGTTATCCGGGCGGACCTCAGGTGGATAAACTGGCAAAAACCGGAAATCCGCATTTTGTTGAGTTGCCCCGGCCGATGATTCATTCCGGTGATTTCGATTTTTCTTTTTCCGGATTGAAAACGGCGGTCAAAATCTATTTAAACAGCAACAAAGAACTGGCATCAACCCATATCAACGATGTGTGTGCTTCTGTTCAGGATGCCATCACAGATGTGCTGGTGACCAAAACAAAAAAAGCTGCCATTGCACACGGGATTAAAGATATTGTGATTGCCGGCGGAGTTTCGGCAAACAGCCGGTTACGGTCAGCTTTTAATGAATTGAGTGAAAAACAGGGTTACCGGATCTTTCTTCCGCCACCTGTTCTGAGTACTGATAATGCAGCCATGGTTGGCCTGCTTGCCGAACTGAAATCGGCAAACCAAACCCTTCAGCCCAACCTTGAACTGTCACCCGTTCCCAATTTAGTGATCTGAAAGCATCCTCATGAAAAAGTTAGAGAAACTGATTCAATCCGGCGAAAAACTGCTGATTCCGTATATCACGCCCGATTTTCCGTTTAAAGGTGTGACCGAACAACTGGTTCCAAAGCTCGAATCCATCGGCATCAAAGTTATCGAACTGGGCATTCCGTTTTCAGATCCGCTTGCCGATGGTCCCACCATTCAGCAAAGTTCAATGGTTGCCATCGAAAATGGCTGTACCCTCACCCGGGTTCTTGAACTTGCAGGCTGGATTTCTGAAAATACATCGGTTGCTGTCGTTCTGATGGGTTATGTGAATCCGCTTCTTCAGTTCGGACTCGAACGGTTTTACAAAACGGCTGCCGAAAAAGGCGTTCAGGGGCTCATTATTCCCGATATCCCGCTGGATGAAGCAGAACCTCACGTCAAACTGGGCAAACAATACGGCATTGCCAATATTTTCCTCGTTGCACCTACAACCAAATCGGAACGGATCAGCAAAATATCCGACAATTCCACTTTATTCAGTTATTGCGTGTCGATGAACGGCGTTACCGGAAATCAGGCGTTAAACACTGATTTTCTGCGGACGAATCTCGCCAATGTGGCCAAATTCCACTCCAAACCTTACGTGGTCGGATTCGGACTTTCACAACCTTCTGATATCCGTGCCGTTCTGTCACTGGCTCAGGGCGCCGTTGTCGGAAGTGCTTTAATCAAAGCCATGGCAGGAGCAAAAACCACCGACGCCGCCGTTGAAGCCGGGGTTCAGTTTCTCACGCCACTTGCCGGAGTGCTGAATGAGTTTAGATGAGATGGATAAGCTTCGTCAGCAGATTGATGCGCTCGACCGTCAACTGGTTGATTTGCTGAATGACCGGGCGAAGCTGGCCAATAAAATCGGGGAAGTGAAGAAAACCCTGGCTTTGCCGGTTTACAATCCGAAACGGGAAACCGAAGTCATGCAGAATGTAATGAACCACAGCAAAGGTCCTATGGAACCTGCTGCCATCAAACGGCTTTTTGAGCGGATTATCGATGAAACCCGCCGGTTGGAACGGGAACACATGGAAAAATCGGGAGACCATCCTGCATGAAGAAATTTTTTCTTTCTGCATTTTTCCTGTTGCTGATTTTAGGCGGAACCACCGGCTATTTTCTTTTTTCCGGATGGAATCTGACCGGAAAATCAACCGAATCGCCCCAGTACTTTAAAGTGCTCAAGGGAAGTTCCGTCCGCCAGATTGCCTCTGATCTGTCTTCGGAAGGATTCATCCGGTCCCGGCTGATGTTTATTGCTGCCGCCAAAGTTTCTGGGCTTGACCGGAAAATCAAAGCCGGCTTTTACGAAATTTCAGGCCAGGAAAATCTTTGGGAACTCGTTTCGAAATTTTCCCAGGGTTCTTACATCGGCATATCAGTTACCATTCCCGAAGGACTTCCCGCCAGACGGATTGCCGGTATTTTATCAGCAAAACTGGATATTGATTCCGCCCAATTCATGTCGCTTATGACCGACTCAACTTTGCTGAAACGGTTCGGAATTAACCAAAAAAGTTTTGAAGGATATCTGCTTCCTGAAACTTATGAGTTTCAGTTCGGGGTTTCAGCGAGAGAAGTGTTTGTGAAACTGGCAGAATCATCAAAAAAATTGTGGGACAATCTCATCTGGCAGGACGAACTTAAAAACCGGAAACTTTCTATCCACACCGTTCTGACGATGGCGTCCATTGTGGAAGGTGAAGCTCGTCTCGATAATGAACGGCCTGTCATTGCTGGTTTATACTGGAACCGGGTGAAAATCGGTATGAGATTGCAGGCAGATCCGACTATTCAGTTTTTACTTCCAAACGGTCCCCGTCGGTTATTATTTCGTGATCTTGAAATTAATTCGCCATACAATACGTATCTGAATGCCGGACTTCCGCCGGGTCCGATTGGGAACCCAGGTGCAAAATCTATTGAAGCTGCCTTATTCCCCGCTGAAAACAAATTTTTATACATGGTTGCAGACGGGAATGGCGGACATGTATTTTCAAAAACCCTGCAGGAACACAATGTTGCTGTTGCCAGATACAATCAAATGATGCAGGTCCGGCGAAGTGAACTCAGAAAAAAGAAGGGAAACTAACATTTTGAGTCTGCGTGACCAGATTATTGTTGCGGTTACCGGGGCATCCGGGTCACTTTATGCACTCAGAACCATCCGGGCTATGCTGCTGATGGATTTACACATCCACTTGGTTTTATCTGATTATGCACGGGTTGTTATCAATGAAGAAGTTGATCTGAATCTGGATTTTAAAAGTCCGCTTTTACCGCAGTTCCGGAAATTGTATGCCATTCCGGATGGAAAAGGTGAACTCACCGACTATCCGCTGAAAAATCAGGCGGCGGCCATAGCAAGTGGTTCCTTTACCGTGAAGGGAATGGTGGTGGTTCCCTGTTCGATGAAAACCCTGTCCGGAATTGCACATGGATTTTCATCCAATTTAATTGAACGGTCGGCTGATGTTCAGTTGAAAGAACGGCGGAAGCTGATTCTCGTTGCCCGGGAAACTCCGCTGAGTCTGATTCATCTGAAAAATATGACAGCCGTTACCGAAGCCGGCGGAATTATCCTTCCGGCGATGCCGGCGTTTTACCAGAAACCCAAAACATTTGATGATCTGGGTGATTTCATGGCCGGCCGGATTTTATCCCTGCTGGGTTATGATCAGAACCTCTTCGCGAAATGGGAGGGGGGGAAATAAGTGACAAGTTATAAGTTATAAGTAGGGGCGACCGGCTGGTCGCCCGTGTTCAGAATTTTGAGTTTTCGTTTAGGTTACAGATAAATCAGACAATAAGTGTGTCATTCTGAGTGCCAAAACTGCTCCGCAGTTTTGGTGTATCGAAGAATGTTTTGCAGGTAATTGATAGATGACAAGTAGGGGTCGCCCGTTTAGTTAACAATGAGATCTGGCAGGTCGTCAACCTGAGTGTCCCGTCCCGAGAATCGGGATCGGGATGTATCGAAGGAAACGACACCGGACACTGAGTGTGTCATCCCGAGTGTCCGTCATAAGACGGATTTATCGAGGGACGAAGTGACCGGCGTGAATCAAGTTTTTCAACAATCAACATCAAAAAATGAATAAAATTCTGCTTCTTCTGTTATCGGTCACGCTTTTTTCATGCGCCAATCAGCAATATCCGACTGGCGGTCCGGTGGATTCTGAGCCACCTAAAATCAAAGAGGCTTCAATTCCGACCGGAACAACCGGCTTTTCCGATGACGAAATTACGTTCACCTTTAATGAATATATGAACAAATCGACCGTTCAAACGGCGATTTTTATTTCACCTTCAGTAGGCAATAATTACAAACTGCTTTGGTCGGGTAAGGAAATGACGCTTCGGTTTCAAAAGGATCTGAAGCCCAATGTGACTTATGTGGTTACCATTGGTGCCTCTGCCGGAGATTATCGTGCAGGAAATAAAATGCTCTCCAGTTACAGGCTGGCTTTCTCAACCGGAAATCAGATTGATTCTGCAAGAATTAAAGGACAGGCATTCTTTGCTTCTGATTTTAAACCGGCTGCCGGTGCTTTGGTTCTTGCCTATAATCTCGCTGATACCACAAAACCCGATCCTGAAAAAAGTGAAGCAAATTATATCACACAGGTTGGCAAAGACGGTTCCTTCGAACTGACGTACCTTGCCCCCGGTAAATACCGGATTTTTGTTCTGGATGACCAGGTTAAAAATGAACGCTGGGATGTGAATCAGGAATCAATCGGAATCGGTGAAAATGAATTTCTTGAAGCGGGATATTCCCAGTCTTCAGTTCCGGTTTGGTTTTTGGAAAAATCGGATAAACAGGCACCCATGATTCAGGGGGTTGTTCAGGAAAGTCAGGTTTTGCTTCGTCTGACTTTTGATGAAATTCTGAATCTGCCGGTTAGCAATCCCAGATTCCTCCTGAAAAAAGAATCTGGTGACTCTATCAGAACCGGTCAGATTCTCCCTTCTTTTACTTCTCCTGAACAGGTTTATCTTCCAATCGATTCACTCGGTACCGGCACGTTTACTCTGATTCAAAAGGGATTCCGTGATCTCCGGATGAATGAATCAGTTGGTGATACTTTTACCTTTTCAATTGTTGAAGCCGTAAAACGTGACAAACAACTCAGGGTTCAGAGTCCGTCTGATACGTCCTCAACGCTTTTATCTACTGACAGCCTGAAAATGCTGTTCGCCAGTCCGGTAAAACTGGATTCCGTTCGGTTTTTTACCAAGCCGACCAAAAGCCAGGTCACAAAAGGAAAGAAAATCAAGGTTCAGATGTCAGCTGAGTCCGGAATTATTCAAACCGTTTCACCAGAAACCAGGTGGATTGAAAAATCAACGGTAAAAGGACTCGTTTTTGCTGGACAGGATACGGTTTCCTTCCAGTTTAATACCTTCGACCCGGATGAAACGGGAACTATACTGGGTACACTCGAGTCAGTAGGACAGAATTTTCCGGTTTATCTTTCCCTTTACTCCATCACCCGTTCAAAGCAGCTGGGATCAGTAAAAACATCAGGATCGGCTTTTAAAATTGAAAATCTTCAGGCAGGCCGGTATCTCGTCAATGGCTATCAGGATTTAAACGGAAATAACAAATGGGATGGCGGATCAGTATTTCCGTGGTCACCTGCTGAACCCAAATATTCAGTCACAGACACACTTCGGGTCAGGGCACGCTGGTCGGTCGAAGATGTTGTCGTCAAAAAATGGTAATTCAATCACACCTCTAATCAATAAGGACGTTCAATGAAATCTGCAGGGATACTCTTTCTGGCAATTGCACTTTCTGCCTCAGCCGGATACGCACAAAAGAAAAAAGAAACCAAACCGGTTAAGTCTGTTCTGAAAACTCAGGAAGATACAGTCAGTTATTCAATCGGACAGGATATCGGGAAAAATTTCAAAACCCAGGGAATTGCAATAAATCCGGATTTACTTGTTAAAGGATTGAAGGATGCATTAGCCGGTTCAAAGGCACTTTTAACTGATGCCGAAATGGGTCAGTGTATCCAGGAATTTCAAAAAGAATTGCAAGAAAAACGTATGGAAACAATGAATAAGGAATCAGCTATGGCGACCGCAGAAAATAAAAAGTTTTTTGATGAAAATGCAAAAAATGAAGGCATCAACACAACCGCAAGCGGACTACAATATAAAGTTCTGAGTGCAGGTCCCGGAACCGGAAAAGCCCCGGCCGCTACCGATACTGTAAAAGTTCACTACAAAGGATCATTGACGAATGGTCAGGTTTTTGACAGCTCTTACGACCGTGGCGAACCGATTGAATTCCCGTTAAACGGTGTAATTCCAGGCTGGACAGAAGGTCTTCAGCTCATGAAAGAAGGAGATAAATTCCAGTTTTTTATTCCTTCTGAATTGGGTTACGGACCCCGTGGCGCCGGTGGAGTTATTCCCCCGAATGCCATTCTGATCTTTGATGTGGAATTGCTTCAGGTAAAGTAAACTGAATTCTGTTATTAAAAAAAGTCCGGCATATGCCGGACTTTTTTTGTTTAGGATTAATTTGTTTGTTGTTCTGGGAGAATTGTCATTCCCGCATTGGAAGAGCACCAGAGGTGCGACCCGTTTGTAGAAACGAAAACCCCGGCTAACCCAAAAGCTCCGTAGGAGCGACCTATTGAATTTGCAATGAACGGGTCGCTCCTACGGAGCTTTTTTCTTTACTGATTACAATTTTCTACAAACAGGTCGGGGCTACGCCCCTTCAGGAATATAGGGATGATCCCCTTTTATTTCATTAGTACCATTTTACGGGTTTCGGTCTTACCATTCACAACTATCCGGTAAAAGTACAACCCTGACGGAAATGCAGAACCATTAAATTGAACTGTATGTTTTCCTGAATTCAATGTTTTATTTACCAGTTCTGATACTGTTTGACCCAATTGATTAAAAATTGAAATCTTTACAAAAGCAGGATTTGAAAGATAAAATGGAATACTTGTTTCAGGATTAAACGGATTTGGATAATTCTGTTCAAGCTGAAAAAATCCGGATTTTGAATTGTTTAAATTTTCAACCAGTGTATGTGTTTCACCTTCATAAATCCTCAACGTTTGATTGGCTTTAACACCGGTTAAAATGTCAATAATACCACTTGGCCAGATTACTTTTACAGTGTCAAGCACCTCTGTTTTTCCTAATCCGAAATTGGGTACCCGGCTTAAAAAAAACTTGTTATTATTATGAATAAAACGTTGGTGACTCCAAATGTCTTCAGCTGAGGAAACAATTTCAATATTTGCTCCTTCAAGATCAGACCTGGATTTTGTTGGTTTTAGAATAATTTTTATAAAGTTATTCCCCTCTACATTTTCATTCAGATAAACTTGTATTTTCCCAGGATTAAAAATTGAGGGAATGACAAGAACATCCGTCAGTCCATCATAATTAATATCTACATACCCGTGACTCAGAAAGCCGGGGGTTGTATTCGGCTGAAAGGCATCTGTACCGGCTGTTTTAAAATGAAAATGGCCATCATAATAACCCTGGTTGATGTATAACCCGGCAGAAACGGTTTCATCCCAGGAAAAAGTTACCAAATCAGGTAACCCATCATTATTAAAATCAATAAAATCAGGATACATTCCCATTATCTCTTGCTCAGAGTCTTCAAAAACAAAACGTTCAAAAACAGAACCACTATCTTTAATCCTGTAAATTCCTGGCCTCAGAATATAGATTCCTTGCTCATTAATGTCTCCGTTTCTTTCAAATACTTCAATTGTTCCATCTGAATCCAGATCAATAAGTTTCATCCCGGAATTAAGAAAATATCTTAGATTTCCTATAAGTGGACTCCAATTCCTACCATTTTTATAACTTACAAAAAGACGGTTCATGGAGTAATCAATTATTCCGTCATGGTTTATATCATCAAAGGGTAATATAGATGCCTCGTCATATTCTGTTACACCATCAAAAAAGGGCCAATAATCCTTTTTCAAAAAGGTTTTGCTTCCTGTTGATTCATAATAGTTGACAATTACCCTGTTCTGGGTATAGTAATTGTCACTTAGTAAATCAAGCTTACCATCACGGTTGAAATCAACCGGAATAATACGATAAGGGTCATTGTAAACCGTTAAAAATGTGTCTGGAATGGCTGTATTATTTTCGTAGGAAAAACCAGAGGGTGAGCCCCAAAAAATCATCATTCCCTTTTTTCTTCTTGGATAAAAACCGAACAAATCTATGAAACCATCACTATTTAAATCATAATATTGATCATTAATGTAAAAAGAAGTATCAGAAAAGTTGATGTCTATTTTAGGTGAATAATCTCTAAATATTGAATTTTCAATGGAGTATATCTTATGAATAGTGGGGCCAACTCCCGAACTTCCCATTTTGATGAGATCAAGAGAATCAACGTCTGACTGAAAAAATAGTACACCCCCATAAAAAGTTGAGGTTGGCAAACCTGATTTTTCTGTGTAATCGGTAAACGGCTGGGAAAATGCGGGCAGAGAAATAACCAAAAACAAATAAATAAAGATAATTTTCATTTTAAATCCTGAAAATAAAAAGGGAAGAAATTTATTTTTCTTCCCTTTTTTGGGGTATATTGGTGTTATTTAATGAGGGAAAAAGATTTAACTAAAGATTGACCGTCGGATTTCAAAATGTAAAAATAAACTCCTGATGATAATCCGCTTCCATTAAAAGAATAGGAATGAAATCCTTCCGTAAGTTCTTTATTTACAATTCCGACAACTTCTTTTCCAGTTAGGTCAAATACAGATAATTTTGCATTTCCTTTTCTTGGCAGATAAAAGTTGATGTTGGTTTCTGGGTTGAACGGATTCGGGTAATTGTTGTAGAGGGTGACCATTGATGGCAAATTTCCATCCGTTGATTCCAGGGGCAACCCACGAAAATCAACTTCTACAAATGGACTTTTTCCGGAATTATTTCCAGAGTTGTCAACCGAGGTAACATAGACATCATCTGTTGTCATTTGGCTCTGATTGCTAGGTTTTGGAATTTGGTAGGATGTTCCTGTTACAGGGGTAGTATTTAGTTTTATTCCAGGATCCCAACCGTAAGGAACACGCCAGATATTGTACCCAACAAAACCAGCATCTTGTGGCGTAATGGCTGGCCAGGATAAAACGCTATAGTCTGATGTTATTGTTTTTGTTGGTGCAACGTCAATTTTTACCGGAGGGCCATCAATTTTCAGTGTGTTTTTATTGGAAGTGGGTGAACCTTGGCCAGGATCCAATTCGGCAGTTCTGAAAAATACCATTATCCCGCTAATAGGATCATCATTCACAATCTGATAGGAATAGGAAAGTGTCACATTGTTTGCTAATGGTTGACCATTATTAAAGGTATAGGGCACCTCTAAAAACCTCTTCTTTTACCTTATAATGGATCCCCAATCAAGTTGAGGATGACATTTGTTGAGGTTTTTAGAGGTGCCCTATAAATCGTAGTCCATGTAACACCATAATCATACGATTTACATACACGAAAATTATAAGGGTTAAGGAAAATTGGATCAGTCTGGCAGGTTACAGTAAAAATATATTGTCCTTTTCGCGGGCTGAATATTTTATTTTGTCCGGATGTCCATTGTGAGACACCATCAATTGTCTCCATTCTGCCATTCCAGTTTACCAAATAGGAAGAGTAAACAAACTCTTTTGTGACGTCCTGTGCATTTACGATTGTTGTACCAATAACCAAAATAAAAAGAAAAATTAATTTGGAAAATGGTGTGTGTGTGTGTGTAGCCAGTTTTTCATAACGGTTACTCCTGGTTAGTTTTCGGGATTTGTTTGACAGGTGTTAAGACCTGTGAGTCAAAAGTAGTATTAGAAATTACAAATACCAATAATAATATTAAAACCAGTTTAATTCTAACCTAACAATAATTATTAAATCTGTACCCGAAAATTACCTTTAGAGAAATTTTGCCCCCCAAACCCTTAATCCCTTTTCGAAAAACCCGTGCTTTTTATAATCCGGCCTTCGACGGATACCTTGGGTTAAAAAAAAATCCCTACTCGCAAGTCACTTCAATGACCGTTTCTCCAGCCGGACTCCCGGGAATGTCAAGATCACGGGCTTTAAGAATAAACCGGTTGACTCCTTTTTTCAGCGGAACGGTGAGTTCAGTTCCTTTTCCAAGTTCGGAGGTGCCGTTGCTCCACCTGATTTCTGTGGTTTTTAAATCAGTCCGGTTCAGTGCCGGTGCGGATAAAGAAATGCTGGGGTTGCCCGGATTCCAGATAATATTCACTGCCGGGTGAGTTTTCACAAACCGGATAGGTTCAAACACAACGATCTGGAATGGCCAGGTTTTAAGGACTTCCTGTTTGGGTTTCCATCCCAGCTGAACGGTTGAAGTTCCGGCAGAACGAAGTTCAATCGATGAAACTGGTCGTCCGCCATCCAGTAAAAAAACATCCTTAGGCAACCGGAGAGAAGATGCCTGAATCACGGTTCCGGTAATCACTCTTGCCGGGAACGGATTTAATACTTCGGGGGCCGGAATTCCGGTTATCCGTACCGACCAGGATTGTCTGGAGTTTTTAAATCCACGGCCATCATCCTGGGTTAACGTAAGAATTTCATTTCCATCTTTTACCGTCCACATTCCGGTAAAGGGTGTTGAACCAGCCGTCCAGGTTGAGGTGAGATTATCACCATCGGCATCTTTGGCGGTTGCCGGTGTTAAACTCAAAAGTTCGCCTGCATAAACCACGGCGGGAACGATGAAATTGGGAACCGGACTTTGATTGACCAGAACAGTTTTGGTTTTGGTTGTCCGTTTGGAAGAAGTGGGTGAATCATCACGAACAGTTAACGAAACGACAAGTTTTCCCGGCTGATTAACCGGAATGCTGACCTTCGGTTCTTTGCCGATTGATTTTCCGTTGACCACCCAGTCAAATTCTGCAACCACACCATCCGCATCAGAAGAACGGCTTGCATCCAGATCAAGATAACTTCCGAACATTACAGAATCAGGCACCGACCAGGCAATTTCAGGTGCAGCGTTGACACGGATTTTCTTTTCCAGAAAAGCCATGTTGCAATCGGTTTTGCTTTCCGTTTTGATGACCAGCCGGATCGTGTAAAAACCGGGTTTCTCAAAAGCATAAGTAACTTTTTCACCCTTGAGATTGACCGATTTATCCAGATCGGTGATCACCCATTCTGCATTTGCAATTGCATCCTGTGGAGAAGAAAGTCCGGCGTCAAAAACTACCGTTTCACCCACTGAAACCCATGGCTCAAAGGTGAAATCTGCTTTCGGCCCTTCGATTACGGTCACTCTTGCCGATGTTTGGCTGACGTTTGAACAGTTACCGGTTGGTGTACCCACAACGGTCAGACTCAGATTGAAAACGCCTTTTTCCTTGAAGATATAGTTCACAACCTGACCGAGGTCACGATCCCCGTTTCCAAAGTCCCAGGTGTAGGCACCGATCGGTCCGTTCGGATCAGTAGAAAGTCCACCATCCAACGTCAAAAGTGTTCCTACACAAATTGTGGTGTCAGAGAACGCCAGTTTTGCAACCGGTGACCCTTTGATAATCACAGGAATCGTAGCAACCGTTGGCTGTTCTGAAAATCCGTCACTTAAACTCAGTTTCACCTGATAAAATCCCGGTGAAAAATAAACCTTGGCCGGATTTGTCTCAGTTGATTTCGTTCCGTCAGCAAAATCCCATTCGGTTGTGAGTCCGTCACCGTCCGGATCAAATGAAGCTGATCCGTTAAATAAAATCGTCTGTCCGGTACAGGCAATGATTAAAGTATCGACTTTTGCCTGAGGCGGCCGGTTGACTTTAATTTCAATTTTCTGGGTGGTAATGCTGTTTGGTAAATTGTTGTTATCCCGTGCAACCAGACTCACAAGATGAAGTCCGCCACTCGGTGCCTGCCAGTTGAAGGCTGCTTCTGAGCGTTTTTCTCCGCCGGGAAGAATCCATTCCAGCTGAACCGGGTCACCATCAGGATCGTAAGAACCAGAAGCATCTAGACGAACGGAACGTGAATTCTGGCGGATTGCCGGTTGTGTGACAATGATTGGTGTTGTGTTGATGAGGAAGTAATACGTCTCAGCTGTTTTTCCGTTTGAAAAGGAAGTCCCGTCTGAAACGGTCATCACAACCGATTGCTGACCTGATGATGCGAATGATTTCGTCACTTTCATGCCGGTCAGAACAGAACCGTCGCCAAATTGCCACGAAGCGGTTTTAACTGAACCGTCCGGATCGATACTTGGCGTTGCATCAAAGGTAACGGTTTGTCCGGGAGCCGTTGCAAATGGGGAAATGATCGATTTAGGAACCGGCGGATAGTTGACCGCCACGGTTTTTGATAGTGTATTTACCGAAACATCAAATCCTGAATCATCAGTAACGGTGAGAGAAATGGTGTAAACGCCGGGTTCAACGGGTGTGAATTCGGTTTTGGCATTCCGGTTTAAAACCGTTCCGTTCACTTTCCATTCATATTTTGAAACCGATCCATCCGGATCAGAACTTTCAGAGCCATCCAGAGAAACGGCAGAACCGGGCTCCGTTTTTTCAATCAGATCAAACCGGGCAATCGGGAATTTTACAATGATCAGATCGTGGGTGACCGATTGAATACTGTTAGGCTGATTTTGTCCGTCATCCACCGAAAGCGTAATCGTGTATTTTCCGGTTTTTTCATACCGGTGATCCGTTTCAATCCCTTCAGCCGTACTTCCGTCACCAAAACTCCACTTGTATTTTACGATCGACTGATCGGCATCTGAACTTCTTTTTGCAGAAAATTCCTGATAAGATTCCGGTGAAACGTCTTCGGCAGTAATGACCGGTTGCGGCGGATAGTTGATGTGGATTTTCCGGGTGATTTCCTGAACTGAATTTTCTACATTTTCCTGATCATCAACCTGAAGCGTGAGCGAATAATCTCCCGGACTTTTAAACTGAATGGAATTCATGGGTCCGGAAAGGCGCCTGCCGTCAGAAATGAGCCAGGTATAAACCAGATCACGGGAATCTGCATCAGTCGTCAGGGAACCGTTGAGTGAAAGTGAAACACCGGGAGCCGACTGAACCGGAAGGGTAAAACGGGGCTCAGGTTCTGCATTTGACCGGTACGTAGCCGACGTCTGATAAACTGAATTGGGTGTACCCTGATTATCATTGACCGATAAATTAACGGTGTAGGTGCCGGGCTTTTCGTGAAGAATGCTGACGGTTTCGCCGTTTGAAGAACCTGTAACGCCGGGGCCGGACCAGGAAAAGGAAAGTTTATCAGCATCGCCGTCTGCAGTTTTGATCGTTTTGAACTGGTTTTGGGTTCCGGTTGCCTGAACGGCGGGGAAACTGATTTCAGTAAAAGGTTGTGCATTGACGGTCACGGTTACTTCTCTGGAATCGGTGGCACAACCGGGTTTATCTGACTGATCGGTGACAATCAGTTTAACGGTGTAAGTTCCAGGAAAAGTGCTCGAAAATGGAAAGGGTGTGCCAGATCCCGCTGTTGCACCATTAACCAGCCATTGAAACGTGAGCGGATCACCATCAGGATCGGTTGACTGTCCGGCACTGAGAAGTAAAACTTCGCCGGTTCCGATTCTTTTTGAAGGTGCTGAAAGTTGTGCAACCGGTGAGGCATTGACGTTGATTTCAGTTTTGGCTGTCCAATAAGCCGGAATGAGAATGGCTTCGGTTTCAATTAAAACTGAAATTTGTTTTTTGCCCGGATTTCCGAAATCAACTTCGACCGGGTTTCCTGATTCCTGCTGCCCGTCCATTGTCCAGTGAATCGTGCCGGGATTGGTAACCGGCTTGCCACGGTTCATCAGGGTAAGTCTGAACCGGGTACAATCCCCGATGTAATCCGCCTTGATGGTGTAAACCGGCTGAACCGGTATGGTTACAACTGTGGCAGGCAACCCAAAAACAACCGGAGAGGATGACCCGGTAATGGTGAGATTGTTGACTTTGAGTTTGGTGTTTTTTACCACCACTCCCCATTGATTTCGCCTGCCATTTAATGTTGGATCCCAGGACGAAGCAGGATCAGAAAGTGATAAGTTTTTTCCGGTTCCGTCTTTGATTGAGACAGGGGAATCTTCTTCACCGGCAACTGTAAGTGGAACCGGATCAGAATTAAGTTTTTGATCGGGAAGAAACTGAACTTCCTGATTGTCACGGATTCCGGAAATCCCGATACTCAGATTAACTGCAAAGGTTTCCCAGCCGGAGCCATTTCCTGCCAGACGGAGGTTATAGGAGTTGACGTCATTTCCGTCACCGGCACGGACCCGCAAAATCCAACCGTTTCCGCCGGATGTCAGTGGTTTTGAAAAGGTCAGCCAGCGGTTGAGGTATTCGGGTTCTGTTGAAAAAGTCTGGCTCCCGGTGATCTGCGGGTTTCCGGAAAGTGGCTGAAGTCCGGATTCTGTAACCCGGTAAACCTGATCGAAGGCAATCAGTTCAAATGTTGTTTTGGTATCTGCCTGACCTGAAAGAATATCCATCGGTCCGCCAAGAGCAGCATCGAAGATTTCTACGGAAGTTTGTGCGGCACCTGCACCCGGGCGAAACCAGAAATCAGTGTAAGGCAAAGTTTCCCCGGCGGAAACCGGTCCCGTTGTTCCTTTTGACATGTAAAAAACAGAAGATTGGGCAAATACTGATCCGCCAAACACTGTATATAAAACTGAAAACAGAATGAAACTCCGGTAAAAAAGTCGTTTCATCACTTACCTCACACTGTAAATTATCTGGTGGATGAGTTCGTCGGAAGTGGTCAAGGTAAACCTGATTGAGACAGGTTCTTTGCTTTCCGGAACAAATCGGATTGCCCAGTCGCCATCGGGACTGGTTTGGACGGATTGAATTTGGCTGCCCTGAGTGAGGGTAACCTTAATATTTGGATAAGCTTTTCCGGATGCCGTTACGGTTGTGGATCCAACAGCCAGAACACGATCTTTTACCGGAATATTCCAGTTGATTGCTGACATTTTGGTTGTATCCATCCGGGTAATCGTTAATTTTCTTTCACGGCTGTTCCCTGCACGGTCAGTCACTTTCAGACGAAAATAAAAATTCTGTTCCCTGAGCACACCTGAAAGTGAAAAGGAACCATCAGCTTTGATTTCAACCGGTTTTTCATTCGAAATAAGAGTTGCAAAAGCCTCGGTTTGTCCGGTTAACTGATAGTCACTCCCGGGAATGTAAACCTGATCGCTGGTGATACCATTCAGAAAAATCGCAGGCGGAATTTTATCATCATTCCGGATCACCCGGTAAGTCGGACTGTCACCACCCCGGATATCCTGACCGTCAAAAGCCTGAATCCGCACAAAAACAGGTTCATCAAGTGGCAGTTCAGATTGAAGTGAAGTTGAATTGACCCGCTGTTTGGAAAACACGGTTTTAAAATCGGAGTCTTTTGCCAGTTCAACCTGATAGGATTTACTGTTTTTCACCGGCGTCCATTTGAAGACAATTGAACTTTGAAAAATGATGGAATCCTGACGGGGCCAGAACATTTTCGGACTTGGAAGCAGGTCAACCGGAAGCTGAGGTGCTTTACCTTCAACCACTACCGTTCCCTGGTTTTTCTTCAGGGTCACCGAGACATTTGAAGCCGTTAGTTTTGCCTCGCCGTCATAATTTGACATCTGAATTTTTTTGTCGGCGCTTTTGTTGGCCCAGAATTTACTGGTTTGAAGATCCGATTTGGTTGTTCCCAGATTCAGATTAAAACTCCGGTTTTGCTTTGAATTTTCAGCAATTTTAGCGAGCAGACTTCCGTTAACAAGTGTAACTTCAGTTTTGACCTGCTGATTCAGTCTGTCAATCCGGGCAGCTTTAACAGTTGCAATGGTAAGCTCTTCAACCACAACTTCAGAGCCATCTTTAAACTCAAGTGTCGCCTGACTTTCCTTCAGGGTTTTGATGCCGTCGTTTTCTTCAAAAAAATTGCCGGTAACGGCATCATTCCAGCTGCCAAGAAGTCCTTTTCGCTGAAAAACAGAACCAATTCGCTCTTCCAAACGGGCAGAGACAGACTGGACCCGGTTTTTATCAAGTGCTTCATTGGTTTGCCTGTATGCAGTTTGTATTTGCTCTGATAATTTCAGACAATCCTGAAGGTTTCCATTTCCAATTGCCTGATCATAGGAATCAAGCGATTTGTTGAGGTTTTCAAGTTCCTTTTCAGCAAAAAGACGGGCACCATTCCTGATGAGGCTGCTTCGGCTTTCTTTGACAGAAAGTACAGAGGCATGACTCAGTTTGAATTTTTTGAACAGGTCAGTTTTCGAACCTTTTGCAACGAAACTGTTTGACAGGGCATCATATTCCGCCTGCTGATATAAAACCGGCCAGGCGGCTGAATCACCCAGAATCTGAAACGATTTTTTATTCAGATCACCTGCCGGAAATTTAATATCCTGCTGAGCCTGAACTGTCAGACTGAAAAAGAAAAGGGTAACCAGGGATCCGGAAAATAACTTAATCTTCAATGGGTTGGTCCTGGTGGGTTGGAAGGGTGATGGTAAACCGGCATCCGATTTCTTTTGAGGATTCAAGAGTGATATTTCCGTTATGCCGTGAGATAATTTCCTTAACATAGGCGAGCCCAAGTCCGGTTCCAACCTGTTTGTAGGCTTTTTCGTTGGATTTAACTCTGAAAAATTTGGTGAATAGCCGGCTTTGTTCTGATGGCGGAATTCCATACCCATGATCAGTAATGCTGAAGGTTACGGCATTGGGTTGTGCAATCAGTTTAATGTCGATTGTTCGTCCCGGGTCGCCGTATTTAATGGCATTAGAAAGAAGGTTCTGAACAGCTTCACTCATCAGTTCAGGTGAGGCTGCTATGAATGGAATTTCATTTCCGGCAGACAGGTTCACTTTCAATTCTTTTTCTTCAAGCTGGGGAAGGAAATTCATGACCAGATCTTCAACGGTAGCCTTCAGATTGACCTGACTGAACTGAATATCCATTTTCCCGGATTCAAGCCGTTGAACATCAAGGAACCGGTTAATCAGTGCACTGAGTTTTTCACCGCTTTTTCTGATGATGTCGACATATTTGGATTTCTCTTCATCGAGGTCTCCATCATCCAGCATAATATCGGAAAATCCGATTATAGACGTAATCGGATTCCGGAGTTCATGAACCATGATGTTCATCATATCCCGTTTCAATTCCTCCAAAGCCCTGTCTTCAGTCAGGTCATGAAGGATAAGGAGCGACCCCAGCATTTTTTCTGATATTTTTTCACGGATCTGAACAAACTGGTACCGGCAAATCAGATCACGGGTGGTTTCACCGGTCGCCAGTTTACTTTCACCCTGCTGAACTGAAATATTGTATTCATGATCAGAATGATCAACATGAACCGGTTGCTTGACATGATTGACCGAAAGCAGATTCACCATTTCTGCCATGGAATACGACGGTTTCAGCAGATTGTGATGGCTGAGCAAATCCTGCATTTTCTGATTGAGAAAGTGGAATTCACCGGTTTCATTTGCGATTGCCAGAAAATCATCGATGTAATTGATCATGAACTGATTCCGGCTTTCTGCTAAAATCAGTTTCTGCGTTTTCATCCGGTCATATTCATCCAGGATCGTACGCATGGATTCCAGAGCTGACGCAATGGGTTTCAGTTCCGCCAATTTAATTTCTGAAATGGGTGCTGAGAATTTTAATTTCTGGATGGGTTCAATGCTGGCAACCAGTTCTCTGACCGGTTTGGTAATGGCAACAAAATAAAATTGAAAGCCTGCGAAAAATACAGCTGATAAAAGAATCAGCAACCCGAGAACAAGAAGGAATAACCGCTCAACAGGTGCAGTGATATCTTGTTCTGCAACCCCGATAGCAAGACCGAAAGGGAAAGTCTGAAACCTTCCGGTTAACAGAAATACAGACCCGGAATCCGTTTTTTCTGTTTGAATCTGAGTGCCTGAACCTGAATCAAAACTTCTGATGCTGGCCTGTTTGTGTGTGGAATAAATGATTGAAGACGGGTCAGAAAAGGTGAGGGAATATGGAATTCCCAGATTGTAAGATTTAAGCTGACTGATGATGGCCGATGCATCAAAACAGGTATAAACAACAACCCGAATTTCATTCACAGTCGCATATTCACGGATCACGAAAAGAAACAAATCCTGCTCTGGTTTGCTCCAGCAATAAGCCAGACCTGAATCTGATTCAGTAAAAGTTAATTCCGTAAATTCAGGAATTGGACCTTTGTAATCATTATTTTTTGAGGAAAGGGCGTCAGGTTCACCGGGAGCAACAACCTCCTGGGTAATTAATGTCTTATTCAGATTTACTGAAAAAATAAAGGCGCTCCGGTAGGCTTCAGGACCCGCACCCAACCAGTCTTTAAGTTGGGAGGACGTTTTAACTGCATCCTCAAAAAACCGATCATTCTGATCAAGAAAGTACCCGTGAAACTGGTTCACAACGGTCATTCTTTCTTCAATAATGGCATCTGCCACCAGTGGGCGGATTCCAAACCAGAATCCGGCAATAATCAGAGCCAGCATCAGCCCTGCACCCAGAAAAACCCGTGAACGAAGTGTCATAATTCTCATTAAAATGGTAAAGTTTCAAAATACAACCAAAATGGCATTTTTGCACGGGGAAGTACAAAATGCTTAACCACTTCAAGAACAGTAATGAACGCCAACTGGATTGAACCTGAATTTGCAAATTCTGATTCACCATCCTAATTTCAATTTAGCATTATTTAAGCCTTGATCGATTGTAAAATAAGCCTGCCGATTTCGAATCCATTTTAAATTTGATTTTAGAGATGTCCAGAAACATGAAAAAACAGTACATTTTACCATTGATTTTTCTTTTAACCGGGTGTTACCCCATTGTGAAGTTTTTTACAACTGATTTAATTCGGGGTTCAGTGTGTGATTATGCGATTAATCTGGAAAAAGGTACAGTCGAGTCTGAGTTTTATAATTTTATTTCTAAAAACGAGAATTTGATTTTCAGGAAAGATGGAATAATAAAATCGGTTGGATCGAAGGATTCCAGCAACAATTTCGAGAATGATTTTTATGATAAAAAACGAGTAATAAAAACGGATAGCTCCGAATTTTTTTATTTATCGTCATTTACGATAAAGCTAATTGTTCCGGAAGACACAGTAAGGGTTGGAATAAGAGTCTTATACGAAGATTCTTCGTATAAGACAACGATACTGAGTTTGGCCGGCTATACTTTTCTTGGAAATAAAAGAACAAGCAGAGATGAAGACTGGAAAACTGATAAAGTTGTCTGTAATGAGTTTGAAAAACAGGTTTTATCTCCTTTTGAGAGATTCTTACAAGAAAAATATCCTCAGACGAAAATTGAATTTTAATTTTGATTGGCGACTTTATCCAGACACGTGCAACCAAGTTGCCTGGGTGCGTTTAACGTATTGTCCTGTTGAAAATCTCCGACTGGAAGTCGGAGTTACAAAGACCTCAATATTTTACACCTCGATAATCCGCCTGGGGCTGAATTCGGAGACCCATAATTCCTATCTCCCTCGTACCACGTACAGCCCCTCTCATCCCCATATCTCCGGAAACTTTGATTTGTCTACATTTCCCCCGGAAAGAATAATCCCGATTTTTCTTCCGTCAGCTTTAATTTTTCCTTCAAGAAATGCTGCAAAAGGAACTGCGGAGGAGGGTTCAATATCCTGCTTTAAATGGTGAACCAAAATTTTTAAAGCCTCCAGAATGGAAGCTTCACTCACGGTTAATATTTCATCCACATAGGTCTGAATGATCGGGAAATTATGAGTTCCGAGTGAGGTGAGAAGTCCGTCTGCGATAGATTTTCCGCCGGTTGGCGGGTGAAGAGTTCCGGTTGAGAAGGACAGAAAGGCATCGTTTACGGTTTCGGGTTCAACCCCAATGACTCTGATACCGGGTTTTATAGATTTTGCTGCAAGAGCAGTTCCGGCAAGTAATCCACCGCCACCAACCGGAGTTAAAATAAAATCCAACTCAGTAATTTCTTTCAGGAATTCAAGAGCAGCAGTTCCCTGTCCGGCAATAACTCTTACATCGTTTGACGGATGAACAGGTACGGCGCTGGTTTCTTTCACAAGTCGGGCAAGCGTTTCTTCCCGGTCTTTTTGGGTGGGCGGGCAAAACGTGATCTTTCCGCCAAAACTGTTTACATTTTCTATTTTGGGTTTCGGTGCCGTTTCGGGCATGACCACAAAAGCCGGAATTCCCCGAAGTGAAGCAGCCAAAGACAAAGCAGCAGCATGATTCCCGGAAGAATGGGTTGCAACTCCGGATTTTGCTTCTTCATCGGTGAGTGAGAAAACTGCATTGGCTGCACCACGCATTTTAAACGCACCGGCCTTCTGCAGATTTTCACATTTGAAGAAAAACTGTCCGTTGAAAAGTTTGTTTAATTCGGGAGAGGATTTGACGGGAGTTTTTAAAATGTGGTGCTGGATTCGTTTCTGAGCAGATAAAATATCGTCAAAAGAAACCGGAAGGGAATGAATAGTTGTTTTCATTTCTTACTTCCGGTGTCTTATTTGACCTGAATTGGAAAAGATCCGTTAAAATCCACTGAAAATGTCCCTGATGTTTTTTCACCGGATTCAAAATGACTCAGGGTGATTTTGAGCGAATCGTCACCCGTTCCATTTGTTTTGAAAACGAAGGTTCTGCCGTAGTTTTCAAATTTGGAGTCCTGACTCAGTGCTGTCAGGTAAACTTTGCTGTTAAGTGTCGAAAACCTAAACTGGTGGCCGTTGTTTTTTGAATCAATGTCAGAAGTGAGATCTGTTTGAAGTGAAGTTGATTCATTAAAAAGGAGAAAACTTCCATTGTAACTTTTTCCATCTTTCAAATCCAGAATGCCCTCAAGTGCTGGTTTACCTGATGTTACAGGCAATGATCTTACAAGCACACTATCTGTTTTTCCGGTTGGATTTCCTTTGCTGTCTAATTCTTCAGAAATTAAAACAACTTTGTTTACAACGGCATGTTCGTAGGATACTTTATCTTCTTCGGACTTCAGACCACACCCGGAAGGTAAAATGACTGTCGCCAGAAAAAGTAAAGGAAGCAAAACCCAGATTCTGTTTTTCATCGAACTTTCCATTCTGATTCTTTTAAGGATATTCAAAAATTGAACTTCAAATATCAGAAAAAGAATTTGTAAAGCAATTTGAAATTTCTTCCGGGTTCTGGAATGATGGATTTTACCCGTGACAAATGATTTCTGTATTCTGTATTCAACATATTTTCAACAGTGAAATCCAGGGTATGAAGGTAGTCTTCGTTGGTGAAATGAATTTGGGCAAAAAGATCAAAGACCACATAACCATTGGTAGATTGTTCAAACTCTCCAAGACGATTTTGTTTTGCTGCAGCCCTGACCATCAATCCGAGATCAGAATGATCAAACTGATATTGGGATTTCAGTTTTCCGGAAAGGGGAGGCATGTAGGGCAACGGATTTTTTGAATCGGTCAATTCACCCTGTACATAACTTACATTCCCTGAAATTCTTAAATTCACAGGCAACACATAATCCCAGGTGAGTTCTGCACCTGTCATCAGGGCATTGACGCCGGCATATTGATAGTCATACAGATAAGGGAGTTTAGAGTTCAGTCGTCCGGTGTTTACAGGAAAAATAAAACCCTGAATCTGATTTCTGAAAAAAGTAAGTTCTGTTTTCCCGAATTCATCAAGGTGTTTCACGAAAACTTCAATGCCGAATCCGGTTTCTTCACTGATGTCCGGATTTCCAATTTCGAAAGAATAGGCGGCCAGATGGGGTCCGTTTGAATACAACTCTTCAATTCCAGGGGCTTTGAAAGACCTGATTAAATTGGTTCCAGCCGTCCAGTTTTGGGTAATCAGATAAATTGAACCAAAACCGCCTGACACATTTTGAAAATTACGTTCTCTGATGTTTCCGATTCGTTTTGAGACGGATTCATTTTTCGGGGAAACGGTTTTGTTGTCATATCTGAATGAAAGTTGAAACGTGAATGGGTACCAATTGATTTCTTCAAACAGATGTCCTGAAAAAGTATTTTCAAAGGAATTGGGAGTGAAAGTGAGTTTCGCTGAAGCGTAATCCCGGTTTTCAAACCAGACACCAAATCTGCCGCGGTCGAAAAAACCGAGTTTTTGGTGAAATCCGTTTAAAGATACAGTATTGGTCAGCAGACCGAATTCAGCACCCGAAAGTCCGCCTTTTTCAAGTTCAAGATGGTAATAATTGATGTGAGCTGTATTGAATTCTAATTTCGTAAGCCAAACCCAGGGCAGGTGATAAATTCCCTTAACTTCATATTGACGCCGTCTGATTTCAATATCAACGCCATTTTTATGTCCACCAACAAACCCGCCGGGAATCCCATAAAACGACTCAAAATATCCAGCGGATGCGCCAATATGGCCTTCACCAAAATGCCAGTTCCAACCGTTGGAAAAATTACGGGTTTCAATTCCTGTATTTTCCAGAGTGCCGGTTGGGGTTTCCATATTTCCGGCTTTCCGGTAGCTTCCGTCCAAATGCGTTTGAAGAAAGCCAACGGGTCCTGTCAAAGAAAGTCCGCCGGAACCGCCTTTGTTCACCGATTCAGCCTGACCTGAAAGTGATCCGTGAAAGTGCGGATAATTTTCGAGGGGAATTTGC
>Ga0209460_1000373_pt1 | contig 43542 bp, 41 predicted proteins | sample EBPBio132013_DNA_FD_185868 | JGI IMG/M metagenome (GOLD analysis project Ga0209460, IMG submission 185868) | Wastewater treatment Type I Accumulibacter community from EBPR Bioreactor in Madison, WI, USA - Reactor 2_5/13/2013_ DNA (SPAdes)... | ecosystem: Engineered > Bioreactor > EBPR >... | reverse complement strand
GCGCCAATACGGCCTTCAACCTCGAAATCAAGCCGCCGAAGGGTGCCGTCCTCAACCTGAACCGCACCACCCCGGCTGCCATCCAACCGGTGATGGACCTGAACTAAGTTCTACCGTCTCAACAATGAAACACAACCAGCACCTGTTAGCAACCTGACGGGTGCTGGTTTCCTGAACCCGTAAAGAATAAATCGCAAATATAAAGTTTATACGAAGCCAGAAATTTTTTGGCGGAAGCGAGGACAAGATGACCGCAAAAGACAACCTGAACCCGAATGAACGCGGACAGATCGGCTATTCCAGCCTCTTTATCCTCCTTTCTTTAATCGCTGCCAGTGTGGTGTTCGCCACCTCTTCCGCCGGTTCGCTGGGGGAAGTCGTACAAAAGGCGATCATGTCGTTAGCTTTGGCGCTCATTCCGGTACTCATCATCGTCAGCAGCGCCCTCTGGATATTTGGTAGACCCGCAGACGAGCTGCATAACACGCCTAACCAATAACCAGAGTACATCCTTCCGGGGCGAATTTGGGAAACCAAAGGCACGGCCAGCCAACCCCGGACCATAACTTCGGTCTTATTGCTCTCGCGAGCAGAAGAGACATTTGCCCTACACACTTGGCCGTGCCTGTAGGGCAAATTTTTTTTATAGCAGCCGGTCATCTATAGTCAGTGAGAAGGGCAGAGCCAATGGAAGCGGAACAAAGAATACAAGCCCTAGAGCAAGAGGTTCAAATCCTGAAAACCCAAATCCAGTCGATCCTGCTGGATATTCAGGCGCACCTCTTGACGAATGCCTATCCTGCTCTGCGCGGTAGTAATCACACGTCGGGTGGGGCTTCGTCCGAGGAGGAAGAAGACGACGATGACGAATATGATCGGGCCGCGCCGCCGCCGAAGGTGAAAAAAGTCTCCAACGGTACGGCCAAAGCTGAAAAAGCCTCTAGCGGTACGGCCAAAGTTGAAAAAGTCTCCAATGGCACGGTCAAAGCTGAAAAGGCTTCTAAAAAGGCACAGGCCGCCGTCCAGCCCGCCGAGCCGATGATGGCTTCCTTAGCCGAGCAGCAGGAATGGGTTTTGGAACACATTCAAAGCATCGGTGTCAGCGGCACGCGCGATTTGATCGAAGGCTACACCGCCAAGCACCGCTTCTCGCCGGAAGTCAGTGACGCGCTCATGCGCTTCACCGATATGTACGCGGCGGCTGCCGAAGAACAAACGCTGCCTTCGCGCCCGGCAGGTCTCATGGTGGCATCGACGGTCAAGTCGGTCAACCCATCATCCGGCAGAACACCGAAGGTCAAGGCGCAGCCCGTGCAGCCCGTACAACCGGCTGCCCAAACAGCGCCGGGCAACTTGAAGACCTTTACCGCAGAACCACGCTCAAAAGAATCGTCCATTAACACTTCCGGTATTGATGAAAACAGCAGCTCAAGCATTGTCCTGCGCTTGATTGCCGGTGTCCAAAACGCAGGCGCGGGTGTGCGTTGGGGGAAGAAAGAATAAGTCATGGATAAAGCAATAACGACAGCCCTGCTGATTGTGATTAGTATGATTATGTCTGTCCTTCTTTTTAACGCGGTTTATCCAGCCGTCACGCAGGGCAGCGAATCGATCACCAGCATGACCAACCACGTCACCGAACGGATGCGTAACCAGATCGAGATTATTCACGGGGCAGGCGAACTGGATGCCAGCGGTTTCTGGCAAGACAGCAACAGCAACGGCGAATTTGATGTGTTCGTGTGGGTGAAGAACATCGGTGACGCACGTATCACCCCCATTGAACAGGCGGATTTCTTCTTCGGGCCGGAAGGCAACTTCGTTCGTATTCCGTATTCCGCCAGCAACGGCAGCGGTTTCCCGTACTGGTCGTATGCGCTGGAAAACGCCGCCGAGTGGGACCCGAACGCGACCCTGAAGATCACCGTTCATTATGGCGTTCCCCTCGGAACAGGCCGTTATTTTGCCAAACTCAGCACCGTGACCGACGCGCAAGCTGAATACTTCATGGGTATGTAACCGCGATGGAATCCGTTGTCGCCGCCTTCATTATGATCTTCCTCAGCATGTTTTCCGTCCTGACCTTAGCCTCGTCGGTCATTAGCAGCCACGACAGCTACCAGTCGGAAATGCGTGCGCTGGAATCGCGTATATCGACACAATCACGCACCCGCTTGAGCCAGATCAACGCCCGCACCGTGAACAGCGGCACGGTGGTTCAAACCACTTACGTGAATGACGGCGGCGAGAAGATCACGGATTTCGACACATGGGATGTCATCGTTCAGTATTATGATACCGCCGTACCGAGCAACTATTACACGACATGGATGCCCTACGAAGCGGGCAGCCCTGCCAGCAATGAATGGACGATCAAGGGGATCTACGCGGATGCCAAGCGCGAAATTGAAGAGATTTACGACCCCGGCATCCTGAACCCCGGCGAAGAAATGGTGATCGAAGCCTACCTGCCGCACACCGTCGCACCCGCCAGCCAAGTACAGGTGACGCTGGCCGTCAGCAACGGCATGAAATTATCCGGCGTATTCGTGCGGAACACGCCCCCGGTACTGGACACCAACCTGCCTATCCTGATCGCTTCCGGCGGCATGGGCGTGATTAACGAATCGGTTCTCAAGACGACCGATGTGGATAATGACAATACCGAGTTGATCTACACCGTCACTGTGCCACCCGCACAGGGAACGCTCAACCTCGACGACACCTTCACCGGGTTCGACCTGTACAAAGATCGCCTGCACTACGAACACACCGGCACCGGCTCGGACAGCTTTACCTTCACCGTCAGCGACGGGCAGGATGTCATCGGCGCGTATGTGTTCTTGATCGACGTGAGCGAACCACCGCAGGTCACTGTCAACAGCGGCCTGACACTGCCGACCAACACCACCGCGCCGATCACCAACACCATGCTGGCAGCGACGGATGTGGATAACACAGCGAATGAATTGATCTACACCGTGACGGTACTGCCCACGCAGGGCAGCATCAGCATGACGACCTTCACACAGGCCGACATCGACAATGGCAATTTCACCTACACCCACGTTGGGGCAGGGCCGGACAGCTTCTTGTTCACAGTCAGCGACGGCGTATCTGAAATCGGCCCATTCACGTTCAATATCAGTGTGAATTAAGAAAGACACGGTACGAGATGGCGACCATGAAAAAGAAAAAAGTGATCTCTGCCCACAACACGGAACTCGACAGCCGTATGGGTGGTGGTTTACCCACTGGCTCACTCACGCTGATCGAAGGCGGCTCCGGCGCGGGGAAATCGGTTCTCTCACAGCAAATTATGTGGGGCGCACTGCAAGATGGTTTCATCGTCAGCGCGTTTTCCAGCGAAAATAGTGTCAAAAGCCTCGTCACGCAGATGAAAAGTATTGATCTGGACATCTTCGACTTCCTCTTAATGGGCAAGTTCAAGCTGTACCCGATGGAACTTTCGCACCTCGGCGAAGATGCCGTCGAAACCCTGATTAGCGCCATGCAGCAGGAAGGCGAGATGGGGCGCGACATGATCGTGATCGACTCGTTCACGTCCGCCATCGTCCACGCCAAGAGCCAGCGCACCGTCCTGCACTTCTTCGAGGAATGCAAGCGTCTGTGCAGCAAAGGCGTTACGGTGCTGGTCACCATCCACGCCGATGGTGTGAACAACGACATGATGTCCCCAATCCGTTCGATGTGCGACGGTCACTTGAACCTGAAGTCGGCACAGGACGGGCAGAAGCTGGTCAAGACGCTGGAAGTCGCCAAGATTCGCGGTGCCGCCAGCGTGACCGGCTCGATTTTCGGTTTTGATGTTGAACCGGGCTGGGGGATGCGCGTCATCCCGATCAGCAAGGCGCGAGGCTAACGGCTCATGGCACAAACAGTACTCCCTTTCGAATTTTGCCCTGAACCCATCTACACATGGGAACAACTGCAAACCATGCTCTCGCCCGTGTTCCTCGAAGCCTGCGAAAAGTCCATCTTCCTGCGGACGTATGTCGCTCGTCTGCCGATGGATACCATTGGCGTACCGGAATTTCACCCCAAGCCCTCGCGCGCGTTGGGCAACACCGAACACCAGAACTTCATCTACCCGATTAAGGAAGGCTTGTTCGTTCACCTGTACCCCGACCCCAGCGGCGCACGTAACCACTATGTCTCCATCGAGCCGTCGATTGTCGTCAACACCGACCACCTGATGCCGCGCATCGAGGAACGGCTGGTGCATTGGGCCGAAGACATTGGGCGGTTGGAAGATGCAGAAGAAAAGCGGGCTTTCCTGCTGCAACTGATCGACACCCTATGTACCACCGCCAAAATGCCAACCAACGGCACCAAGCGTATCGACAAGGTACAGGTCACACCCGCCGAACTGGATGCCATCCGCTACCGGGTGCTGCGCGATAAAGTCGGCCTCGGCATCTTGCAGCCGCTGCTGCTGGACTCGAACATCGAAGATATTTCGTGCAGCGGTGTCGGCCATATCTTTGTTGAACACAAAATTTTCAAGAGCGTTCAGTCGTCCATCACCTTTGTTGACCACGACGACGTAGACGAATTTGCCGTGTGGCTGGGCGAGTGGATTAAAAGCCCCGTCACCGTACGTAACCCGCTGGTCGATGCCATTCTGCCCGATGGTTCGCGTATCAACATCGTCTATGGGCGCGAAATTTCCAAGCGCGGCAGCAACTTCACCATCCGTAAGTTCTCCGGCACGCCCACCAGCGTCCTCGAATTGGTCGACTTCGGCAGCTTGAACTACACGATGGCGGCCTACCTGTCGCTGATGCTCGAAAACGGTATGAACTGCTTCGTCGTAGGCGCGACGGCTTCCGGTAAAACGACCCTGCTGAACGCCATCACCGCCTTCATCAAAGCCGACTCGAAGATCGTCACTATCGAGGATACGCCCGAAGTGCAGGTGCCGCACGCCAACTGGGTGCAAGAATCAACCCGCAGCGGGGGCGGCGAGAAAAAGGGCAGCGACGTAGGCATGTTCGAACTCCTCCGCGCAGCCCTCCGTCAGCGTCCTGAATACATCATCGTCGGTGAAATCCGTTCTGTGGAAGCCGTCGTCGCGTTTCAGGCCATGCAGACCGGTCACGGTGTCATGTCCACCTTCCACGCCGCGTCGGTCGAAAAGCTCATTCAGCGTCTCACGGGTGATCCGATCAACATTCCCAAAACGTACATCGACAACCTCAACCTCGCCGTCATTCAGTCTGCTGTGCGCTTGACCGATGGCCGCGCCGCCCGCCGTGTGTTGAGCGTCAATGAGATTATCGGTTATGACCCGATTACGGAAAGTTTCTCCTTCCTAGAAGCCTTCCGCTGGAACTCCACCACCGACCAATTCGAGTTCCCCGGTTACATGAACAGCTACCTGCTGGAACAGATTGTCGCCATCAAGCGTGGTATCCCGCCGCATCGCCGCAAAGAGATTTACAACGAGATCAAGCGCCGCGCCAAGATTTTCGAGAAGTTGCACAAAGAGAAAGGGATCACGGACTTCCATGAATTCTTCCAAGTCCTTGCCGAAGCACGCAAGCAAAAACTCTTTTAAGCTCGTTTCGGCTTTCGATATGTTCTATCAACTGACGTATATGTCAGCCATGTCGGCGGCAGGGATTTCGCGTGCAAAGATTTTCGAAATCGCGGCACAGTCTAAATCCAACGCGGCTGAATATTTCGCGGCGGTCAATACGCTGGTGGATGAATTCCGCTACGACTATGCCGAAGCCTGCCGTTCAATCGGCCTCAAGTCGAAGTCCGAGAATATGAAAACCTTCCTGCTGCGGCTGTCGGACGCGCTGCGTTCCGGTGAACCGCTGGCGGAATACTTGGCGCGTGAAGCCGCCGTGACCAGCGAAGATTACGAGAACCGCTATGAGCGCGACCTTGAAGGCTTGAAGCAGTGGTCGAACGCCTTCTCGTCCATCGTCATGTCGGTCTCGCTGATCGTCATCATCCAGATCGTATCCTCGATGATCTACTCGCTCAACCCGACCATGATGATCGGCTTGGTGGTCACGGGCGTGTTCATCGCGGGCTTCGGCGCGTTCATTATTATGCGCTCCGCCCCGAAGGAAATCATGACCGTTCCAGCGGCGAAAGGCTCGCCCGAACAGCAGAAATCGCTGCGCCTCTCGCGGATGTTGATCCCCGGTTCTATCGCGTTGGGTGCGGTGTTGAGCATGGTCGGTGTACCGATTAGCTGGTCGCTGATGCTCGGCGCGGCGGCGCTGCTGCCCGTAGGCTACATCAGTATGCAGAGCGATAAGCTCATTACCAAGAAGGATATTGAGTTCAGTACCTTCCTGCGTTCGCTCGGCGGTATGGCGACTTCCAGCGGTACAACCCTCAAAATGGCGCTGACCAAGATCGACCTCAGTTCCTTCCCGACGCTGGAACCGGATATCCAACGCCTCAGCACCCGTTTGCGCGCACTGGTCGAGCCGACCAACTGCTGGCATATGTTCGGCATGGAAAGCGGCAGCCGCCTCATCAGCGAAGTGAGCGATATTTTCTACGGCGCGGTCAAAATCGGTGGCGATCCTGAACGTGTCGGCTATCTGTGTTCGCTCTTTACCGCCAAAACCACCCAGCTTCGTTCCAAGCGCCGTCTGACCGCCGGTACATTCTCCGGCTTGGCGACCGTCATGCAAGCTGTGGTCGCGGGTCTGATGATCTTCGTGCTGTCCATCGTCACCAACTTCGCCGCGATGGTCACTGAACTGATGCCCAAGAACAGCGATGCGCTGTCCGCCGCGCCAGCCGCCGCCAGCCTGACCATTGGTCAATTCTCGGCGGGTGATCTGCAATTCTTGAACGTTATCACCGTCGGCATGGTGTTGATTTTGGCGACCGTCAGCGCGGCAGCCATGATCTTCTGCGACGGCGGTTACAAGCTGAAAGTCACGCTGTACCTGTCGATGATTATCTTTATCTGTGGCATATGCTTTCTGGTAGTCCCGCCGATGGTCGCTGGCATTCTTTCCGGCGCGGCGTAAAGGAGTAGGATCGTGACTTTAATTGACCAACTTCTATCGCAGCAGATCGTCCTCATCAGTGTGGGGGTGTTCTTCCTGTTCATCGCGGCGGCGATTGGGGTTGCTGTCTTCCCGCGCATCAAGGACCGCCGTGCCAAGATCGCCAAGCGCAAAGCCGCCGAGAAGGCCGCCAAAGAAGCCGCGATAGCCGAGGCCAAAGCCGCGAAGGAAGCCGCCCGCGCCGCCCGCCGGGGTGGTCGCCAAGCCGCCGCAGCAGCAGCCAATGGCACAGCCCCCGCCGCTGCGGGTGGGAGTGCTGCCCCTGCCGCCGCTGGTGGAGCCGCGCCTTTGTCGCCTGCGGCGGCGCTCACGGCGGCACTCACCGCTGCGCCTGCTCCCGCTGCCGGAACAACACCTGCTGCTGGTGGAACCGCGCCTGCTGCTGGCGCACCACCCCCGACGGCTGCCGCTTCTGCGCTGACGGCGGCGCTCACGGCTGCGCCTGCGGCCACCACCGAGAAAAAAGAAGAAGTCTCGCCAGAAATGCAGGATTTGCTGTCCAGCGTATTCTCCGACGAGGAAAACTCGGAACGTCAACAAATTCTCTTGCAAGGTACGGAATCGGTTTCTATTGATGAACTGCTCACCCTCTCCAAATCTGTCATGGCACAAATCAACGGCGAGCAGCAGACGAACATCGTTCGCGTGAAGGAGAAACAATTATCATGACAGTGACCAGCGAACACATTAAAAAAGTCACCAGTGAACTGAATGACGAAATCCTGCGCGAACAGTTGAATTACGCGCCGGATATTGGCTACCACCCTGTCCCGAAGGGCATACCCACGATGGGCGAGGCGCAGTGGCGCGTCCGCTTGGATGTCACCTACGACTCGCAAATTCAAGTCGGCCTCGATATTTTCGGCGAGGTGGTGCTGGGTCGCGGGCAGGAAACACAAGCCTTCGAGAACATTTACCGCGCCTTCGATATCGACCAGCTTGGCCTATCCCGCCGCCACGCTGCCATCCGCCCGACCGATACCCACCTGTATCTCGTCGATCTGGGCAGCACCAACGGCACCAGCTTGAACGGCGCATCTATTGGCGTGAACACACCCTACGCCCTGAATCATGGCGATCTGGTGCGGCTCGGACGCTTGGAATTCACGATCTACTTCATCCGCCAGCCCGCGAACTTAATCAGCCCGCCGCGCAAAGCCGCCGATGTCATCGACGCGCTGCCGACCATCGCACAGGCCATCACCTCGCAGATGGATTTAGAGTCGGTGCTGAAGCAGTCGATGGAAATGGCGATGTCACACATCCCCACCGATGAAGTGTCGATCTGGTTGGCGGACGCGCAAAGCGGCGAGCTGTTCCTCGAAGCCGGTCGCGGCCTCGAAGACGAGCAGATTCAACGCCTGCCGGTGGTTGATACGCTGGCAGGGCAGGTGATACGTACCGGAAAAGCCGTGCGAACCCACCGCGACAAAGAAGGCAAGCAGATCAAGATCAAAACCGGTTATCTGGTGCAGGCCGTCATCTACGTCCCGCTGATCCTCGGTGGCACGCCCTTCGGGGTCCTGTCGGCGGCCAACCGCGAAAGCACCCGCTTCTTCACCGATAGCGACGAGAAGATCCTACAGGTGATTGCCGATCTGACCGCCGTCGCCGTCCATAACGCGCGTCTGCACCAAACCACCATGCGTTCCGCCATGCGCCGTTCCAAGATCGTGACAGCGTTGAATGTGGTACTCTCGATGGATATGAAGGCGATGGTCAAATCAACCGTCGGCTATGCCAGCCTGTTAGGCAGCTATGAAGCCGCCACCGGCGAAATCGGCGAAATCATTGACCAGATCAAGCAAAACGGCGGCGATATGTCCAACCTCATCAACCGCCTGATCGACATGACCAACCTCAGCGAGGAACTCACCTTGCAGCAGGAGTCCTTCGACCTGCTGGAAATGGTGAACACCGCCGTTGATGAGCTGCGACCGCTGGCACAGGCCAAAACCATCCAGCTTGATCTCGAAGTCATGGGCAATCCATGCCTCATTCAAGGCGATTCATCCCTGCTATATCGCAGTATGTTGAACCTGATCGACAACGGCATCAAGTTCACGCCGGAAAACGGCTTCGTGATGGTACACGTCTTGTTCAGCAACAGCGAGATCGTCATCCGCGTGCAGGACACCGGCCCCGGCATTCCCGAAGAAGACCTGCCGCTGCTGTTCGACCTGTATTATCGTGGTTCAGGCTACAGCAATAGTCAGCCGACCATCGGCCTCGGCTTGGAGTTCGTGCGCTCGACCATCGAAGCCCATCGCGGTTACATCAACGTCCGCAACGGCGAACACGGCGGCGCGGAGTTCACGCTCTCGCTCCCCGGTCGGCTGCGGGTGGTCTAGGGATAGTGGGGTAGGGGAGTCATGATGGTTATCGTATTCGCAATCATCGGTTGGGCAGTCGGTTGGGTTATTAACCGGCTGTCCGATTACCTGCCGCGCTTCGCCGTCGAGGAGAAGCCCAAGCCGGTGACCAGCCGTTCCAATGGGCTTGCCGTTCTTGAACTGCTCACCGGTCGCGCACCCTTCAAGCGCTCGTGGCTGCTGTTCGATGCGCTTGTCGAGCTTGCGTCGGCTGCCTTCTTCGCCCTTATGTGGACACAGGTCGGCGCGTCGGTGGCACTGGTGTACGCGCTGTGCGGCTATGCCTTCTTCTTGCTGATCGCCATGATCGACTTCAAGTACCGCCTCGTGCTGAACGTCCTCACCTATCCGGCGATTGTGGCGATGCTCGTACTCAACTTGGTAGCCATGCCCGACCAAGCGCGTCAAATCCTGCTCGGCGGCGCGATGGCCTTTGGCATTTTCTTCCTCACGTCCGTGCTGCGACCGGGTGAACTCGGCGGCGGTGATGTCAAGCTCGCCACCTTGATCGGTGTGGCCTTCGGTTTCCCGCAGATGTTACTGGCATTGTTGGTTGGGGCAGGCATTGGCGGCGTAGTCGTGGTATTTTTATTAGTGAGTCGTAAAGCGGGCTGGAAAAGCCAGATCGCCTACGCACCATTTTTGTGCTTGGGAGCGATGGTTCTTCTGCTGTCGCACTCGGTACTGATCTTGGGCTGAATGAAAGGGACGGATTGTGCTGCCGACTGACAACACCATCGACAATGAAGACCAACCGCAAGAGGGCGAAGCCCCGGCACGCGGTTCGAGTAAGCTGGTACTGTGGCTGATTATCTGCGGCTTGGGCGTGCTGTTCCTACCGCTGTATATCATTTCGACTACGGTGAAAACCACCAACGAAGAACTGACCACCGAACTGGCAGACATCGAGGCCACGCTCTCGGCGACCCCGCCGGTTCCCGCCGAACTGCAAACCCTGTCCGCCGAGTTCGCCAACACCCAGTTACAAAGCCAAACCGTTGGCAGTATCAACTCGACCTTGCAAGACTCGTATATCAATTGGCCGACCGTGATGGCGGCGTTGGGCGCGTATGACCTCGGTCAAATGTCGCTCACCAGCATCACCCAGATCGACAACGGAATGCGGCTGACGGGGCGTGCCACCCGCGAAATCGTGGCGATGGCCTACGCCGATATGCTGCGCTCGTCCGGCTTGTTTGATAACGTCGCCGTCGAGTCGATCACCCTGCAAAGCATCTTTGTCACCGCGACCCCCGCGCCGACGACGGTTGCGCCAACCCTTGACCCGACGCTCCAAACCACGGCTGATTCCCGCGTTCAGCCGACCGTCGCGCTCATCCCGACCATTGAACTGAAGATGACCGATTTCATTATCTCCGTGACCATGAAGAAAGCGACTGTGAACGATGGACGAAGCACGTAGCCCAATCTTAGGCAAGATCCTCTCGCTCGCGCCGCTGCTGCTGATGTGCTTGGTCGGGATGGGCTTGGTCATGTTTGCGGTCGTTAATGTCGTTCCGTACGTCAAAACCTACCAAGAACTCCAGCTTGCCGCCGACACTGGCAACAGCATCATCGCCACCAAAATGGCGGAAGAAGACCCCTCCGGCGAAATCGCTATTTTGCAGCACCGCTTGGATACCGCCAAAGACAGCCTGAAAACCAGCGCCAACCTGTTCATGGAAACGGCGCAGGCCGACGCGATTTTGCAGAAGCTCTATGATTACGCCAAAGCCAGCAGTGTCGAAATCGCCAACTTGCAAACGCAGAACACGCTGAACGCGGGCAGCCAAGCACCCGCTGCACCGACCCCCAAACCATCACGCAATGCCACACCGGAGCCGGTCGTGGTTTCGGCGACATCCGCCTATAGCGTGCGTGCCATCCGCATCGTGGCGAACGGCTCGGTGACGAACCTTGTCCGCTTCTTGACGCGCATCCGCGAAATCAGCGTTCCCGGTATCGCCGTCAACAACCTGAACATCAAGGACACCGAAGACCCGATTGCCGATGCCGTGTTGACGATGGATTTGCTCATTTACACCTCACCGCTGTCAGATGGTAAGGCGTACCTCGATCTGCCGGATGTCGTGCTGCCGACACCGCTGGTTGTGGCGGAAGAAGCGACCCTTGCGCCGGAAGCAGTCACGGCACTGGCGGCAACACCGGCACCGGATGCGACGGCTGAACCCGGCGTGGGCAGCATTACGGTTGTTGATACCGGCAGCGTGCCACCGGAACCAGCGTTAAATCCGGTCTATACCGAGACGTTTGACTCTGGCAACCTCAACCACTGGAAGCTGGGTGCCGGGTGGATTTTCTTCAAGGATGAGGGTTCACCGTCCCTGCAAGCGAGTGATAACAGCGGCGATGCGACCTTCGCTTTCGACACGCTAGATAACAGCGCCGTGCAACTGCGGGTGCTGATGTCGTCCAGCAGCATTAAGCTGACCCTGCGGCAGAGCAGCGCGGGTTTCTACGCGGTCGTGCTGCAACCAACCGGGCAGATTGCCCTGTATCGTGGCGCGACGTTGATTAAATCCACTACCACCGACCAGTCGTCGATTGGGCGTTGGCGGGTGCTGCGGCTGTCGGTCGTTGAGGGCATCATCCGCATTTCTGTGGACGGCGAGGATGTGCTGACAGCGCGGGACAGTTCCGAACTGCCACCGGGGACATTCTCGTTCAGCACCATTGGGCGCGGCGTGGTGCGCGTGGATGACATCGACGTGTTCAGCCTCGACACCGCCGAAAAGTTTTAAGCCGCCGGTAGCCAGTCATCGAGGCGACCGATTTTAAGACAGCACTATGTAGGGGTTTGCCGCTGGTAAACCCCTATTTTTTTACCTGTAAAACAGGCAGGAACAGGCAGAATGATCCTTCCTGAACCCAATTTGTGAAGGCGCGGTTTGAAAGCACAAACCATTTTCAAACGAAAACCCACCACCTCATTGATCCCAACCGCGATTACAAACCACCCAATTTTGATCGCTATGAGCAAAATCGGATACGCTTCTCCACCCCACCCATCCCCCCACCTGCGTAGGGACAGCAGACAGGCTGTCCGCCTTCACCCGCCACCCACAATTTTGTATTGGCGTGAATACATCGGACGCGCTGTATCGCGTCCCTACGCACGCATCCCCGTACCTGCGTAGGGACAGCAGATAGGCTGTCCGCGCCCTCCAACCCCACATTGTCGATCTCTATGGGAACGCTCGGACGCGCTGTTTCGCGTCCCTACGCACACATCCCCCCACCTGCGTAGGGACAGCAGACAGGCTGTCCGCTGCCGCCAACCTCACATTGTCGATCTCTATGGGAACGCTCGGACGCGCTGTATCGCGTCCCTACCCACCCATCCCCCCGCCTGCGTAGGGACAGCAGATAGGCTGTCCGCCTTCACCCACCACCCACAATTTTGTAGTGGCGTGAATACATCGGACGCGCTGTATCGCGTCCCTACGCACCCATCCCCCCACCTGCGTAGGGACAGCAGACAGGCTGTCCGCGCCCTCCATCTACATATTTCCATCTATCACGAACATATCACGTCCCATTCAAAGACAATAAAACTTGTCCTTATCCCAAAGCGCAGGGTTATTCGCCACGTATTCCCGTATCCGATTTAAATCAGCTTCGTTTCGAACAATATGATCGTGAAACCGTCCTTGCCATATCGTACCCATTGGCGCTTTCGACACACGATTAATTTCACGGGTTACAATCGCCTTATACGTGCCGACAATATAGCCCAATGGATGTCGCTTTTCTTTGGGAAGCGTGCTTTGATCCAAAGTCAAAAGCCCATGCATGTGGTTCGGCATAATCACATAAGAATCAAGTCCAACCTGTGGAAAATAGCGGGGAATGAGCAGCCAATAGGCAGCAGCAAAGTGACCATAAACACTTAAGGTAAGCTGTCCCTCGTGAATATGACCAAAATGCGAATCTTTTTGATGGGTACAAATGGTTATGAAATAAGTTCCGTCAGCGGCGTAATCATATCCTTGTAATCGTGGTGATTTTCGTTGAGGCAGCATCTTTCAACTTCACTTTGATGGCATCATTGATTTCATTGTAGACGAAATGAATTCAAGTATTGTCACAATTATCACTTCCCACCCATCCCCCCGCCTGCGTAGGGACAGCAGACAGGCTGTCCGCTGCCGCCAACCTCACATTGTCGATCTCTATGGGAACGCTCGGACGCGCTGTATCGCGTCCCTACGCACACCCCCCCCCACGTTCGTAGGGACAGCAGACAGGCTGTCCGCCTTCACCCACCACCCACAATTTTGTATTGGCGTGAATACATCGGACGCGCTGTATCGCGTCCCTACGCACGCATCCCCCACCTGCGTAGGAAGCTGCGTGCTGCGTCCGCTGCCGCCAACCTCACATTGTCGATCTCTATGGGAACGCTCGGACGCGCGCTTTCGCGTCCCTACACACGCATCCCCCCACCTGCGTAGGGACAGCAGACAGGCTGTTCGCCTTCACCCACCACCCACAATTTTGTAGTGGCGTGAATACATCGGACGCGCTGTATCGCGTCCCTACACACCCATCCCCCGCCTGCGTAGGGACAGCAGACAGGCTGTCCGCCTTCACCCACCACCCACAATTTTGTATTGGCGTGAATACATCGGACGCGCTGTCTCGCGTCCCTACACACCCATCCCCCGCCTGCGTAGGGACAGCAGACAGGCTGTCCGCGCCCTCCAACCCCACATTGTCGATCTCTATGGGAACGCTCGGACGCGCTGTATCGCGTCCCTACACACGCATCCCCCCACCTGCGTAGGGACAGCAGACAGGCTGTCCGCCTTCACCCCCACCCACAATTTTGTAGTGGCGTGAATACATCGGACGCGCTTCTCCACCCACCCATCCCCCCACGTTCGTAGGGACAGCAGATAGGCTGTCCGCGCCCTCCAACCTCACATTGTCGATCTCTATGGGAACGCTCGGACGCGCTGTATCGCGTCCCTACGCACGCATCCCCCGCCTGCGTAGGGACAGCAGACAGGCTGTCCGCGCCCTCCAACCTCACATTGTCGATCTCTATGGGAACGCTCGGACGCGCTGTATCGCGTATTTATACCCTCAAAACCAACCACCCAAAGTAAGATACCCTGCTGCCGTATAGCAGGGCGCAGGGTATCTTGATAGCTCTTGATTGTTTTAAGGTGTCATTCTCAAGCTGTTTGTACCACCCCAATCCCGCCGCCACCGTTCGACCGTGAACCTCCCATACCGCCGCAGGTCATGACGGATGCAAACGTCGCGTCGCTCGCATCTGCATAAGTACAGGCTGTTCCTCACCGGACATCCTAGGTATCCAATGAGTGACCGCTCGATATAAGCAGAACTGTTGTGATGAAAATATCATATACGGTTTACGGTATAAAGCCAAGTATCTTAAGAGAGTCTTTCACGGGGATTTATTTTTTAGCGTGGGGACCGTAACCGGATTCATCCATATAGCGCAGCAGGTCAGGCAGCCAGAGTTCGTGCCGTCCTAACCGTTTTCGCCATTTGATCACCCGTTGATCTTCAGGGAGCTGTGAAAGTTTTTTCGACAGCTTTTCGAGATAATAACGGTTATATCCTGTTAATTCCGCGCCTTCGGTCGTCATGACCCAAATTTCTTGCTCAGGCGTGATTGCTTTTGCCATATAGGGTGCTATCGTTCCTATAGTGTTGAACTGCCCAATCTGACGAACATCTATCGAGAATTATATCCGATTATACTGAGCAGGGCAGGGCGAAGAAGCGAATAGAAGAATAGGGCGCGGCGTAGAGGCACTCCGTGTTGAGCGCCTCTACTCCCCGTGCGGTATCAAGCGTGGATTAGTAGTCAAAACGCCCCATCGTGCGCGTCTTGCACAACAACAGCACCAGACCATTCTTGAAGGCGCGGCCAAACGATGCCGCCTGTTGGGCGCGTGCCGCTTTCTTCTCCAGCCGCACCGTCATAAACCCGCCGCTGAATTCAACAACCGCTTCGTGCTGCTTGACATCCGGCGGCAGTGGAACCTCGCAGTAAAATTCCTGCCGGGAAGGGTATACCGTGCTGCCGATATACGACAACAAAATCAGCAGATGCCCGCGACTGATATCCACCTGCACCTGCTCGGCCTCGAACCCGTGCGTTGGGGCGATCACTTCGGTTAGGTCACGGTAGTGATTCACCACAAATTCCAGTTCTTGCGGCGCGTAGTTCGTATCCGCCCAGCGTTCTATCGGGCTGATGACACTGGCGTTGCTGGCTTCATAGCGGCGGGTGATGCTGCGGCTCGACGGCGCAGCCGTATATTTCTTCGATGATCGGTTCACGTTATTCAACTCCCTTTGCGGTGCTGCGAACTTACGCAGCGTGATGCTTTTGCTTCGCGTTACGACCGGCTGTGCGGGTCGTGTGCCTGACGGATAAAACCCCTTTTAGGTTGCAACAATAGCTTAGGTAGGTAATGTCAACAGGTTTCACTTTTTCGACAAAATCATTTCAAACCGCGCTGCAAAACCCATAGGATGAACGGTCGGTTTCACACCCACTTAAACGTTTATTGTGATGATTAAGTTCCATTAATATCATTTAGGAAGCGTAATTGTTCAATTTTGCTCAATCGTACACACGCATACATCCCTTTCTAAAATGGCAGCCTAAAGCCCAAAGATCAATCGAATTTCCCATTTGTCTGCCCGGTGAAGTGCTAAAATGAGAAGTTGGATCATATTGCAGAAATCCGGTGAAGAAGCGCGAATTTGAACAGTGGGAAATGGGATTTGCTAACCTCGATACCGTGGAGATCAGTAAGATACCGGGCTACACCAACTATCTAAACGAGCCGTTTAACTCGAAGCGCTTTACCGATGCCAGCTTTGTTATTCGTTCTCTGCGGTTAAACGCCTTTATCTTCTCTCCGCATTCCTCTGCGTCCTCTGTGCCTCTGTGGTTCATCCCCTCCGCCTTTAACTTGGCGTACTTGGCGACTTGGCGGTTAATCCCTCTTCCTCTGTGTCATTGTGCCATTGTGCCTCTGTGTTAAAAGACCTTGCGTCCTTTGTGTCTTTGCGCCTTTGCGTTTTGTTATTCGTTCTCTGCGGTTAAATTCTTCTCCCGCCTTTGCTCCCCTCATCTACGCCCGCTGCACCCCCGCCGTCCGGTCGCCAACCAGCATCAACACCGCACCACCGAAGCACAACAAAACCGGCGCGATAAAAATGCGCTGGTCGTAATTCTGCACCAGCAGCGGCGCGAGGATACCGATCAGATTACCCACGTTAAACAGCGTCATATACAACGACCCGCCCAACCCCCGCCGGTGTCCCATCAAATGTTGCAGGTAAACCATCGCCACCCCCGCCGTTGCCCCCGTGAACAGCGCATACACAACATTGCTGGTGTAAAGCAGCGGCAGCGATTGCGAAAACGACATCACAAGGTAATACGCTGCGCCCACGAACGCGCCGATGGCAATCGCGTTTTTCTCGCCGAACTTCCCCGCCACGTATCCCATCAAGCCCATCGCCACCAGTTCAGCCGCCGCCGACAAACTAAACATTAGCGGCGCGATACTGGCATCATTGAATAGTTGCAGCGTCACCAGCGGCAGGTAAGCCGTGCGCGTGCTGTCCGCACCCCGCATCAGCAGCATCGCCAGCATCGGCACGACCAGCACCCATAACGGCAAAGCCCGCTGCACCGGCGCGGCGGCCCCGCTAGGCTCCCCGCTTTCCGGCTGTGTCTGCCGTTGAATGGAACCGTCCATCCGGTAAAGCAGGTAAGCCGCGCTCAACGCCACGATCAAATTGGGGATCGCGAGCGCCATGAATACCCCCCGTATATCCATCCGCGCGAGGACACTCGAAATCACCGTGCCGATCACGAAGCCCAGCGAAAACATCGTCCGCAGCACCGTCATCCCCATCACCTGCGCCTCATGTTCCCAGCTTGCCACCACCCCCGCCTTCGCGATGGCGAATAACTGCGGAAACACCACGCCGAATTGGGCGAGTGCTAACCCCGCCAGCCATGCGTGGCTCGGCTGCGTCGCTTGCGCCAACCCCACAAAGCCCAACATGCCCGTCACGCCGCCAAAAATCACCAGCTTGTATGGGGCGACGATCCCATCCGACAGCCAGCCCGTACCCAGCGTCACCACCGCGCCCATCAGTGTGTTCAGCAGGAAGAACACGATCACCTCGTTTTTGTCCAACCCGATCTGCTCGGTCAGCAAAATCGCGATCAGCGGCGAGATCATCGAGAGCATCAGTCCTTGCAGCAGAATACTCCCGCCGACCGCCACACCATACGGGGCGCGTATCAGCCGGCTCCAAATAAATGTATTCATGTGGTAGCACCCTCTAGCGTGTTTAAATGCGTGGAGACTAAAACCCGAATCCTAGACCGCCGCGCTCCCTTCCGCAACATCCATTCATAATTCCACTTCCCATCTTCAGTAGTTCCAAGTAACGGCGATAAATGCTTTGCTCCCTTCCCCTGTTACTACGGGCTGACGGTGGAGTGAGCCTGCGAACGTACCGTCGTGGGCGGGGGTTAGGGGTGTCCTCCGCGCCTCTGTGGTCAAATCCTCTCCGCCTTGAACTTGGCGTTCTTGGCGACTTGGCGGTTAAATCTTGCCTTTTCTCCTTACCCCAACTCTCTGTGTTTTCTCTGCGTTCCTCCGCGTCTCTGCGGTTCATCCCCTCCGCCTTGAACTTGGCGTTCTTGGCGTACTTGGCGGTTTAAATGAATGACCTTGCGTCCTTTGCTTCTTTGCGCCTTTGCGTTTTGTTATTCGTCCTCTGCGCCTCTGCGGTTCAATCGTCTTTGTATTGTCTTGGCGACTTGGCGGTTAAATCTTGTCTTTCTCTGTGCCTTTGTGCCATTGAGTCTCCGTGTTAAAAATCTTTGCGCCTTTGCGTTTTGTTATTCGCCTCTGCGGTTAATAACAAAAACACCCCCGCCATCAACGAGGGCAGGGGTGTCGAAATAGTGTGCGTGAAGGTGCTAAACTACATCGACTGGCTCATGCCGTTCAACGGAATGAGGAACGCACCATCCGGCTTCGTGATCGCTTCCACCGCGTTAAAGTCGCCTTGCGTGAAGGTCGCGCCAATGGTCACCACGGGCTGCGAATCGCTGCTCGAAGCACCCGCCGCCGCCATCATCTCGGACATATCGAACGTCATATCCAGCTTGCTTTGCAGCAGGTGCCGGGTCTCCGGGTCGATGAACTGCTGCGCCTTCAGGGTAATATTCTTACCCATCGTTTGCATCATCGTCATCATCGCTTCGATCTCAGCATCAGAAACCTCACTGCCGGACGCTTCCATCTGCTGTTTCATGAGGTCCGCCATCGCGGGCATGGTCATCAGCGCGGCGTAATCAACTGTCGTCTCAAACACCGCCACCGTCTTCCCATCAACTTCGTCGTCACTCAGGCGCTGAATATCCACGATGCCCGCCAGCGTTTCAGGGTCACTGAAGGCTTGCATCATCTCGGCATTCATACCGCCAAGCTGCATATTTTCCATTTCCTTCAGGCTGTCGCTAAAACCCGGTTGTGCGAGTACCATATCAATCGCTTCAATCAGATCAACACCCAGCCAACCCGCCGCGCCCTTCATCTGGGGAATATACGCGCCCAATTCTTCGGCGTTGACGTAGATCACACCGTCCACCATTTTCAGGCTCAGTTTGATCGTTTCCGGCAGCTCGACTTCATCACGCATTTCCCGCAGCAGTTCTTCCGGCAGGGTCAGCGAGAATTGCATGTCAGCACCAACAGCGGGCAGCGCTTCCTTGAGCAGGTCAAAGATCGCCATTGGGTTTGTGCTAAAGCTCTGGGGATCAATGTCGCTGAACTTGGCTACGACCGACTGGTCAAGCGTGGTCGCGCCGCTGCCCGACAGGGTAAAGGCCAACCCGTTCGGCATGTCCTCAATACCGTCGATGTCCACGTTCAGGTCGAATGTAAAGCTGCTCGATTCCAACGCCATCATCGTGGCTTGCGAGTCTGTAATCAGCGTACAATCGGCCTCCGACAAATCGTCGCAGAACGTTACCGCTGTCGGTTGTGCGCTCACCAATCCGGTAATGGCGAATACGGCGATCATCACCAAAAGAACACGACTCATGAACCGTTTCATTTTGTCTCCATTTCATTAAAGATACGGATAACCTGCGACAAGGGTGTATAAGCAGCCTCCGTCTTAATACATCCTGATAAACTCAGTATAGGGGAATCCGATTTCGCACTTGCCATAAGGTTCCCCTCTATACATATATACGAACTTCGCGCGAAAAAGTCCCCCGTTAATTGGTGGTTGTAACTATTTTCGAACCGTCCACCTGTCCCATCAAAAAGGGGAGGGGTGGGTCACGGGCTTTGTCTGCCCCCGCTGTAAACTGGGGATAAATCGGGAAAAAACCAATAGAGGCCAACCATGACCCCTCATGTTAAAGACGAAAAAAAGACCGAAAAGTTTCCGGCGGAAAAAGATGTGAAAAAAGACCGCCCCGGTGTTGACCCCAAGAACCCCACCAATGCCGATTATGACTATCGTGCAGATCGTGGCGAAAGCGGTGGCGGCGCGGAGCATAACCCCGAAGTCGATGACCAGATCGTCGAAGAACAGTTGAAAAACTCACCACGTCATCAGCGCAAATAAGCCCAACGGTGGAACGACCGGCTCATGCCGGATTGTAGGGGAGGGCAGCTTATCTGTCCTCCCCGTATCGTTTTAACCCCTCACGCTTCATAAATCAAAAGCGGCGAACCCCTGTCCGCCGCTTCTCGATCTCTCTGTGTACTCTGTATCTCTGTGGTTAAATCTTCTCTGTCTTTTCTCTGCGGCTAAACTCTCTCCGCATTATCTTGGCGTACTTGGCGGTTCAACCTTGCCTTTCCTCTGCGGTTAAATCTTCTCTGCCTTGCTTTTAAAACGACTCATCCGCCAACTGCATCCGCCGTGCCTGTTCTTCCAGTTCCCCCGCGAAGCCTTGCAGCGTCGTCACCCAGCGCTCCATCTCCGGGATCGTTTCGTTCCACAGGCTGAAGAATCGCTCGGCACGCTTGCCCATCCACTGCACGCTCTCAACCGTATGTTGCAGCGTATCAATCTCCGCGCGGATCGTCTCGGCTTCCTGCCGTATCCGTGCCGCCCGCTGGAATAACTCGCTGTACGGCACTTTAATCAAATCACTCATCGGCTGTGCTTTTCATACAAATAACTTCGAGACTTCCAGCGTGAAGCCGGGAAGCACCTCGCCCCCATCGAGTACGTCACCCACAAAATAACTTTTCATGGGTTGGCCGGGGGCATATACATCCACACGCTGCGACGGATAGTAAATCTCCCAATACAGGATACCGGCACGGAGGTAGATTTGACGCTTGTTGCTCACCTCAGTCGCCTTATCGTTAGGCGATATAATTTCGACTGCCCATTCAGGCTGTACAGGGTCAGGATATTCATCAATCAAATCCGCTGACCGGTAGGCAAAGTCCGGTGCGACGGTGTTATTCCCGATGCGATATGAGCCATCCCCTACACTGACATTATAGGGCAGGCCGTGGGCTTCGCAAAAAATGTACACAAGCGCCGCAATGATCGCTTCAATTCTTGAATAGGTGGCGCGTCCCGGCGACATTTCGATAACCTCCCCGTTGATGAATTCAAAGTCGCGATCTGAGTTCTCCGGTGAGGTTGCGAAAACGATAAATTCTTCAACCGTCATTTCTTTTTGTGGGATAAGCAAGGCAGTTGTCCTCCGCGCTTATGGATGTTTCAATTATACCGTGTTACCACCCACCCGCGAAGCCAGCTCAATATCATCCGCCGACTGGTTCAGCTTGTCGCGGAAGCCGCCCAGCAGCTCGAACGCCTCTTTCAGGCGTGGCGTGACGCGCTGGTACTCCGCCCGAAACGACTCCGCGCTGACGGACATAAACCGGTCAGCCGTCAGCGCCCGCATCTCCACCTCCACCGCCTCGATGCAGTCTTGGATGCGGGTCGCGCTCTGGTTCAGCGTACTCGCCGCCTCGCGCATCTGCTGGATTCGGGCGTACAGTTCACCGGTATTCATCCGTTATTTACCCCCAATGTCGCCCCTTAACCTTGTTGTTCTCGGTAATCATCGTACTATAGTAACTCTTTTGCTCATCCAGCAGCCCCTGAGAAATCGCCGGAGTCCATTCATGCGGCTTCAAAAGTTTTCCGGTATCTTGTAAGGGTTTCAAGAACTGCTTGAGCTTTTCTAGGCGTTCCAACAAAGCGTTGAGTTCGGTATCGGTCAGCAAATCCATCATCGCCAGCCGCAGGAGTTCAGGGTCAAGTTCGAGGATTGCCTTGGCGATGTCCTCATCCACAAAACGGCTCATCCCCGGCAGTTCTTGGTTCCAGCGGCTCACACCGCTGTTGGTTCCAAACGAGTAATCGTTATCAATACCGGTCACACCGAGTACCTTCCCCTGCTGATCCCGCTGAATAAAGTAATTCCCCCGGTTACGATCAACCTGAAACGAGAGCAGATCAATAAATTGCAGCTTTGAAAGCGACTGCATCAGCATCGGGTCTTGTAGGTTAATCTGGTTCGCCTTGTTCGGGTCTTTGAGATCCTTCTTACCGGGATCATACACCTGTTCTTGTTCCATCAGCTTCATAGCCGAAAGACCCTTGGCTTTTTCCATCAGGCTGCCTTCGACCTTTTGCCCCCCGATATGCTGTACGGCGAGCTGCGCCTTGGCGATGACATTCTGGTTCAAAATTTCGTTGAGCCGCGACGTGGCAACATCGCGTTTTGCCATACGGGCATTTTCTGGGTCAATCCCCACCAGATCAACCCCAATATTGTATTCATTACTCATCGAGTTGAAGACTTCCATACCTTTATCATCGCCAAGCTGCTTTTTCAACTCCCGCATCTTGGGACCCATCACCATATTCGGGTCTTGCCCACCCGCGGCAGGATTATAAAGCGTATCCTTATTAGCCTTAAAATAACCGCTGTTCGTCCCCCCATATTCCGTAACCTCGCTGCTGCCGCCTTTATCACCACCAAGTTTGTCTTTGTCATGAAGCTGCGGCGTAAATTGGTTTGTGCCGCTCATAACCAGCGACAATTTAGGCTTCATATCTGGGATGCCACCGGTCATATACTTGGTAATAACGAGGCTGACCTTATTCATTTCCTGCTGGATTTGCGGTTTCAAGCCCAGCATGTAGGCCGCTTTTTTACCGGTGTCACCATCATAGGCATTAACCGCCGTCTTAATAGCATTCAACAGTGTAATAATTTGCTGCATCTGGCCTTTAATCGCGCCCAAGTCACCGCCCAAAGTAGTACTCGATAGATAAAAGTCATAGGATCGCACCCTATCCAGCACCAATTTGTATTTGGTCGAGTTTTTGATAAACCCCACATTTTTCTTCGGCTTCCCCAGTGTATTGATAATCACGGTTTCAGTCGGCATCCGCTGGATCATCCGCTGCATGGCGTGGTTGCCGATCAGCGATTGCATCTGAATAGTGGGATGCTGTGGGGCAGAGGAGGGTGAACTGGTTTGTTCGTCAGGTAAATGTTTTTTGCGGCTGACCTTACGTGAGGTTTGTTGTTTGTAACTTCGAAACACGCTGCGTTCCTTCCCTGATAACCGTAATAGTCTATTTGCTATCTATCATATGCCAAGTTTGCCTGTGACACTCCGCATGGACTAAAGACCAGCGGCTTCTACAACACGCACGGCGCAGTCGCCCACGTTAAGTTGTAAGGGTGTGTCCCACCCGGCTTTGATTAAAACGTTGATGGCGGCTCGGTGATCGCGGTCGATGGACAAACCGCACGCGCAGTCTAGCCAACGAACCGGGAGACCGATCTGCTCGACTTTGCCACATTGAGGGCAGGTCTGCGACGTATAGGCCGGGTCGACAAAGCGTATCTCACGACCAGCACTTGCAGCCTTGTAGGTGAGATACTGTTTGAAGATGCCCCAACCGCTGTCCAGAATGCTCTTGCTCAAATGCGGGTTCTTGACCATGTTGCGCGTTGCCAAATCTTCCAGCGCCACACCGTCACAGGTCTGCACCAGTTTGGTAGTCAACTTGTGCAAGTAGTCGCCCCGTTGGTTGGCGACGTGCATATGCTGACGCTGCACCCGCCTGAGTGCCTTGCGGCGGTTCTTGCCACCCTTTTTCTTCCGCGCCAGCGCACGGCTCAGAACCCGCAGCTTCCTTTGCCCCGCGCGATAGTAGTTTGGGTTCTCAACCTTCTCGCCTTCTGATGTAGTGATGAGTGCCGAGATGCCCATATCTAAGCCAATAAAACGACCCGTTTTCGGCAGTTCCGGCGCATCGGGCAGTTCTACCGCAAACGCTACAAACCACTGTCCCGCTTGGTACTTGATGCGACAGGTCTTAATCGTGCCGTTGTCGGGGATAGCGCGGTGCATCCGAACTGGAATACGGCCTGCACCAAACACTTTGAGCCTGTTTCCATCCAACCGAAAGCCGTTGCCGTGTTCGGCAAAGCCGAATGAGTTAAACCCATTACGACCTTTATAGCGGGGATAGCCCGCTTTCTCACCGGCCTGAACCCGCCGAAAGAAGCCATCAAAGGCTTTTTGAATGTCGTGAGTGACCACCAACAGCACATGGGTATGCACCTGTTTGGCCTGTGGGAAGGTCGTCTTATAGTGCTTAATCTGCTGCTGCTGGTCCAATCGGCTGACGGTGCGCCGCTCGAGTTCCCATGCCCATTTGCGTTCGGAAAGACACATATTGTAGAAGTTGCGAGCGCAAGCCAATATCTTCAACAGGTTCTTTTCCTGTGCGGGGCGTGGGTACAGGCGATACTTGTAGGTTTTGAGCATATAACGATTATACCGTTTCTCCCTTGCAGACGGCTAAAGCCGCAAAGCACCTCATCCAACCCCTAAAGTGGCAGGGATTGCGGTGGGCTGAAGCCCTAAGCGTTCACCATCCTTGACTCCCACCTTTTTACACTTTTCTCAAAACCCGCTCCACCTTTCCTCTGTGTCCTCTGTGGTTAAATCTTCTCTCCGCCTTCCTCTGCGCTCTCCGCGCCTCTGCGGTTCATCTGTCTCCGCCTTGAACTTGGCGTTCTTGGCGACTTGGCGGTTAAATCTTCTCCGTATTTCCTCTGTGCCATTGTGCCTTAGAGCCATTGTGTTAAAAGCCATAGCGCCTTTGCCTCTTCGCGTCTTTGCGTTTTGTTATTCTCCGCCTTTTCTTGTATTCCTCCGCACACCTGCGGTAATCTTCCATCTCAATCGAGCATAGGGAACCGTCATGCCAGCGAACAACCTCATCCCATCAATGGATATGGCGAGTGCAGCGTTTAAAGCCAACCCGTTCCCGTTTTACGCCCAACTCCGCGCCGAAGCCCCTGTCTACCGCCTGACCGTCAACCGGCCTGCCGATAACCCGCTGTGGATCATCACCCGCTACGGCGATGTAGCCGCCGTCCTCAAAGATGAGCGTTTCGTCAAAGACCTCAAACATGCCTTACCGCCCGACCAACTGCCGAAATCCAGTTGGCGGCCTGCGTTCTTCCACCTATTAGACAACAATATGCTCGCGATGGATGCGCCCGAACACACCCGTCTGCGCGGCTTCATCCATAAGATTTTCACCACCGCCCGCGTCGAGCAGATGCGTTTGAAGGTTGAGCAGCTTGCCGGCGAACTGCTGGATACCGCCACCAAAAACCGCCATTTTGACCTTATCGAGCATTACGCGCTGCCCATTCCGCTCATCACCATCAATGAAGTGCTGGGCATCCCGCGTGAGGACTACGCCAAAATCTACCGTTGGAAGAAAGGGCTGATGGCGGCTGCGGCTCACCCCCTGCATCGCGTAGGGCGGTTTGCCAACTTTCTCGGCTTCGCGGGTTATATTCGCAAGCTCTGCCACATGCGCCGTGTCGATCCGAGGAATGATCTCATCAGTGCGCTGGCGCTGCCCGATGAAAATGGTGACCGTCTGAGTGATGCGGAACTCGAAGGCATGGTCGTCCTGCTGTTGGTTGCCGGCCACGAAACCGCCGTCAGCCTCATCAGCAGCGGCACACTCGCCTTGCTCGAACACCCCGATCAGTCGGCTTTGCTGCGCCACAACCCAATGCTGGTGAAATCCGCCACCGAGGAAATCCTGCGCTATTACCCGCCCATCGAAACCGCCACCGACCGTTACGCCCGTGAGGCTGTCACCATCGAGGGGGTCACTATTCCGCGCGGTGGGCAGGTGAGGGCGGTAATCGCCGCCGCCAACCGCGACCCCTCCCAATTTGAAAACCCCGAAACCTTCAGCATCACCCGCGAGACCAATAAGCACCTCTCATTCGGGCAGGGCATTCATTACTGCATGGGGACACCGCTCGCCCGCCTTGAGGGTCATGTCGCCTTCAACACCCTGCTTGCCCGCCTGCCGGATCTCCGCCTCGATGTGCCGGTCGAATCTCTCCGCTGGCGTTCCGGCCTCACCTTCCGCCGCCTCGAAACCCTCCCCGTCACCTTCTAACTCCCCGTATTTCTCTGCGTTCTCCGCGCCTCTGCGGTTCAATTTTCTCTGCCTTGAACTTGGCGTACTTGGCGACTTGGCGGTTCAATCTTCCTATCTTTCTCTGTGCCATTGTGCCATTGCGTCTCTGTGTTAAAAGGCTTTGCGCTCTTTGCCCCTTAGCGCCTTTGCGTTAAATCTCCGCCTTCCTCTGCGTTCTCTGCGGTTCAATTCTCTCCGCCTTGAACTTGGCGTACTTGGCGACTTGGCGGTTCAATCTTCCTAGCTTTCTCTGTGCCTTTGTGCCATTGCGTCTTTGTGTTAAAAGGCTTTGCGTTCTTTGCCCCTTAGCGCCTCTGCGTTAAATCTCCGCCTTTTCTCCGCGCCTCTGCGGTTCAATTCTCTCCGCCTTGAACTTGGCGCTCTTGGCGACTTGGCGGTTCAATCTTCCTAGCTTTCTCTGTGCCTTTGTGCCATTGCGTCTCTGTGTTAAAATGCTTTGCGCTCTTTGCCCCTTAGCGCCTTTGCGTTAAATCTCCGCCTTCCTCTGCGTCTCTGCGGTTCAATTCTCTCCGCCTTTTCTCTGCGTTCTCTGCGGTTCAATCTCCCCGTATTTCTTTATTTTCTTTGTGCCTTTGTGGTAAAAGTTTTATTCCGCCTGCGAACTCAGTTCCACTTCCAGCCGCGCATAATAACTGGTAATGCTCGGCCCGAAGCTGATCACATCCCCGCTCGTCAGTTGCACCGGTGCGCTGCTCGTCACCCGCGCGTTGTTGATAAACAGCGGCACATGCGCCCGTTCTTCTAACCGGATGCGCCAGCTTTCGTCCGCCGCGTTGTAGAGAATCCGCGCGTAATACGGCGACAGCGTATTGAACAAACGCGGGTCATGCCCCTGCGCCACAATCGAGTCGTACAAATCTACATCCAACCCCACGCCGTTCGCGCCGCTGTCCGGTCGGCAGCCAATCAGCTTCTCGCCGTCCTCGCGGCTGCCCGACAGCACATACACCTGCGCCCGATTGTGAATATCTCGCAGCCGCAGCAGGTTACGCGCATAGCGCACATTCAGCGCCGTATACAGGAAGGTTTCCTCGCCCCGCGCCAGCCTATCCAGCCGCAGTTGCGGTGGCACCAGCCGCATCACGCACACCTGCATATCGGTCGTCAGCGTCATCTGGTTATACGCCGCCAAACTGCTCGCCAACTGCCCCATGCTCACATTCTCGGACGCTTTCAACGCTTGGCTCTCGTTCTCCAACCCCACCCGCATCTGTACCCGCATCTGCCCCGCATGTAGGTAGGGCGCATCCTCTGCCGCCTGTGCCACTTCCTGCCGGATCAGGATGTCGCAGATCGGCGGCACGCCCGAACGTGGGTCGTCGTTCGTCCGGTACAGCCGCAGCCCTTGGCTCTGGTTCAGCATAATCGGCGTGTTGCTCAGTTCGAGGTCATCCAGCATCACCCGCGCCGATCCCTGCTTGGAGGCATACCACGTCCCGCCTTGCAGTTGCAGCCAGATGCGGCTTCCGGCAATCGCATCCAGCGCATTCGGTGGCACGAAGTAGCGCAGGTCAATATCAGGGATCGTGTTCTGCCCGCTGTCCGGTCGCCCGATCAGCAGCCGCCGCTTCCCGCGTGAACTCAGCTCGAAGCCGCCCAACCGCAGCCGCAGCACACGGTCGCCCGCCCGCAGTGGGGCAGGCAGGTCAACCGGTTGCGCTGCCTGTGTGAACACCACCAGCCGGTCGCCGGGTTGCAGGTCGAGGTCTTGCAAACGCTGGTTCGTCCGCGTCACCCGCGCCATCTCCAGCGTGCTCGCCTCGATGCGCGTCTCGTAGTGCGCCAGATACCGCGCCATCTCGCCCACCGTCACGTTCGCCCCGAGCTGTGTCGCATAATGATGGCTCGAATACGCCATCGCCGTTGTAATCCGCTGTGCCAACCATCAATCCTTTTTAACCGTTAAGATAGAACTCGTCCCAATCAGGTCGTTCCTCGTGAAATGCTTGGACTCTTTTCCATATATCTTCACCGAGTTGTACATATTCTGCTTCAGTTGCATGACTTTTATGAAGTCCATCTAAATGTTCAGAGAGATAATTCCCAATCGCGTCGTACCCATAAGAACTCCAAAACAGATCAAGCTGGGTTGCATAACGCCCGAGCGTATCCTCACTAAAATCGTGTAATTTAAGGAGCCTTTCAAGTGCTTTGAGGGTTACAAAAGCCGGATAATCCAAACTTTGATCGAGTGCTATAAACTCATGCAGTTCTTTAATATCATCGCACGTCTGCGTGAGCTCAATCATCGTTTGGTTAAGCCGCTGCCATTCCTCTGAACCCCCTCCCGTTTTGCCGAGGGCTAGGTATTTCCGTCCCGCGTCAACCAAATCCATCTTATCTACTCTCGTTCTTGCTACCCCAATTTAATATCTCTCCGCCTTTTTCTCTGTGTTCTTTGTGCCTTTGTGGTAAAAATCCCTCTGCCTTGGTCTCTGTGACCTCTGTGCCTCTGTGGTTAAATCTCTCCGTATTTCCTCTGCGTTCTCTGCGCCTCTGCGGTTAAACTCTGCATTTGCCTTGCTTCCCGCACCGACTCGCCCCATTTCTGCGTACTCATTGAATATACAACGGAGGCCATCCCATGCAAGTCACCTGTCCCAACTGCGGCGCGCGAGTCACCGCCAGCAACATCAACATCCAGAACATGACCGCCGTCTGTGCCGCCTGTGACACCGTTTTCCCCTTCAACCTGCCCGCAGCCAAGGTCAAACGCCGCAAATCCAAGCAGCCCGCCAACCTCGCCATCCGTGACGACGACACCTTGGAAATCGAGTTCCGCACCAACTTCCGCCTCGACAAAAACGAAGCCCTCATCGCCAGCCTACTAACCGGCTTCGGGTTGATGATGACCGTGGTCACAATGCTGCTCTTCGGCGATGGCGACTCGCCGCTGATCCTGACAGGCTCATTTTTTGTGGTCGCCCTAATGCTCTTTTACAGCGTGGCGCTCATCGTCCTGAACAAGACCCACATTAAAATGGACGAGGAATCGATAGCGGTCAAGCGCCGTCCGCTGCCCAACCCGCTGAGTCAAGGGCATGAATTCTCGCTTGCCGGTGTGACCGCCATCCGATATGAGGAAACTGCCGTCTCGAAGCGCGAAGCCTACGACACGCCGCGTTATATCGTCTGGGCGGAAACCGAGGATGGCTCCCGCCGGGTCATCGTCAACGATGTGATCGAAGACTATGCCGTATATATTGCCCAGCGCCTCGATGAACGCCTGCAAGCCAGCCTCGACCCCGACACCTCCCGCCTCGAGGATAGTGGATACGATGAGGACGCAGCCGATCTAAATGAGATTGTGGAGAAGGGGCAACGGGGGAGGGGAGTGTAGATTTTCTGCAATCACGAGGGATTGTTCCTGATTTCGTCAATCTAAAAGATGCGACAGGTAGGTCTGAATAAAACGCTGTTTCGGTCTCACTTCTTTTGACGAAATACACCCCCTACAAAGCGTTCCGCTGCCTATAGAGAGCGACTTGGATACTATCTGTGAACAACCAGCTCCCCTTTGCTTGCACATCATGCCGCGCAAGCAAAGGAAGATGAGGCTAGAATAGGCTAACAACCCATATGCCGGATCGGGTCGCACACCCCGCCGTCTCTCATGATGATGCCTTCTGCCAGCACCAGATCGGTCGTTAAGCCGCCAAAAGCACTGTCCATATAATTAGTCCATGACCGTTCCACCAGACCGGTCGCCTCAAGCCGCTGGCTGCGGGTCGCTTGGAAATTGCTGATCTTGCTGTTCTTCAAATCGATCTGCTGAACCCGCTGGCCGATCAAGATAGCGATAATGTTCAGGGTATTGCTTGTGCCATCGTGGGTCACGGTCATATCGAATGAGACGTATACGCCATCCTCATGCACCTTCACATTGAGATTGGAAATCGTACGGGCAGCCGTGCTGGCAATCGTGAACTCTTGGTTGATCCGTTCTTCGGTGAGGCTGGGTGCTTCCTGAGCAGATGCGACGCTGGTGAGCGCCAGCAGCAGCATGACGATGAAGGCAATCAACAATCGCTTTGACATTGAGTTTCTCCTTTTGATCCAGATATCGATGAACCACCTGCGACAGATTCGTAACGGAAGCGTGACGAAAATGCCTTCTGCAAAAATGGTTATCAGTTTTGGCAGACAATGCCTTTATGTTCCAAAGTGTCTTGATATAGACAACGTGATAGGCGGTGCATCAAATCTTTTCGCCTAAAGTCAATCAAACGCTGAGAGGGGATAACCCTTTGACCTGCCGCGCTATGTCGTGTGGGCGGAAACCGGGGATGGCTCCCGTCGGGTCATCGTCAATGATGTGATCGAAGACTACGCTGTATATATCGCCCAGCGCCTCGATGAACGCCTGCAAGCCAGCCTCGACCCCGACACCTCCCGCCTCGAGGATCGTGGATACGATGACGATGAAGATGCATCAGAGGTTATACAGGCAGCCAAAAATGTTGGGAAACATATCTCTTAGCTAAAAATCACTTGTGTCCCACTCCCTTTGACGACATACAATCGCTGCCTTCATCAACGACCGCGCCGGGACGAGCTGGAAAACCCTGTTGCATACTCCTTAGTATATTTGTTGATATCAAAGATGACTGTATTTGTAGATTACCGTAAACCTTTCCTTCGCTTAATATATTCCAATAGCTCCGGCTTATTGCTTAGTTCTGCAAATTTATCACACAGCTTAAGCAAGTTTCTCCACAAAAGTTGCTCATTTTCATCAGATGGTAAACTCATAGGATTGAACCTAAGGCTTCCAGAAGCCGAATCAACAAATGTGTAAATTTCAAATGAAGCTGCTCCTTCTGGATCATCAAGTCCTATTTCCAAAATTTGTGGTAACAGATTGACCTGTTGAAGATACTCGATTATTGGGTCGTCAAAATTATCTATGGCTATTGATTGAGGGGGCCAATTACCTTGGAACGAGTCTTTCTCAAAACCCGAAACGATTAGGAATCCTAAATGCGATGTATGCTTTTCTGGGTGCTTATAACGTATTTCTGTGATTCCAAGTGTCACATCAGACCACCAATAACCACGAATGGTTGCAATCCACAAATACTTGACATCAAACTTTGTAATGACCCCACCAGTTGGCAATTTCTCTTGGTGTATCCCGCCATAGAGACCGTCTAGGTCTAGCAATTTACATACACATTGTTCTATGTGGCTTTCAATCCAATTACTTTGAATCATTAAGATAACTCCTCAAAGAAAATGTGAAAATCACTCATCTTTATACCTTTGTATAGAGTACTTGGTGTGTTAAATGCCAAGTTTAACGTGTTCGCAAACCCTTCCCCCAACCCTTCGCCACCCACAAACATCCTCAAACGCTCACACCACCCAACCACATCCCCGTAGTGCCTTTAGTGCACTTGTCCGGTGGTTAGCTGGACGGCTTTAGCCTCCAGCGGCGCAGCCCCCACATAATTAACACTGGTATAACCTTCCTCGGCTCGTGTAGGGACGCGATACATCTCGTCCGCGCCACCAACCCACACGCGCTTTCACCTTCGCACACGCCGTAGGGCGCACGGCTGTGCGCCCACCAACCCCACACACCCGACCACGCCTGTAGGGACGCGAGACAGCGCGTCCGCGCTACCAAACCAAACACGCTTTCACCTTCGCACACGCCGTAGGGCGCACGGCTGTACGCCCACCAACCCCACACACCCGACCACGCCTGTAGGGACGCGAGACAGCGCGTCCGCGCCACCAACCCACACACGTTTTTAACTTCGCATCCGCCTCAACCCTGCCTACCACCCAACCACATCCCCGAAGTCGCTTGAGCAGACTTGCCCTCTCGTTAGCTGGACGGCTTTAGCCTCCAGCGCCGCACCCGATAAACCTTTATCAACCCCAAACCTCACCACAGGTTTTACCCTCCCTCGTTTACGGGGGAGGTGTCGCGTCAGCGACGGAGGGGGTCTCTTCCCCCCTCAAAAGGTTTGTAAACTCTAACCAAAATTGCTTGACTTCATACAAACACTTGTTCTATAATGAACCTGTAAATAGGCTCTATCACTCTGTATTTTCTTGGCGACTGTGGGATAGGGTTTAAATGGTTTTCGCTGTTTTTTCTGGAAACTTGAAACTTGAAACTTGTCACTTGAGACTTAAAACTGCTGATTGGCAATCTTGGCGGCGGCAGGGTTTTTGCCAAAATTGCTGCGGATCACTCCCTCATATCCGCTGAATGAATGGCAAAAAAGGTGCAGAACCTGACGAAATTGCAGCAGAATCGCCAACTGCTTAGGCTCTGTCTTCCATCTTTTCTAATGACTACCGACTACCAACTACCCACTTCCGTAACGGGACATGACCAGCACCCACGCGAGCGAAAAGAGGATGATCGCTACCATCACCACACCCCAGATGAGGCGCGTCCGGTCAGGCGCAGGCGGATGCTCCGTCGCCTGATGCTCGGCGATCAGGTGGGCAGTATCGGGCGTTGGGCGGTCGCCCGCGTCGAACTGCGGAGGCTGCGCGTGGTCGAGGTGTGGCTGGTTGGCCGTCGTTAAAACGGTTTCACCCAGCGCGTTCATGAACGTGTCGAGGTCAGGCCAACGGCTCTGGGCGGGGCCAAACGCCCGCACGAACATCGCCTCCAGCCGCCCCATATCCACGCCGCGTAAATCCCCCGGTATCTCGGCGGGTTGTAAGCGGGTGGGCGCGTGCCAGTCGTGCTGGCGCAGCCGGAGCGTGGTCATCCGGCGGGTTTCGTCGATCATCGTCGGTGGGTTCAGCGGGTCATAAAACGGATGCCGTCCGAACAGCATTTCGTAGGCCACCAGCGCGAAGCCGAAGGTGTCGCTGTTCTCGTCCAGCGCATCGCCCAATGGGGGCATATACAAGCCGGTGCCGACCTGTGATGACGTACCGCTGACCGCCTGCCGTTCGATGGACACGCCAAAGTCCAGCAAATAGGGCGTGGTCGTCCCGCGAATGTTTCCCGGCTTCACGTCGCGGTGGATGTAGCCCTGCCCGTGAACACTCGTGAGCGCGTTAGCAATTTGACCGAGCAGATTGAGCCGCCGGTCGAGCCGGATGCTGAACACCGCACCGGAGGCGATCAGCACATCCCAGCCCATGCCTTCCGCCAGCGTCATCACCAGATAGCGCCGTTCGGTTTGCAGGTCGTAGTCATACAGACGCGGCACGTTCGGGTGCTGGAGATGGCGCAGGGCTTCCACCTCGGCCTGCAAGCTGCGGGCATACTTGCCGTCAGGGTCTGGCACATGGTTCATGAACTTGACGGCCACCCGCTGCTCACCGAGGCGGGCGCTCCAGACTTCGCCGGCTGCTCCTGCCCCGATGCGTTCTTCCAGCGTGTACCCGCTGATGCCGATGCCCTGTGTAAGCTGCATCGTGGTTTAGAAACGGGTGACAGCCGTGCGGGTCGCGGTGGGCAGCAGAAAGCGCACCGTAACATTGTTCCCGAACTGCACCACGTCCTCGTTATAGATGCGTTCGCGCTGGCCGGGGGGCAGCATCTCGAAGCTGTTTTCCTTGCGGATAGACGTGCCGTAGGAACTGTTGGTGTCCGTCAGATAGAACTCACCGAGCGCTTCGTCACCCATAAAAACGGCGTGTCGTCGGGAGATGCTTTTCTCATCCAGCGCCACAAGGATGTTATTCTCAGGGCTGTAAAAACGCCCGATGCCAAAGTTATTCCCCGGTATCGGCATGTCCTTCTGCCCCGGCAACCCACTGACGATGACCAGCTTGCTCGCCGTGCCTGCGCGGGTCGCGGGGTTCTGGTAGTTCGGGGGGATGGTGTTCATGCCGGAGGGCGTGGTGGGCATGATGGGCGCGTTCGGCTGGCGTGCGGGGCGCGGCTCGCGCAGCGTCACCGACAGCCAGAATAAATACAAGATTTGTAGGATGGCGATCACCAATAAGATGATAACCGCGATCCATAAAATGGGGTTGATGTCCACGATGCTGCTCCTCAGTAACCATCCATCTCAATACCATTAAACCGCCAAGTCGTGTAGAACGCCAAGCGGAAGTCTTTAGTCGTTAGCTATCAGTCGCCAGCAAAATACCGAAGCTGACCGGCCTCAATCGTAAACACATCAGACGTTTTACCATCGACGGTGAAAAACTCGACCTCATAAGCCTTTCCCGCTTGATGGATCATAACGACCGTACCAATGTCGCCGATTTGAAGGTAGTAAGCGGGCCAATCGGCTGTTAGTACAACACGGTCATGCTCTTTAATCACCTTTATTCCCTTCACAGCGGATATGCTCTTGGATAGCTGGCGATCACCGTTCTCTGGTCTAATCTTGACCCAGTTTGACCAATATTTCCAGTTGGGTAGAAAACAATCCACAAAAAAGCGTGGGGGATGTTAAGATTGAAGCAAATGCCTATCCAAAAATGAGCTTATGAGCGGATTAATTAACTTCCCCACACGGGCGATTGGTTTCTTTCGAACTGTTTTTTCAACACTCGCGTCACCCTTCCGTGCTTTAGGCTCGGCGGGTCGGATGTTGGGCCAACAATTCCAGTATATCCTCAGTTTACCCGGTCGATTCTTGAATTTACCGAAAGGTGGCGCGGGCAACTGGCTGCGGGACACGCGCGACAGCCTGACCTACCGTGGTGACCCGGCAGTCGCCAAGCGGGTGAAGGTCGCGGAAACCGCCCAGTATTCGCAAATTCACCTCACCGGTGCTGGCCTGCAAACACCGCTGGTCATCCATATCGGCACGACCATCGGGCGCAGCAGCAGCGATGTGACGGTCGGCACGGTGGGCAGCACACGGCTGCGCTTCAGCCAGATCGAACCGGTAGGCGGGGCGCACATCAGCCTGAAGGTGGTCTACAGCCGCGAAACCGTTTTCCTTGACGGGAAGCCAGTCAGCAAAGAAACCCCGATGAAGGATGGCGCGATCATCAACCTCGGCAAGCAGATGTACCACGTCCGCCTGTTCGCGTGGGATCGCACGCCGGTTGTCATCCGCGTGAACGCTGGATGGGCGACCAGCACCGGCGCAGTCCGCGAGAGCAACGAGGATGCCATTGGCCTGTACCAGCACAAGCGCGGCTATCTGTTCGCGCTGGCGGACGGCGTGGGCGGGGCGCAGCACGGCGAGCAGATGAGCGCGTTCGCCATCTACTACCTGCTGGCGGTGTTTAACCGCAACATCCCCTACGACCTCGATTGGGAGGCCGTGCTGGGGCGGGCGTACCAGAACATCAATGCGGAAATCCGTAACTTCGTCAAACGCTCGGCCTTCAGCGCCGGAACCACGCTAACAAGTATGGTGATCCAAGATTGGGAGGCGAGCATCGCGCACGTCGGTGACTCGCGGTTGTACCACTGGCGCGGTGACACCCTGACGCAGATCACCCGCGACCACGCCCGCCGAGAACCGGTTATCAACAACACGCGCCACGCCAACGAAACCCGCACCCCTGCCCCGATGCGGGACATCCTCGAAAAAGCCATCGGCAAGACCGACGAGATACAACCGGACCTCATCAACCTGCGGCTGCTGCCGGGGGACAAGCTCCTGCTGTGCAGTGACGGCGTGAGCGGGGTTATCACGCTCGAAGAACTGGGGCAGTTGGTGGCGGTCGAAAGCGCGAAAACACTGGCGGATACGCTGGTGCGCCTCGCCAACGAAAAAGGCACGAAGGACAACGCCAGCGCCGTAGTTGTCGAAGTGATGCGCGAAGGCTACGTCGAGGACATCTGGCGGGCGCGGGAAGCCGACCGCGTTTACGTGGGCTACCGCAATCGACCGCTGCGGCTGGGCAAGCCGGACGACAAGCTGGAAACCCAATACCCCGAACAGATCAGCAACCGTCGCTGGGCAGTCGGGGTTGTGCTGATCCTGCTGTTGGCGTTCTGGTTATTCACGGCCACGCGCACCAACCAACCGAACCTGCCGATTGTCCCAACTGCGAGCGCCAGCCCGACGATGACCGCAACGGTACAGGCGACCGTGACCGCCGCGCCACCGATTGAAACGACCGAAACACCGTTCATCGTGCCGACCGTACCGGGCACACCTGAACTGAGCACACCCGATTTACCCGTAAATGGCACGCCGTCTCCCTTGAGCAGCGCCCGCCGCACCGCACCTGACATGGAGCAAGTATTATGAGGTTTGTCAGACGCTGCTTATTCCTGTTGGTCATGCTGCTGCCCGTTTCACTGGCGGCGCAGGATGCCCCGCGCACGGGAGCGTTCGTTGCCTATCAATGTACCTTCCAAGCCGAGACGAACACCGCCCAGATTAACGCGGTGCTGATGGGCAGCGATGGCCTACCGATACCGACAGGGACATATCAGGTGGCGGTATCAGCAGGAGATACACCGCAGCCGGTGGACAACACGCGGGTGAAGATCGAACGGCTGGAAGAACGCCCGCCCCTACAAATGATTCTCGTGCTGGACATCACCGACACGGTGCCGATTACGGAGATCGTGAACGCGGTGAGTGGGCAGTTATTCCCCGGTTTAGGGGCGCAAGATAAGGTCGCGTTACTCACGTTTAGCGAGGAAATCGCCCCGCTAACGCAGTTTTACACCGACAAGGGGCGGCTGGTGAGCGACCACATGACCGACCTGCTGGTGCTGGGCGGGGATAACCGGCTGTATGACTCGCTGTTGGAGGCGGTCAGCAGCTTTCCGGCGAACACGGGCGGGCGCAAAGTGGTGGTGGCGATCACCGACTCCGGCAGGCGGGCGCTGGTGCAGGCGGCGGATGCCGACATCGTGAAGGCGGCCAACCGCGAGAAAATTCAACTGTATCCGGTAGGCTTTTACTCGCGCGACCGCACCGACGACGCGGCACTGCAAGCACTGGCACAGGCGACAAGCGGCTATAGCTGGTTATACACCGAAACGCCCAACTCACGCGCATCCATCGGCGAGGCGGTGAGCAAGTTCCTCGACGAGACGGTGACGACACTCAACAGCGAAGTGCTGATTACGGTCAACATGCAGGGGCAAACGCCGAACAGCAGCGGCCTTGTCCCCCTCAAGATCGACATCAGCACCAACAACGACTCCAGCCTGAGCGACACGGTGAACTGCCCGTTCCAGACGCTTCAGCATACGATTGCGTTCAACACGGATATTGATCCGGCAGAGCCGATTACCTCGACGGTGGACATCGGCGTGACGGTGCAGAGCGACCTGACATCTGCGAGTACGAAGGTCGTATTCCGCGTGAACGACGAGATAGCGCAGAGCGGGAGCAGTACGACCTATACTTTTAACGCGGCGGAACGCTACCCCGGTTACTACACGATTGAGGCGCAGCTCTGGGACACGAACAACGCGACGCTGGCGACCACCGAAACCAAGCTGAGGCTGTATGCCCAACAGCAGTTGGCGCTGCGGGTGGTAGGCGACCCGACGGTACTCAGCGGGACGGTACAGTTCGAGGTGAGCAGTAACCCTGCCTATGCCCTACCGGCGGCGCAGATCACGGTAGCCCCGGTGCAAAATCCGGCGGGGGTTGTTAAGCTGGGCGACGCGGTGTTCCAGCAGGACGGTAAGGCGACCCTGCAAGTGGATAATATTCAGGGGGTGATTGACCAGCTTTACCCGAACCGCCTCCCGACGGATACCTACGAGATCAGCGCGGCGGTGCCGGGGGCGACACCCGGCGACCCGAAGCTGGCGTTCAGCAGCCCGCTCACGGTGACGCTACCCGTGAGTGAGCAAGCCTCTGCCCCGACGGACACAGCGGTGACGACCCCCGTTCCGGTGCCGGAGTTCGTGCCGAGCGTGGTGGAGCGGATCAGTACGATTGACGACCGGTGGGTAGCCCCGGCAGCGATCATCGGGTTGGTGGCGCTCAACCTGCTCCTGTCACGGTTGATCCGACGGCGGCGGGTACTCAAACTGATTAATACACCGGATAACTATGATCTAAGCCCTCAGTTGATGAACATTACCGTGCGGCGGGGGGACATTAAACAATCCCACACGCTGACGCGCAAGACGGTGAACGTGGGACGCGGCTCGGCGAACGATATTAACCTCGGTGACGACCCGAACGTCTCGCGTCAACATGGGGTGATTATCTGGCGCAAGGAGAAGTGGTTCTACACGAACCGGAAGCCAGAGACGGTGACGAAGATCAACGGGAAGAAGATTCGCGGGTTACAGTTGGTGGAGCTGGAACCGGTGACGGAGATCGAGATCGGGCAGACGTTGTTGGTGTTCCATTCGAACGCCCAGCAGGACGTGTCGGATTTCATTAAAACGAATCTGTAAATTCTTTACCACAAAGGCACAAAGAAACGAAGGAAAACAATGCGTTTGAACCGCAGCCCTAAAGGAGGCTTGGCACAGACGCGGAGGACGCAGAGATCAAGGCGGAGAGATTTAACCACAGAGGCACAGAGAATATATACCCCTAACCCCAACCCACGACGGTACGTTCGCAGGCTCACTCCACCGTCAGCCCGTAGTAACAGGGGAAGGGAGTTGAGAGAAAGACGAGAGCGCGATGAAGCTGAATGCGATGACGCTCCAAGAGGCGGAGACGTTTTTGAAGGATACCGAGCATCCTTTTCCGGCGGCGACTATTCGGCAGGCGATTTTGGATGGGAAGCTGCGGGCGAATTTGGTGCGGCGGGGCACGCCTTATTACACGGTAATTGAGGACGATCTATTGGAGTGGGCGGCTGACCCTGATATGCACCCTCCCAAGCGGTAGCCTATTTTCCACCCTAAAAGTTTAAAAATTGCAAATGTTAGAAATGTTGAAGTTGCAATAAGCCGATTTTTGTCACATTTACACCCATTCTTTGACCGTGATGGCAAAACTCTGGCAATTTCGTCACATTCTGCACGTTTTTTGCTATTCATTCGGCGGGTGTGAGGGAGCGATCTGCGGCAATTCTGGCAAAAGCCCTGCCGCCGCCAAGATTGCTAAAAGTCTTTAGTCTATAGGCGACAGTCATTAGTCAAAGGCGAATATGAATCGCCAAGCACGCCAAGGAAATACAGAGAAAAGCAGAGAGCCTATTTACACGTTCATTATAGAACAAGTGTTTGAAAAAGGCAAGCGGTTTGGGTTTGAATATGCAAACCTTTTTGGGGGGAAGAAATGTATAGACGGACGCGATGTATCGCGTCCCTACAGGCGTGGTGATATTTGTGGTTTATGCCGCTGGAGGCTAAAGCCGTCCAGCTAACGAGAGGGCAAGTCTGCTCAAGCGACTTCGGGGATGTGGTTGGGTGGTAGGCAGGGTTGAGGCGAGTGCGAAGTTGAAAGTGCTTGTGGGTCGGTGGCGAGGACGCGCAGTCTCGCGTCCCTACAGGCGTGGTGATAGGGGCGTGGGCGCACAGCCGTGCGCCCTACGGCGAGTGCGAAGGTGAAAGCGCGTGTGGGTTGGTGGCGCGGACGCGCTGTCTCGCGTCCCTACAGGCGTGGTCGGGTGTGTGGGGTTGGTGGGCGCACAGCCGTGCGCCCTACGGCGAGTGCGAAGGTGAAAGCGCGTGTGGGTTGGTGGCGCGGACGCGCTGTCTCGCGTCCCTACAGGCGTGGTCAGGTGTGTGGGGTTGGTGGGCGCACAGCCGTGCGCCCTACGGCGAGTGCGAAGGTGAAAGCGCGTGTGGGTTGGTGGCGCGGACGCGCTGTCTCGCGTCCCTACAGGCGTGAAGATAGTGGGGTTGGTGGGCGCACAGCCGTGCGCCCTACGGCGGATGCGAAGGTGAAAACGTGTGTGATTTGGTGGCGCGGACGCGCTGTCTCGCGTCCCTACAGGCGTGGTCGGGTGTGTGGGGTTGGTGGGCGCACAGCCGTGCGCCCTACGGCGAGTGCGAAGTTAATGGCGCGTGTGGGTTGGTGGCGCGGACGCGGTGTCTCGCGTCCCTACAGGCGTGGTCGGGTGTGTGGGGTTGGTGGGCGCACAACCGTGCGCCCCTACAAAATCCCATTCTATGTGTTCAATAAGCGGCTTAACTTGGTGCATATGGGACGCGAGATGGGGCATCCGCTGCCCATTTACGTTACGGTGAACACTCCATCTGCAAATTGAATTTTGAAGCTAAAGGCGTTGTTACAGGGTTGTTGAGCGGGAGTTTTGATGTGCAAGCCGTCGCTATCCTGTGTCCATTCGAGTTCACCCGCACCCAACAGGCTGATGGCAGCGATTTCGCCCCTTTGCAGCGACGAGTTTTTTGCCAGACTCTTGATTAGCGCCTCTTCACCCGGCCACGCCAGAGCGATGGCATAGAGGGTTTTGCCTCTGGTGGTGAAGCGGAAATCTTGTCCGGTGAACGAAGCGCGATTGGTATCGGTAAATTGACCTTCGGCGACTTCGGTTGGGCCTTCGCCAAAGACAGCGGCGGGGCGGGTGTCGTAAATGGCCTCGCCGTTCACCGCTAACCAGCGACCAATCTCGCGCAGCATCTCCGCTTCCGGTTCGGGTATCGTACCATCCGGTTTGGGGCCGATGTTGAGGAGCAGAGCGCCGTTCTTGCTGACCACGTCGATCAAATCGCCGATGACATCACCCACTTGTTTGTAATCATGCGCGTGAATGTAACCCCACGAGTTCTTCGAGACGGATGTGTCGTTCTGCCAGAAGCGGGGCGCAATCCCTTTGAACTGTCCACGCTCGACATCGAGTACGGCTGCGCCGTCGGGAAAGGCATCGTGCTTATAATTAATGGCTACGCCCAACCCCCATTCCGCCGCACGATTGTAGTAATAGGCCGCGAAGCGCTGTAAATAGGGCTTCATGATGGTTTGTTGAATCCACCAGTCGAACCAGATCAACTGCGGCTTATATTTGTCCACGAGTTCGCAGGTACGCGCCAACCAATCTTCAAGAAATTTGGCATCCGGGCGCGGCTGCCAATCGAGACCATACCATTCAGGGACATCAAAAGAGGGCGGGGAGGCCATGACGGCGGGGCCATAGAAGTCGTGATAGGCAGGGTCTTGCACGTCCGATGGAAACTTGCGCCCGCCATCCATAAACCACCAATGTTCGAGGCGATGGCTGGACGCACCGAAAACCAACCCCTGCGTTCGCGCGGCTTCTGCCAGTTCGCCCACGATGTCGCGCTTGGGCCCCATTTTGGCGGCTGTCCAGTCTGAAAACGAGCAGTCGTACATCGGGAAACCATCGTGATGCTCGGCGACCGGCACCACAAAACGCGCACCCGCCTCTTTGAACAACCTCACCCATTGGTCGGCATCAAACTTCTCGGCGGTCAACTGCGGGATAAAGTCCTTGTACCCGAACTCGGTCTGTGGCCCGTAGGTTTTGACATGGTGTTCAAACTCTGGTGTCCCCTCGCGGTACATATTGCGCGGGTACCATTCGCTGCCGAACGCCGGAACCGAATACACGCCCCAATGGATGAAGATGCCAAACTTGCCGTTCACATACCAATCCGGTACACCGACGTGTTTGAGCGATTCCCATGTGGGTTCAAACGGCTGCTGTGATGTATTTTGCGTCACTGTTAAAAATCCTTATTTATTTGGGGTAGAGTGTATCCAAGAAGCGCTCCGACGACAGCCGAGATTCAGTATACTGCTGCTGCTTACCCGGTTTCTTCTGTGGGGTTCAAGCCTCTACTGTTCTTCATCGACTCCAGATATACGCGCGTCTGGCGTTCTATCGATTCTGGATAGGTGAACCCTAACTTCTCGCCTGCCTCGACACCTGCTTTATGCATTAAGTCGATCAGCCGAAAGAGTGCCTGCCAGTTCTTCTCGATCTCCATGCCTGTATACGTGTTTTCGAGGTCATTCCATAAATCGGAGCGCAGCCACTTCTTCAGTCGCCGCCCATAATTCCCCGGCTTCACCCCCCAATCGTTGTCTATTTCAATCAGCCACTCCAAGATTGGAAGTAGGTTCTCATGTTTCATTTCGCCATCTAGCAAAAATTTAGCTGCCATTACGTCATCGCGTAGAAGGTATTTTGCTACATAGGTGGCGCACAGGAAGAAGTTTTCAATTTCCTCGTGATAGCGGGTCTCTGTCGGTGGCTGCGGAATATAACCCCGGTAGCAGGGCGGCTTGATTCCTTCCGTTAGTCCATCCTTATCCAACAGCACCTGATAGCCAGCATCGAATTCGGGTGGTAATGTCTCTTGTCCGGCGACTATCTGCAACTGTTCCACCGGCCATAGGGTAAAGTCGATCTTCAAACCATCCATGAACTGCACGACGTTGGCCGACCACTTCAATCCATCGGTCTCATATAGCGGATCGCGGTACATCGCAAGGACGGTACCAAAAGCGGTCAGCCAATCACGGTTATCATGAAACGGCTGCACGTCCCGCAGCGCCAGAATCACATCATAATCCGAGAATGCGTCTACGTATGGATTGTTAGGTACCGCCCGCGAACTGGTTAGTACCATCGCCCGTACTAACGCTTGCTCCTTACCCCACGCGATTAACTTCTCGATCATATCACCCTCTTTAATACGGTCAATTTCAAAGCAGCGAACGCGGCGGCTAGACGGGGCGAACTTGGGCGAGGCACTTGCGGGCGTGGTCGTCGTCCCAGCAGACGGCGGCTTCCCATGCGGCGGATGCTTGCGCGGCGATGTCGTAGGCTTCGTCGTCGAGACCTGCGGCGTTGTGGGGCATCACCAAGTCGAGGTCGGGGACATCGATGTGCGCCTCGTCCCAGTCGATCAGCGCGACCCGATTGGCGGTGATGCGGATGTTGCGGGGGTTGGGGTCGCCGTGGACGACGCAGGTCGGACGGCCAACGAGCCGCGCCCACGCTGCACGGCAACGGGCAACAGCCTCCGGTGGCATCGCGCCGAGGTTGATCCTCGTGCCGGTGTCGGCATGAAGGAGGTCGGTCGAGCCGCGCCAGCCGGGGCGCTGCGGCCAGCCGTGCGTCAAGCGGTGCAGTTGGCGGAGTGTATGCGCCACGCGCCGCCAATCGGCCTCTGTTTGGGGGGAGCCGCCCTCGACGTAGGTCATGACCACGATACCGCTGGCGAACAGCCGCCCATCGGTGGTCGGGATCGGCACGGGTACGGCGATGCCTTCACGGCTGAGGTGTTTGAGAAGCCCGGTTTCCCACGCGAGATCCGCATCGCTCCTTTTGCCACGACGCGCGACCGCAAGCTGCCCGTTGAGGCGCACGCTCCACACGTCATTTGCCACGCCGCCAGAGAGCGGTTCTATACGAGCGACATCATCGCCCCACTGCTTGAGGGTTTCCCATCCCATTGGTCATCTCCCCACACAAACGACATGCTTTTCGTTCGGCGTATCCCCTTGTCTTGCCCCGCGAGGCAGCAGGATGCCATTTTACAGTATTTGGGGGCGTTGTGGGTTTGATCGTGAGGACTGGTTCGATGAGAAAGCATAATGGGTGAGCGCACAGCCCCCAAAGAGCGAGGTGGGTGAAATTTTGAGAAAACGGACGCGCTGTCTCGCGTCCCTACAGGCGTGGTGGATAGGGGGTGGTGGGTAGCAAGAGGGCGCACAGCCGTGATACTGCCACCAAAGAGCGAG